>Ga0247774_1001367_pt1 | contig 12342 bp, 11 predicted proteins | sample UWRJL001104B6_FD_179933 | JGI IMG/M metagenome (GOLD analysis project Ga0247774, IMG submission 179933) | Plant litter microbial communities from Arlington Agricultural Research Station in Wisconsin, United States - UWRJ-L001-104B-6 | ecosystem: Environmental > Terrestrial > Plant litter >... | reverse complement strand
TCGCGCCGACTTCCCGAGAGTATATTGCTAACGCTTTCCTTAGCAAATCTGTATATTTCGCAACTTCGAATTAGCACCGAGTCAAGTACATCTAGTAAGCCAGTCTTGGTGGTGTGGCCCCAACGAGGAATATTCAATCTGTCCTTCCATCCAAAACTCAGGAAGAAGCAATAACAATTTCGCCACTGGAGATAAGTGTGTATATATGACCTCCGCCAAGACAAACTTTACAAATATTGTCACCTCAATTCGTAGATAAACATTGGTGTCCCACCAATACCATATCTTACACTCTGAGTCGCTCCTCCATACATAATGTTATCATCTTGAACATAGCACTCTCCTATAAACACATAATGATCTGGTCGCCGACGGAGTATATACGGCATCCGTCCGCGAAACAACACCACGACCTCATCGCCCGGCTGCATAACGGTTGGGCCAATCCCAATGTGCCCGTCCCATGTCAAAAATGCTCTCCTATGATGGGAATACATTGAAAACCCGTTGCGGAAGCAGACAGCATCTCGTCCACCATCGGCTTGCGACAGCGGTACATCGTAGGCGGCGGGATAACCCTGCTCGTAAGCCAGCTTAGAGAGAAATGCTGTTACTCCTCGATGACTCGCGTTCTCCCACCTCTCCCTAGAAAGGTCGCCGGGGTGCTGAAGTCGAAAGCCCATCGCCATATCGGCCAACGTCGATCCATATAAGGACCCAAGGGGTCCTGCCGAGATTGCCTTGCAGAACGCTACGTCGAGTGGCCCGCCAGAGCAGTATGGACGTGTTGGCCTAGGTACCATGGGGAACTGGAGAAGCTGCTTGAAGGTCTCCTGGATGACGCGGGTCTTATCTTCTGCACTGCGGCCAAACTCGATTATATTGCTCACTCTGTGAACCACGCCAACCTGAAAGCCCTCTAAACCAAGGCGGTGCGGATGTGATAAGGAGTAATGCATTCTCGGCTGCTGAAATGTTTCAAACCCCGGAGCTGAGCAGATCCCGGCTGCGAAAGGAGTTCCCTGAAAAACCTGATATGCCTTTTTTTCAAACCATTTCGGAACCCAGGAAGGATATTCATTGTCAGAAGGGTTGCTATGATGTTGGACATAGCTGAGAATATCGAGAGCTATTGGTGGCTTGCGGATATGGTAAAGGGCTATTTCCGTATAAACGGAAACGATATCTTTGTTGTAGTCCGGTTTGAGCGCACCTGGGATTCCAACATTGAGTTCCAGACTCAGACTGTTTGCAAAATCGGGGTTCGCTGTTGCAGCACTGTGCAGTGGAGAGGGAAAGCGGTCGATTGTGGGCGTCAACCTGGTCGTTGCCGACGTCGCCTGGGTACCTTCGTCGCAAATACCTAAGAGTGCGTAGATCTTGTCTCGGTTGTCTGTGGCCTTGAAGTGTCGCATGCTCTCCAACGTGCTGAGCAACGGCCCAATAGATCCTGGAATTTGGCTCGTCCGCACCGGAGAATACGGGTTGCGTGCCGAAGAAATTAGATACCAAACATCAAGAGATGATGGCTTCGCAATCGCCTTTCGCTGCTCTCCTAAGAACATAAGGACTGAGACCAAGTCAAAGAGCGGAATTTCCAACTCCTCGCATTTAGCAACGGGTGGAGGACCCACGAAAACTTCCTGAACCACCCAACTTCGAGAAAAATATTCCCGGTCGAAAAGTTCATAGAGGTGTGGCATCGCTGTTTCCGGGAGATCTGCCGTCGCATTTCCCACCATATCATGGACAAATTCATAGAACTGTCCTTGGTTTTGATTATCAGTTTCCTCAGACGACTCTTCAACCAGTCTTCTCACGTCGGAATGCCTCTTCGCACATTCGAATGCCTCTTCAACGCCGGGGGTCTTCCGTCCAAGCCATGATATGACCTTTTCCGAATGCTTGTACACAAGTCTCATGTATTGGACCTGGCGGGATCGCTCGTCCAAGCTGGATTGATCAATACAAAGTGCATCGATCCACATAAGACGAGGATTGCTCGGAAGCCGCAAGGCGCGTAATGCAATCTCGAGGTTCGACCTGAGGGGTATCGGCTCTCCTTCGATCCAGATGTAGTTGGTTGGATCGCCGGTTCCCCAAGTGTAGGAGAGAGCATCGTATGGCGGCGCCGATTCCACGTTTATGATATCAAGCCGGCCACAAAGAGGCTCATCACCTTTTCCTGGCTCAAGGGAGAGAATTCTCGTGTATGGTGGCGTGGTTCCGACATCTGCTATTTGAGGCAGAGGTTGATACCGATACATTCTCGATGGAAGGATCCACCTGATGTCATGGCAGGCATAGGCCAGTTGGAAAGTGTGGGATGTGTAGTCGCGCAAAGATATGCAGTTGCTAGTGAGAGGAGTGTCGGTCTTTAGAGAAACCTTCGGGTATGTAGATATCTGGGAGGAGGAAGAGGCTGGTGGTTGAGCTCTTTACACCAATCTCTTTGGCTGCGTTACAACGTGAAGCGGGTAGGTTGGAAATTTTGTTGCGGGGCGGATATTTATAGTGCAGGTGTCCGCCTTCTGAAAGACCTGCACAGCTTATTATGCGTCTTATATACACCCTCCGGGGTGGCTTTCCCACCTGTCTCCAGGGTACGACAGCTGCCCATATCTGGCTCCCCGGCCCACTCTCCAGTGTTTGCCGGGTATCTTCCATCTTGAGTCTCAGGGCCGGGTAGTAGCAATGTTCAAAACTCCCCATATCTCTACTGTATTCATTTGATAGACGTGGCAAGTCGGGTAATATTTGGTCCCATTCCAGGGACTTGAAACCCTGAAGGGTTCGCGCCAATCGTCATTCGAAGTAGCTCTCAATAAGGCTTGAATACTTATTAGCTCGTTGGTGCCCGTAAATTTGGGTCGAAACAGGATTTCTATGGGTAGCTAACCTACTAAAATTATCCATACCTTGTAGGCCCCCGTGGGCAGTATACTATACGGACTAGGTAAGTTATATACCCGAGGATAGCCTGTCGATTAAAACGTCGGCAATATCCTGACCCCCACTTGGGATGCTTGGGGAATTCCTATTCCTAACTGCCCGTTCCGGGAGATTAAGATTAGAGTTTCGATTTCTACCCATCAAAGTTGGCGATAGAGTTCCGGGGATACTTTTTTTTGCAGTCTTTCCACCCCTCGACAAGCCAATTTTTGTAGAGGTAACATTTCGACTAGTATCTCTCTCGATGCGATCTCGGAGGAGGAGCCGTCGTGATAGCTAGCTGCAATGTAACATAGCGGAATGCAAGTGGGGTTGGCTTTGGATGCAAGACAAGTGTCTAAGATTCAAAAAAAAATTTGCTGGAATTTTGACAATCCATGGAGAGACCGAGTGCTTATTGACCATAATCTCGACGTGACCCCAGCGCAGTGGCTCACGCAACCACTGACCACTTAGTTCAAGCTTTCTCAAGCTTAGCATATATCTTAGTTGCTTGGGGTTTACTTAGTACGCCGTCCACTCTATCTAACTACTTCTGTCCTGCTGTGGGTAAAGGTCGGTATCCTAGTTGTAGATTTGTCATCAAGTAGCTAGCGATAATTATGTTGCCGAAGGGGGGATGGGGTGAGGGGTAGGCGATCAAGTCAAACACGATTTGCTTGAAATTCCTGTAGGGATTCATCCGAGACATGATTTCCTATCCATATATGATTAATGGTCACCAGTCCTTCCCCGCCTCTTCTGGGTCCCACGTAGCTAATATCTAATGCGCTAATAATTACCTTCAGTAATCAGTATTAGCCCACGTTCTATCTGGTCTATATCTGGGTATCCTCCGGATTCTCATGCCGTACCCCGAACACTTGGCCCTCATCTGTCCTCATTTTGTGAAGCCTTGAATGTTTATGTAACCAATTCATTCTGAACTTGAACCCTGCACGGGTTCGGACACAGTATCGTAGGGTCCTTGATAATGTCGCGCAAACCCTTGCAACCCTTATGGTCGGAGGACATATGGATCCAGGTTAGAATGAGAGCTAGGAACTGTACCTAAATAGTCCTGAATCTCTCATCAACTTGGCTTTTCAAGGCCGCCATCCAATTCCTAGTCCCGGAATTTGCGACCCCGATACTCGTAATTAACCGTACCAACCCGCAAGTAAGCTACCGTGCTCTTTGACTCGAGGCAGAGGAAATTAGCGACTTGGATTTCTCTTATCCCGACATGTTCCATCTGAGCCGTACGGCGAAGTACTGCTCCGGCAAGCTTGCCGGCCTTCAAGATCCCAAAATAATCGTGTTGAACTGCGGTCCTTTGTCTCAGGTACATTCAATTCAAGGATCTTTCAGTGGAATAAGCTTCCCATTCAAAATCAGGACGTCCTTACGCAATGACATGATGTCTCTTAAAATCCCCTTCAAACGACACTCCAAATGTACCAAACGGCCACTTGTCATTCTTTTCGTGGAATCAGGTAGAACCGTCCACTGATATCCAGGACCAAGTTGACGTGGATGGAAATCGTCGCTGTGGAGTAAACGGGTACCAATTGAGACTAACGGGTGGCAGTTCTCCCAAAAGGCCCACTTGCATTCTTCCACCCATATTACATTCAACTCTTCGATGGTCCACGCCACCGCCGGTAATCTGCGGGTTCGAACCAGATCTCCCTCTGGTCCTCCAGGTGCTAATTCAAGATCGGAGATGGAGCAGCCGAATCACCAATCGTATGGCGTGTCCACCTAAATACAGTGCTAGGAAGTTTGTACAGTTGCTCCGTATTCCAACAGCTATAACCGAATTCCTAATTAGGCGCAAGGTAGACCCCACCCCTAGTAATAAACCCGATGTCCACAGAGGAAAATGTTAACATACGAGGCGATAGAAGTGGCTCTTACAAGGTCTAACCACAAGTACCTAAGGGGTTATTAACCTTGACAGCGGATGCTGACCGTTAAGAGAATCCCTTTCCATGAACATGGTTTTACCAATCCGTCCGTTTGGCAACGGCAGAATAACTGCAGCCGAGCTAGGCTTATGGGTACGCTTATAGAGGAATCCCTCGTAAACGTCGCCGCCGATGATGCGGCGATAGAGAGAACGCTTCTTGTTAAACCCTCCTCATTTGTGTAATCTGAACTCTTTGTCTTGATTGTTATATTGAATGATGCAAAGAGAATCGATTCAAATGAAAGAATTCCCATTCGTCGTGTGGTCTCGAAAGCGTTCGGGCGCGCTTTCAAGCCCAGTTTCTCCCTCCCGGAAAATTAACTACTCGAAGCAGAGACCCCGATCTACCGTGGGGGTAGATGATCCATGGTGAGGCCATCTAACGATCATTTACGTGAGCAAAGGTCGTAGCAATCAGGACAGGGTTAGATTCAGAAAAAGTTACATCTACTTTCGGCAAATATATAAATAGCATACCGAGCAGAAGAGAGATACATCCATCAGAATGCTAGTCACGTCGATAGTGGGACATTCGTTCGCAATTTTGGACGACTGCTGGTAGCTTGGTTTGGCCGCCTACAAGGATCCGTTGTCATGATACGAGTTGGGGTTTCATATTAAAGGGCTTCTTGGTCGGATGACGAGTCTTTGATTGGCCGCCATCTTCAGAGGACAGTTGCATGTTTTCTAGCCTTAACCTCCAGAACAAACAGGCCCAGGTGCTCACGAAAGTTGCCTCAACCTCTACACTGTCTATTAGCCATTGCCGCTTTCTGAATAGCCCGAATGCCTCGCTATGCTCGTAGAATGTAGGAAAACTCGGGGGATGGTTCGTAATAGCCATAAGGCCAATTACCACTAACGTCGGTATTCGATTCAGTTCTTGTGCAGGGTCAACTAGTTCACTCACTCTCGCGATTATTGGCTATAAAATTTTGTAGGTGAGATGAATACTAGGGGCTAAATTATGGGGAGTCTGGAAATGACAGAAAAGAGCAATCCCACGGGAAACTAGAGCATATGAGGGATCAACGAGGGTGTGGTTCCGCCGTGGTATATCTAATACGGCGAATATTTGTGCAATCTTAGCCCTAACCTTTAAACGTCAATACTTCATTCTTTACCACGTTCCTACTTCCCACGTTGAACCTCCTCCCAGAGACTATGACGTGGGTTAGATTGGAAATTCTTCTGTCATTACGAATGTTTCGGTCGGAATTTTTCGGTTATGATTTGGTATAACTATATCTATTTTATCTAATGTTATCATGGCCACATTGGGTTTATTTGTGCTGAAGGATCCAAGGTGGTGTGCCGTCGCTGCATTTCATCCAACAGGCATGGTGATGCTAGTGACACATTGAATCGGGGTAAATACCCTAAATGCCGGGAAAACCCGAGTCTTACCGCTGCCCCGGAGTATTGTGGCTTGGCACAGCGATCTTGGTCTGGATGACAGCGGAACGCACGTGGCAAAGTTGGGGGAGATGAGATGGGTGCCCCTTATCGGCGAAACTGGGTAATCGTGTGGCCTGGCCGACGTCAACGGGCCAAAGGGCTGCGACTTAATCTAGCACCTTCTTCTGTGTCATTGGTGGCCATCTCGAACTGTCAAGTCTTCTGCATGCCCTCCATATTGGCAATTCTGACAACAATCCGGGGCACCTAATTAATCAACTTAAAAGGGGGGAGTACAGGAAAATCAGGGAGGACAAGGAGGACAGGGGCTGCATGTGCCCGAGCCAAAGTTGTAGAAGACTACGGAATATGCAGGCTCATATGTTCCATGCTTCAACCATAGCTATAAAACCCGGCCTAATTCTCGACGAGCTCGTGCTCGGATAGAAGATTTGTATTATATCCAGATCGCTCCCGAGACTCACTCGGCATGTTGAAATAGCTATCGGAAAATCCGATTGCCAGTTAACGGCGCCTCACAACGAGGCTGTCAAGATTGCCGACGTTAAATCTGTGGTGCCTGTGGGGTGATTACGCTAAAATATGCATGAAAAGGGCGGTTCGCGAATTTCCGACGAAGGTTCTAGATAGTAAAGTTCGGAGGCAAGGAACAGTTCCTGCTCGTTCTGGGCGCTTGTTTGGTTTTTCCACGTCGCCGAGAAGTGTTGCTGCCGAATCGCCGAGCTGCACAGAGCATCCCCAGGTTCCCCCCGCAACCACTTTATGTGCGAGTACGATTTGACACCCGTCATACGGCAGAGGTATTTGCCGGTCACTCACGTTGATGGTCGGCAGAGATGGCTGCCAAGTGAGCGTCGCCCCCGGGATTAAAATATATGAATTAGACATGCAGCTCATTGGCCGGCACCACAATAGCCATTTTACCCACCACGCTCCACACACGGCCCAGGCCCAATTTGGAGCCCCTACACCATATGACTATGGATGATCGCGTAATTGCACGGCTTGCCCACGCTTAGATATTACGGGCACCGCGATTGGTCGCGGAATATTGGGCGCCACGGCAGTGATGAAAAATTCGAGAAATGGGTCACGAGAAAAAGTTGTCAGTTTTTTTTTCCAGGCAAAATTCTATGACCATGGCCATGGAACTTTATTGGCACACACGCACGCGTCTCTACAATTCGTCTCTTTCTTTTAAAAAGCCATGTGGACCGCTCGTCTTGGTCCGTTCCGGCCCCCCCTGGATCTCCCTTCCCCTTTACCCTCTCTTGCTAATTCATCCCGGTCTTGCACGTGTTGCTGCCAAGTCAAGTCAAGATTGAAGTGTAACCCCAGACTTCGCTTCTACCGAAAATGCGTTGGGCTACTCTCCTCGCCCTGATCGGCCTCGTCGAGGCCCAGCAGGGCCAGACGATGTTGCGGTTCGGCTGCAGCAACATCGTCATCGACCGCCTGGACCCCCTCGTCAATCCCGGCCAGATCCCGGCCACGCACATGCACCAGATTGTGGGAGGCAACCACTTCAACGCCACCATGACGACCGAAGACGTGTCGAAGAAGGCCTCTTGCACGAGCTGCGTGTTCAGCGAGGACTTTTCCAACTACTGGACCGCGAATCTGTACTTCCGCGCCCAGAACGGCACTTTCAAGCGGGTGAAGCAGCATGGTCACGCGTATGTGCTCTACTCGCGTCCTTGAGGGCTCTAGGAGCCGGAATTTGTGTCAGAAAACTGTGGTTCGTTTACTAACAAGGAATCCAGCTATCAATTCAACGATAGGACTAGCACTCAGACTGACGGCGGTATTTTGGTGTACTACGTCTCGTATGCCCCAGGCAAGATCACAGCTTTCAAGCCTGTAAGTTTTCCACGTGCAGAAGCCTCCATAGGCCAGGGTTATTTCGGAGCAAGAATGCTAACTAAACTCGCCAGGGTTTCCGCATGCTGGTTGGTGACGCGAACATGCGTGCACGGTCAGACACGAAGCTCGCAAGGCAGAACTGCTTCCGTTGCTACACGGGCCCCAACTTCGGCGGCGATGTCGGTGCTCCTTGCATGGACAACAGCGTGGACACCGAGAAGCTTCCCGCTAAGCCCTGCCCCGGTGGCATCCGCTCCAACATTCTCTTCAAGACGTAAGTTTGCCGAGTCGCCGTATCCAATCCTCTCCTACGAGCAATATTCTGACCTGTGATTTTTTCTCCAGCTGCTGGGACGGCAAGAACCTTGACACGGCCAACCACCAGGACCACGTCGCCTACCCCAACTCGGGCCCGGCCAACTTCCTCGGCCGACCAGGCGCCTGCCCGGCGACTCACCCAGTCCAGATCCCGCAGCTCATGTACGAGGTGGTCTGGGACACAACCGAGTTCAACGACAGGTCGCTCTGGCCGTCTTCGGGCCAGCCCTTCTATCTCTCTATGGGCGACAACACCGGCCTCGGCCAGCACGGTGACTACGTCTTCGGCTGGAAGGACGACTCGCTCCAGAAGGCCATGGACCAGAGCGGCTGCTTCGGCGCCAAGTGCGGCAGCCTCCTCACGCAGCCGATTGACAAGATGAAGGCCTGCACCGTCAAGGCCCTCGTCAACGAGGATGCCGACGGATGGCGCACCGATCTTCCCAACAAGCTGTCTTAAATTTGCCAAATGCATGGGTGTTAATTCTAGACTGGAGGAGAGCCCACTGAGGAGTTGAATGACGATCAGGAGAGGGGAAATATCTATTTTCTTTCTCGAATCCATGGGACTGTATATATACCTTAACTTGTGACACGCTCACTTTAACTGCATTCTCATACCATTATACATTCTTAGTAGCATATTTCTTCTTTCGCCTATTGTAAAATCTATGAAAGTCAGTTACATGTAATTGATGTGACATAAAATTACAAACGTTGGGCGTTTTAAAACAGAAATCGGGATGTATTGGTTGATCACTGCTGCCATACAGATTAACATCAACCACCAACCCTGTTTAACTACCAAGAGATGTGAAAGGAGATGAAGGAGATGTTTTTTTATTCACTTTTACCAAGCGTAAATGACACCGGAACTGGGTAACAACGAAATGACCTGCATGAACATCTTGCTATTTATCGTATAGTACGGGGCGGCTTTCTGGGTACCGAAGAAAGTTTAGACGAACATTAAAACGCATCTAAACCAAAAAAGAAAAAGGAAATTCCAACCTTCTATAATCTCCAAAGCCGGCAGGCCGCGACACGCTCGATCTAGACTCCGAGGAATACGATTAATGAAGGCTCTTGTCATACATCCACCACCCTGGAAATTCAAGATGGCCTGTCCCTTGGACTCTCAGCTCAACCTGCTTTGCACATGGACGCCGAAGCACCCTTAAACTGCCCCCCAAACGACGGCGAGATCATCTTCCGCTGATCCTTGTTCTCGTATGACACTGTGACGGAATCGGTCCGCACAATCGTGCCGTCGTCGGCCGTCGTCTGGGCCACCAGAACCCCGGCCCCGCCAGTCCCGGCCCCGCTTTCCATGCTGGTGGCCTCGTCCTGCTCCAGGATTTTCTCCTGCGAGCCCATCTCGATGTCGTCGTTGCATTGAGTGGCAATGGTCATGCCGTACTTGTCTTTCTTGGTCTTGTTCTTGCGCCACGTCATAATGCCCGCCCCGCGGGAGCCGCCACTGCCCTTAAAGTACTGGTTGGCGGCCGTGGTAGGGTCCTTAGAACCGGTGGCTGTCTTGGCGGCGCGGAAGATGATGCTCATGAGTGGCTTGAGGGTTGGCATGGAGCAAGCGATGATGAGGGTGCTGCCTTCGATGCTGTGGAAAGGGTACACTTGTTAGGCTTTGACGTTTTCGTGGCCTAATAGAACTTCGGGATTGGCGAGAGAAGGGGGAGTAAACTTACACAGTCCAGAGGACCAAGTCAGAAGTGTCATAGGAAAAGTCCTCGCTGCTGAGAGCTGGGATTCGTGTGGTCTTGTAAATTGCAACCAAGCCGCCGCTAGAAGCGCTGTCAGATGGACCCCTTAAAAGACTCGTGCGGCAAGCAGATAGCGAGTATGCAGCTACTTACATAGTACCGATACCCAGGGCGACAGTGAGCGCAAGCTTCTTCTTGAGGGGCATCTGCAGCTTGAACAGCACTACAGCGGGGTAGAGAGCAAGGTATAGATCAACAAAGGCGGAGAAAACGGCTGTGGCGATGCAGTAGGCAATGAGGATCTTCTTGTCGAAGCACTTGCCCTCGATGGACCAGTCCCACAGCGACCGAGTTGGGTTGCATTGGCCGAGAAGGACTCCAACAGTGCTGAGGAGGGCGAACTGGCAGAGGATGCCCATGGTCCACAGGAACCACTTGTGGACTGTGGATGGTTTAAGGAGTTGTGTCAAGAGGGCGATGACGGCCAGCTTCGGAAGGCTGAAGGACATAATTCCTGGACAGAAAGCGGCAGTAGTCCACAGGATGACGTTCTGCTGCTGTTCGTAAGATAAGTCGTCCTTGTGCTTGCCATTACCATGTGCTACCGCTATAGTGGACAGGCTAGTTCCAATAAATCCGCAGATCTTGGGGCTCAATCGTCAGCACAGGCGAGCACCACCATCGATAGGCGAATGCAGGGCATAGTGAGACGGAAAGGGGTGGTGTCTTACAATGCTCAGAACTGTGAAAAGGTCGTCCAGGTGATACTTCCTCAGAATGAAGCCTCTGACATAGATTCGGCTTGCCACAAAGACTGCACTGATAGCAGTGAAAGCCCAACATATACCAACGATGATTGGTCCCTTGTTGGCCAGGTGGTCTGCCTCGTCGAGGGCCGTGGTCGTTGTGTTCGACATGTTGAAGGTTGAAGGGACCACTTCGGAAACGAAAGATCCACAATGAAGGAAGAGCGTTTGCAATTTTCTCGATAAGGCACCAAAAACTGGATCTGACCGGACTGGATGGAACGATTTTGATCATGATCATGACGTTGCGGGGCAGACCGCATTTATCACCACCACACAGTCTCCGTTGGCTAATCCTGTCACTTGCGAGCACTGTGACAGGGTTCCGACTGGCCATGAGGCCGTCCATGCAAGGCATGCGAGGGATGAGCCGGCTCAAAAAGATAACCTACTATTGGCTCGTGCTTTCGAGGCCGCCAAAATGCGACTACATGCAGACGATGCTGCCCTGGCGTGGCGTCTCATGACAGAAGATTCTGGAGGTCAACGGGGGGGCAAGAGATGCGCCAAATCACACCCTGGTGACAACCAACGAAGGCATTGAAAATTCTTCCGGCCTTCTCTCTCCTGTGTCAAAACTATCAATTACCAGCTTCTGTCCGAAAGTATCCACGCGAGGTCTAGATATGACATCGATTCTTAGAACAAAATGATCCGACTGCCGTACTGCTTGTTTGCCCTCAGTCTGAGTGACGCGCGAGAGAATGTAGAATACGTCGGTAATTAAATTCGCAATCTTCACGGTACTAAATGAAACAGATTGTGTAATCTACAAGAGGGGGGAGAGGGAGAGCAAAAATTTTCCACCGTCGCTGACAGCACCTCGAGCCGCAAGGGAGAGAATTTGAGAGAGAAGTGGCACAAATGCCAAATTGGATGGGAAGCTGGAACCAAGGGACGGTATATGCATGCACGTTTGCTTTCAGTTTCCCGCACACTGGGTCGTAGACTGTGCTCGGGAAAGGTGCAATGTGGAATTGGATGCAGGAGAATGCTGCCGGGCGTGGCAATTAGAGAGGGAGAGTTCGATTGCAAGCGTGATGAGGGGCTGGCACCTACCTAATTCGCTGTAGCAGTAAGTAGCAGGAAGCTTATTAGTACCTCATGGCTGAAGATGCAAGGAAGACTAAGGAGCGCCCATTCCACTCGGCCTTGTGATTAGGCAAGTGGCGAGGCGCACCCGGGGGCCAATAAGACTCGGGCCGTGTTAAAACCCCCGCCGCCTCGGTGGTATATCCGTCAACATATCTCCGCTTTCGATGCAGTCGGCGCACAGAGGCATCCTTATTCCGCTTGATTCTCGACAAGTCCG
>Ga0247774_1001366_pt1 | contig 12354 bp, 8 predicted proteins | sample UWRJL001104B6_FD_179933 | JGI IMG/M metagenome (GOLD analysis project Ga0247774, IMG submission 179933) | Plant litter microbial communities from Arlington Agricultural Research Station in Wisconsin, United States - UWRJ-L001-104B-6 | ecosystem: Environmental > Terrestrial > Plant litter >... | reverse complement strand
TCCGCCCCTTTAAAGGTGGAATGGGTGTTTTTTTTCTCGTCTGGTTCGGACAACTGATATCCCTCATCGGGTCGGGTCTAACGAGCTTTGCATTGGGAGTCTGGGTGTATCAGCGTACAGGTTCAGTGACCCAATTCTCTCTGATTTTGCTATCGGCTATGCTGCCGAGTATCCTGATTTCCCCGGTAGCGGGTGCCTTAGTTGACCGATGGAACCGGCGGTGGTGCATGATTCTATCTGACTCCGGCGCGGGGATAACTACAGTGGCGATGGCTCTATTACTCACCACCGGAAACCTTGAAATTTGGCACATCTACCTCGCCGTCAGCCTCAGTTCCATCTGCAAAGCGTTTCAGTTGCCCGCTTACACTGCTTCGACCTCTTCATTAGTGCCGAAAGAATTTCTCCCTCGTGCTAGTGGTATGGTTCAATCAGCAGAAGCGTGCGCCCAGCTAATTTCACCGCTGTTGGCAGGAGTCTTGCTAGGGATCGTACAGCTTCAAGGGATTATTTTAATTGACTTTGCCACATTCCTTTTTGCTGTAACAACTCTGTTACTCGTTAGCTTTCCTAATGTTGTTAAAACTATTACTGTTTTAGAACATGAAAAAAGTTCACTCTGGCGCGAGGCACTTGAAGGGTGGACTTATATTACCGTTCGACCCGGACTGTTAATGCTGCTGATTTTATTTGCGTTGGACAACTTTGTAACAGGACTGGTTGAAGTTTTACTCACTCCTTTGGTACTTTCTTTTGCTTCAGTTACCGTTCTTGGAACTATTCAATCTATCGGCGGTGCTGGGATGCTGTTGGGTAGTCTGGCTATGGGTATTTGGGGGGGGCCGAGACTTTTAATTCGTGGCATATTTGCTTTCGATCTCCTTGCTCATCTGTGCATCCTAGCATTCGGTTTACGCACGAGTACCGAACTTTTTGCCTTAGCTAACTTCATCTTGTTTTTCAGTTTACCACTCATCAATGGCTGGTCCAATGCCATCTTGCTCCGAAAAGTGGCTCCCGATATTCAAGGCCGGGTCTTTGCGACAATCAATATGATTTGTTGGTCGTGTATTCCCGCCGCTTATGTTGTGGCTGGCCCTCTAACCGAACGAATCTTTGAACCTCTAATGGCGGCTAATGGTTTATTAGCTGGAAGTATCGGTCAAATCATTGGCGTGGGGCCGGGTCGCGGTATTGGCCTGCTATTTATTACGATGGAAATTCTAGCTATAGGGGTGACAGTTGCAGTTTACCGATATCCTCGCTTGCGGTTTGTGGAACGCGAATTACCAGATGCGATTTAGGGCTTGGGGAAAGCTGTGAGTGTATCGGTGTTGATTCTCATCCGGCGCGATAGCTTCACCAATTCCTGTGGATGATGGTCGCGATCGCCAGTTATGCGATCGGCGAGGATTAATGATGCCTCAGTCGTGCCGGTTGAAACGGCTGAGTCCCCATTGCCTCATTTATAAGGACTTACGCTATCAAGCTTAAGAATGTTTCCATCCATTGAGAACTGAACGGCAGAATTTGGTGGTCGATTGGTAATAGTTGCAGTAACAACAGTCACAGAGGGCTGGAGTGAAGTGTTGGCTTGAGATAAAGTGATTTTTGGGACAAGTAACTTAACCTGAAATTGAACAGAAGCAGTCGATCGCACCGTAATAGGAGGCGGTGAAATATCCTCAACTTCTACGGTAGAAATTCCAGCATTAGCGATCGGAATGTTTGATTGATATTGATATTCATAATTGATATTAGTGGCAGTTGTATCTATTCCTACTTCAACACCGTTTAATTTAAAGCGAACATCGGTATTCATATTGCTATCGGCGAGCGAACTGTTACTGTCGTATGGATTGTGAGAACTTCTAAGATTTCTCCAGCAACAGGCTTTGTAATTATAATTGTTTTTTTCACAGTTCTGTAACTTTGAGAACTGTGGGATTTTTTGATCGACAAAACTCTAAGTATGTAAGAGTTATTAGTGCAGCCAATCAACAATTATGTCATAATGAGTTTTGTACAGAACAGAGATATTCCTATGAAACTGCATTTTCCAGGAATGAATCCTTATCTTGAAAATCCTACTTTGTGGTCAGAAGTTCACTCCTGGCTGATTATCGAGTTGGCCCGATCGCTTAATCCTTCACTCATACCCAAGTACCGAGCTGCTGTAGAGAAACGGGTTTACATGGATTCTCTACTGGTCGGTATTCCAGATGCCTCGGTTTTTCAACAAAACCCTGAAACCTCGAGAGCCCCGAATCGTGTAACAACTGGGGTTTTAACTAAACCAATTCGAGTAACATTGCCCCTGACTGAAGAAATCACAGAACGCTATCTAGAGATTCGGGAGGTCAAGACTGGGAAGGTGGTAACGGTTGTAGAAGTTCTCTCACCCAAGAATAAACGAGTCGGTGAAGGTCGAGATAAGTACCTCACCAAGCGACAAAAAGTTCTGGACAGCGCTACTCATTTGGTTGAAATCGATCTGCTGAGAACGGGAAACTTTATGCCAATGACAGAAGGGATTGTCACGGACTACCGGATTCTAGTCAGTCGGGCTAATCTCCGTCCTGAAGCTGAACTTTACCCGTTTAATGTCACCGAATCGATTCCCCAATTCTTGTTTCCTTTGCAGCCACCAGATGAAGAACCTGTTGTGAATTTAGCTGAGATTTTGGAACAGGTTTATCAGGAGGCGGCTCTAGATTTGGCGATCGATTATTCCGTACAGCCCGTCCCACCGCTGAGTGAAAGTGACTTTCTTTTTCTGCAGTCTTTGGCAGAATCATCGGAAAGCTAAACCAGTTGTTGAAATTGTGGGATTTCTGGAGTAACAAAACTGTGTTTAAGTCGTGGGGTATGAAAGCAAGTTGACTTCTAGCGTCGCATCGCAACAAATCAAAAGTTATTTGAGGCAATTCGGCGCTTTGCTAATGGGCCGTGGGAGCAAATCCAGCTCGCGCCAAGCAAAGAAATATGGCGATCGACTGCTAGGGCAAAATCTACCAAAATTCTATTATCACAAACCGGAAAAATTATCAATAATCCGTTGCCGCCGCGCCTCTAACCAGCCCTCTAACGCTTTTCGACGCTGTTGTGCTTTTGCAGCCCGCTGTGCGGCATCCGCTTCCTCGCTACGTGGCTTTTCCACCTTTATGGGCGTCAAGACAAACTGAAAACCGCGTTTGACTACCGTAGGGACAGCGATATCTTGAACTTCCCACACCCGATCCGATCGAGTTGAATTTTGTTGAGTGGCAGAAAGAGAAATTCCTTTATTTTCTGGGGAGTGAATGGCATGGCAGTCTCGGTTAACCTGTTGAGCCATTTCCTGAAACTTGACCATCTCTGTCGCTAACAGCTCCGCCAGGGCGTTTATGCGCTCTGCCTGCTCTTGCAAGTGTTGCATTCTCTCTTTCACCTGCTGCTTTTGAGCTTCCTGCTTGTGCTGTTTTAGCTGTACTATTGTCTTCTCCAACCTCACCACATCTTCTTGTAGCGCCCTTAAAGCCGCGTCTGAGGAGACAACTGTAGGGGGGTGTTCGTCCCCATGGAAATATTGACTCGCCGAGCCGTTCGCTGCGAACCGCTCCTCACTTTCTGTTACCGAAGAGTCGAATATTTCCATAAGTCTATCTAATGGGACAGTAATTTTTACTGTCCAGATACAGCGTATCCCAGGTTGATGAAGCACTAGGAACACGGCAGATCCGTTTCCCTACGGGAATCGATCGATCGGCGGGTGTACTTCATAAAGCTGCAATCTGCTGTATATAATCTACGATCTCAAATCTCTAAACCTATACGCCTAATTTGGCGTCTTTGGTTACGTCGTAAATGTGTTCTGATTCTGACATCTGAATTTTCGCAATATCTTTAGCATCCAGATCGCAGTTCATCAGATCCACCATGCGAATGCGACGGCTGTCGTAGGTGTGGAAGTAGAACCGCTTGCTTTTCAAATCGCAAGCTGAAGTCCAAGGCGTATAGGTATAGTCATTAAGCTTCGGAGTTTCTGGGTCTGAGGCGTGAAGCACTGAACCTCTAGGAATATCAAAATTGTTAAGAATGTGAAAAGCCTGAAGCACAGCTTTTTCTCCAGTTTCAGCAGGGTGCAGTCTTTGGAGATTTTGATTGAATACAACCGCTCGGATAAAGCGAGAAGGAGGTGTAAAATCTCCGGGCAAGCCTAATAAATCATTGGTCGGCTCAAATTCTTCCAGTTGAAAGTTATCAAGCTTTATTGATGCTACGTCTAACCGTGAAAGATGAGTGTAGTTGCCCAAGTTGATCGTGTGCCAATCGAAAGGGGGAGCATTCGTTATCGTGCCCAGCGGATTTTCATGCACCATTAGCTGGCCTTTCACATATTCAACCACAATGCAATTACCGGCGCTGTCATAAATGACATAATGAAGCGGTACGACAAATCCAAATTTTTCAAAAATGACATTACCAACCTTCAAAGTAGACAATGCCTCTTTGACCTCTGCAACTGTGGCGAACTGACTGAGTGCCCAAATTCCAAATTGATCGGGAGCGATGGTCTGGGGATAGTCTTTTTCCGACACTTCTTGATACTTGGCATATCTGCGGAAATAAAACATTCCAACCGCTAACCCTTGCTCATTCAAGCCATCTATTGTCATCAGCTCTTTTTTTCCATTTCCGCCGACGAATGCGTATTTTGTTTCCCACCTCAATCCCTGAGAATTTTTATCTGGGGTTCTCCCCGTTAATTTGTACTTCCGGGGGACAATAATAACATCCGAATCGAGTTCAACTCCAAAATCTACCGTTCGAGCACTAATAACAGAGTCATCTGTTGCCTTTATGCGAATGCCGGTACACATTAAATCAATTCTCCTTACTTATTTTAGATATGCAGCAATGGACACTCAGCTTAGGATAAGGCTTCTCGCCTTTCCTTTGTCGTGTTGGTAGCACCTCGCCCTAGCTCGCGCGGCATGCGAACCGCTTCCTGAAATAGTTGAGGCGCCTACGACACCAAGCGCTTGAGCTGGTTAGTGGGTTTTGGCAGCAGGTTCACCAGGAATGACATCCGGCAATTCATCTTCTAGCAGCCGCAAGGGAGGATACTGGGAACCTGCAATAGTTACTAGCATGACCATCGCGCCTGTGATAACAAATAGCAGACCAATACCGCGACCTGTGCCAACGCCGATCAAAAGTCCGACGCTTCCTGCTAACAAACCGTTGGTTGCCATTAAAGGTTCAAAGATGCGATCGGCTAGAGGGCCAGCAACGAGAGCAGCCAGGGGGTAGGAAGACCAACCGATCGCGCGTCGAACAGCAAACACCCTTCCCTGCACCTCTGGTGCGACTTTGGTCTGCCAAATTGCTTGGGTGCAAGCTAGGAAAATGGCGACGCTGAAATAAGCACCAAACCCCGCAACAATAATCAGGGGAATGGAAGCCCGCAGTCCCAGGAGGAAAATGCCCAGACCGAGCAGCAGTTCAAAACCCAATACCCCATACATACGACGTTTCGGGCCTCCCCAAACGGTCATCAGAATGCTCCCGACTACCATACCGCTGCAAGCAATTGACTGCACAGTACCCAGCACTGTGACAGATGCGAAAGATAGGATTAGCGGTGCGAAAAGCACCTGAGCGATGCCGAGCGCCAAGTTGCTGACAGCGATGAAAATCAGTAGCCCTAGCAGTCCCGGGCGGGCGGTGATGTAAGTCCAGCCGTAAGCTATTTCTCGCTGCAGGCTTTGAGCCCCGGCTTCTCTAACAGTATTAGTCTTGGCATCAGGGAAGCGGATGCTCAGCAGGGTTGCTAGGGAAAAGAGGAAGGTGGCAAAGTCGGCGAGGATGATGCCCTGAAGCTTTATGACGCTCAGAAGTCCAGCCGCCAGCATCGGCGAGAGGAACTGGGCGGCGGCTTCTCCTAGCTGAATCATCCCGCTGGCGCGACCCATCTGCTGTTTGGGCACCAGTAGGGTGGTGGCGGCGGTATAGGCTGGCCATTGAAAGGCGCTAAAGGCTGAACTGACGGCGACTGCTAGGTAGATGTGCCAGATTTCCAAGCGACCTGTAACCAGGAGAAGGGCGACGGCTACTGTACTCAAACCGGCACCAGAGTCACTCAGAATCATTGCCCAGCGGCGGTTCCATCGGTCTATTAGGGCACCGGCGACGGGAAAGAGTAGGATCGCCGGTAGCCTAGCAAACACAGAAATGAGAGCGAACTGAGTGACTGAGCCGGTGCGTTCATAGACCCACACACCAAGGGCAAACTTAGTCAGACCCGACCCCATCAGAGAGACAAGCTGTCCGAACCAGATGAGGAGGAAAATCCGCATTCCTTGAGCTACAGGACGTTTTACCATCTTATTGATTCCCAGACTTGAGGTAAGTTGCTAGCTGTTGAGCTAAAAGCTGAACGTGGGGGGCTCGGAGAATGGCATAGTGATCGCCTGGAATTGGCTGGATATCTAATAAGCCGTGAGTTGCTAATTCACCCCAGCCTTGAGTTGGGTCAAGCTTTACTTGCAGCGGTTTCTCGCTAGCAGATAAGAGGGCAATTTTACCCGGATAGGGCTGGGGGATGTAGCTCAACATGGCTTCCCTGTTAGCTTGGAAAACCCGCATCAAGTGGCGCATTTGTTCTAAGCTGACTTCGGGCGGCAAAATATTGAGATTTTTAGAGCGCTCTAGGATGTAGTTCAATTGCTCCTCTGGTGGGAATTGTTGCAATTCATCAGCGGATAGAGGCAGCTCCTTACCGAACAGACCCCCCATATCCCTGGCAAGATGAACTAACAGCGAAGTCTCATCATTATCCTCATGCCAGTCAATAACAGTCGGTGCATAGCTGTCTATTAAGGTTAGGAGCGCGACTTCTTCTCCCCGATCGCGCAACTGCTGTGCCATCTCAAAAGCGACAATGCCCCCCAAAGACCAGCCTCCCAGATAGTAAGGCCCAGAGGGCTGAATAGCCTGTAGGGCTTCAATATAGTGAGCAGCCATATCCTCAATACTGGTTTTGGGTTCCTGTTCGCCATTTAAACCGGCGGATTGCAAGCCGTAAAACGGTTGCTCCTTCCCCAGATGACGGGCGAGCTCGAAATAGCAGAGGACGTTGCCACCCACGGGGTGGACGCAGAAAAAAGGTGGCTGACTCCCAGCCGTCTGAATCGCTACCAAGGGAGAGAATGGCACAGAATCCGTTTGCTGGAGTACAAGATTTGCCTGGTGTTCGATTGTGGAGTTCTGGAAAAGGCTTGCCAGGGGCAGAGATTTTCCGAACTGCTGCTGAATAAGAGCCATCAGGCGGACAGCTAAAAGGGAATGACCGCCGCGTTCAAAGAAACAGTCTTGGACTCCAACGGGATAGACATTCAGAACATCTTCCCAGATTTGCACCAGTTGCATTTCCAAGTGGCTGCGAGGTGAAACGAAGCTGGTTTCTAGACTGAGATGGCATGTATCCGGTGCCGGAAGAGAGCGCCGGTCTACCTTGCCATTGGCTGTCAGTGGCAGCGCCTCTAGAATCACAAAAGCAGCAGGCACCATGTACTCGGGCACTTGCTCAAAGAGGAAACGGCGCAGCTCGCTCCATGTTGGCGCTGGCTCCTGTTTGGGGACAACGTAGGCAACTAAGCGCTTGTCCCCCGGTGTGTCTTCCCTTGCTATAATGACTGCTGCGCCTACATCGGGGTGTTGCGCCAGCAGGGATTCGATTTCTCCGAGTTCAATGCGGAAGCCGCGAATTTTGACTTGATTGTCGGTGCGACCAAGAAATTCGATGTTGCCGTCGGGTAGATAACGAGCCCGATCGCCGGTTTTGTAAAGACGGGCTTCTCCAGGGGCACCAGCAAAGGGGTTGGCAATAAATTTTTCTGCCGTCAGTTCGAGTTGGTTTAAATAGCCTCTCCCCAAAGCCGCACCGCCGATATACAGTTCACCGGCAGTACCAACAGGCATCGGCTGGAAGTGGGAATCGAGGATATAAATCTCGGTGTTTGATATGGGGCGACCGAGAGGAACCGTCTGAGAATTGCGCCTCACTTGCCCGCGCTTCACCTGATAAGTTAGTACCCCTACCGTCGTTTCTGTTGGCCCGTAGTGATTGAAAATAAGGCAGTCTGGCGCGTATTTCCACACTTTCTCCACTAACTCCCAACTCAGTGCTTCGCCACCCAAAATTAACCGCTTGCGAGGCAAAATTGATGCTGTCTGGGCGAGGAGTGCTTTCAGGTGAGAGGGAACGATTTTAAGGCAGTCGATCGCGTGCTGGCGAAAATATTCTGCTAGCGCTTTAGGATCGGTTGCTCTGTCTTGGGAGATGATATGCAGGCACCCACCCCCACATAATGCGGGGAAAATAGCTGTGTTGCCCAAGTCAGCGGCAAAAGTAGAAACGGTAGCAAAACTCGCATTTGGCACATCGAGTATTTGCTGGATGCTGTGGAGGTAATTGAGAAGCTGCCGGTGTTCGATCGCGACTCCTTTGGGGGTACCGATGGAGCCAGATGTGTAAATTACATAAACCAGATGTTGAGCCCTAACAAAACTTACTGGGTTTTCCTGGCTTTCCCGAGCGATCGTCTCCCAGTCTGTGTCCAAGCAAACCGCATCGGTCTGGCGAGTGAGAAGTCCGTCAACTAAGTGCGAGCTTGTTACAAGAACCGACACCTGAGAGTCCTCCACCATAGCAGCCAGTCGCTGTTTGGGGAAGGCGGGGTCTAGGGGGACGTAAGCGCCACCGGCTTTGAGAATACCCAGCAGTCCCACCGCCATCTCCAGTGATCGCTCCACACAGATGCCAACCAGCACCTCCGGTTTAACACCCAATTTCTGTAAATAGTGCGCCAATTGATTGGCTTTGGCGTTCAACTCGCGGTAGGTGAGTTGCTGGTCTTCAAACACCACTGCCACAGCATCGGGCGTTAGCTCAACCTGGACTTCAAATAGCTGGTGGACGCACTTCTGAGATTTTAAAGCGAATCCAAGTTGGGAAGAAGCGTAGTTTTTCCTCTTTTCCCCCCCTCTTCCCTTGAGAGATGGGCTAGCGGTGAGGGCAGCAAAGGAACTTTCAATCTGGACGAGGTTTCTGTTGTTCCATTCCACCAATAACTGATGTGTTTCGGTAGCAGTGAGCAGGGGCAACTCTGACAGCTTTCGATCGGGGTTGGCAACAATCCCCTCTAGCAGAGTTTGAAAATGCCCCGCCATGCGAGCGATGGTTGCCCCATCAAACAAGTCGGTGTTGTACTGCCAGCATACCTGGATAATTTCTCCAATTTCCATCACCATCAGATCCAGGTCAAAGCTTGCCCCCGGTTGATGGCCGAGTGGATATGGCTCCATCTTAAACCCTAGCTCTTTTCCTGACTCGCACCAACGTTGCTTTTGCCAAGTGAAGCTGACTTGAAACAGTGGAGAACGACTGGGGTCTCGTTGAGGCTGTAGTTTCTCAACTAACAGTGGAAAAGGATAATCCTGATGTCTCTGAGCTTCTTTAACTGTGCTACTTAGCTGAGCTAACAAATCTTTGAATGTCAGGTTTCCCGAAAGGGAAGCCCGCAAAACGACGGAGTTTACGAAGTAGCCAACAACTCCTTTAAACTCTCGACCAGGCCTTCCCAGCATTGGGGTTCCTACAAGGATATCTGCTTGATTTGTATAGCGGTAAAGCAAGGCAAAATAAGCTGCCAGCATCAGCTTATAAATAGTTGTACCTGTTGCTCTAGCTACATCTCCCAGCCCCCGAATTAATTCTTCATTTAGCCGAAAAATATGCGTTTCTCCCCGAAAGCTTTGCATCGGCGGTCGGGGTCTGTCTGTCGGCAAGTTTACGATTGGCAACTCACCGGATAATTGTTTTTGCCAGTATTTCCAAAGTTTTTCTCCCTTTGGACTCGATAGCATTTCGGACTGCCAATGTACAAACTGAGTATAGGGCGTATTTTTAGGAAGAGAATTTTCTATCTGTTCAAGGCTAACTTGTTCCGTTTCGGCAGTATACCAGAGTCGCAATTCATTAAATATCTGATCGCTAGACCATAAATCACCAGCGATGTGATGCCCGGTTAGCAATAGGATGTGTTTTTGTGCCGACCGAGTAAATAGATTTAACCGAGCAACTGGCTCTTCCTCCAGATTAAAGGTACGGTCTATTTCTAATGAGATTTGCTCTTTTAAATACTCTTCGCTCCAATTTGAAGCATCTCTGACCTGTAGATAACATTCTAGCTGTTCGTTAATAATTTGAAAGGGTTTCCCTTTATACGCGGTATAAGTAGTTCGGAGAATCGGATGGCGATGCACAACCTTTTGCCACGCACGATTCAAAGAATCAATATCTATGGTTTGGCAAATTAGTGCTGTATTACAAACGTTGTAAGCCACGCTTTCGGGAGCCATCTGGTAGAGAAACCATAAAGCTTGCTGGCCTAGAGAGAGCGGATGACAAGATGCCGGTGTCTCTGGGGTAGTTGGGTCGGTGTTTTTGTTCAAAATAGGCATACTTTGTTTGGAAGATATTTCGGGGGTTGTAGATAAAGTCATAAATCTTTGTTTTTTGAATGTTTTTACATCGGACTAACGCCTTTATAGTGCGAGAGTTTTAAACAAAACTCATCACATCACACAAGGAAGGAATTTTGGGATAGATAAAGTGCGAGCGCGTAAAGGCATTGTGGCATCGCACTTTCTGAAAACTGAAGCGATGAAAGCCTGCTACACTTTCAGTTGGGGGAGTGAGCAGAGTCAATGTCATTCCTCACAGCTTACATCCAGGGAGTAGAGTTTGGATTGGCTGCGAAATTTGATTTGACGCCTTTCGTCCCTACATTTTATTTAAGACTATCGCCGAGGTCTATCTTTGAATTTGTAGAGCTAGAAATGATTTTTTCGGCTCTCTTTGAGTTCGGGTGATAACTCTGCCCTATCTAAATATCTATTCTATTCAGGAGCGGGAATTTTATTGTTTTTGCAGTAGTCTTTAGTGCTTGTTACTGAATGAACTTTTACTTCCACTGGCTTCTCCTTGCTTGCTTTAATAACAAACTCGCTAGCTCCCACATAAGGCACCTTACCCCAGTCATAGGCATAATCATAGCCTGTAAAACCCCAGTCATAGGTATAACCTAAGCCTGTAAAAGGATAATCTTTTGGAGAACTAGCAAATAATTCTTTTCTCATTTTTTCCAGCTTTTCAGGATCGATTTTACTGCACTTATTCGTATAAATGCTTCCATCGCTACAGGGTCTCGTTAAATTTTCTTTTTTTACCCATATTTCGACAAAAGAGTCGTAGCTTTTTTCGTCCTGTGGCTCTCGCTCTGGTATTAAGCCCAAATACTGCGTCAATCTTAGATCCAACATCATTTCGCGACTGAGATCACTAAGGCCACCTATGCCTGAAGTTTCATTGCAAAAACGGGAGACTTCAGGTATTGCTGTTAGCCAAGTTACTCGATCTAATTTTACTATTTTCTCTGTATAAAATCTTTTTTTATTCCATGTCACCATGAGAATCTCTCCTTGATTATTTTGGGTTTGTAGCTCGCCATTTTTTTCTTCCAATAACAAGACTTCTTCAGGAGATATCTCTGTTTTTTTAGTCCGTTCAACAGCCAGATTAAAATGGCCTAAAAGGTAATTATAGCTCTCACGTTTTTTGTCCTTTAGGTAATCCAAAACCCATACATCTTGTTTGGACAAGGAACCGTCTTTTGAGTCGGCTGTAATTGACTGTTGGTGAAGAAATTTTTGTTTATTTTGCAGACTATCACTCTCTAGTAATTGAGAATGACCAGCGGCTAAAAATGAAATGCTAAAAATTAGAATTAAAGAAAGTTTTTTGGAAAATTTCATCGCTCTGATATCCTTTCGATTATTGCTATAAAAAGTCGCACAACAATTTCCAGCTAATTATCTGCCACTTTCCGCTGAACACCTTGCTGGAAGAACATTCAAGAAAAATGTAATAGGTGGTAGTCTCGGTGGTGTGGGAATAAACCGACAGTGCAGTAATCTCCATCTGGCCTATTTTTTCCGATCGCATTTCCCAGCGCATTTGCTTCAATCGGATCGCCTACGGACGTGCCGGTGCCGTGAGCCTCGATATACTGTATTTGCTCTGGTGAAATGCCTGCAAGCTTGCAGGCTTCCCGGACAGCGGCAAGAGAGAGCTTGTCCGCTGGGAACTGTGATGCCATTGGTTTGACCGTCCTGGTTGACGGAGCTCCCTCGAATAACGGCGTTGCATAATAGAGGGATGATCTGCATTAACTGTCAATCAAACAAAGTCTGTAAAAATGGCCACCGTCGCGGCAAACAAAACTACTTGTGCCGTGACTGTGGAAA
>Ga0247774_1001365_pt1 | contig 12361 bp, 9 predicted proteins | sample UWRJL001104B6_FD_179933 | JGI IMG/M metagenome (GOLD analysis project Ga0247774, IMG submission 179933) | Plant litter microbial communities from Arlington Agricultural Research Station in Wisconsin, United States - UWRJ-L001-104B-6 | ecosystem: Environmental > Terrestrial > Plant litter >... | reverse complement strand
CGATGGCAGTGTACGCGATGGCTGAGGCACCTGTTGTTGACGTTCTGTTAGCTCCAATGTTCTCTCCCCGTGGGTGGAGATATGGGTAGAGGGTTGAAAGGGCCTATGTGCAACGACGTACGTGGGTTGTTCCATGCCAAAAGCTCCGAGAAGAACGAGTGATAGTGAGTGAGGGGCTGGCCGGTGGCAGCGGGTTGTGATGGCGTCTTCCTGGCACCGGCGAGGTTGGAGAATTCATTGCCCGTCTTCAGAGCTTGATCCTTAGTCGACTGCGCGACGGGGCCTAATCGAAAGATTTGCTGATTAGCTGGACGTTCTTTGTCCACTGCCCAGAAAAGGCTTCGCGGAAGACGCAAGTTCATCAAGAGCTCTAACATACCTTTTGTAATGGTGTCATAGGCAGCAGAAGCATCTACAACTAGTCAGCATCCATCTGTCTATCTGTCGTTGATATCGTGATGGCATCTCGATGTTAGGCGGGAAGAGTCGGAGCGGAAACACTATGCATGGCGCTGGTCGTTAGTCCGAATAGCTCACAAACGGGGGATACGAAGCTGAGATGGCCGGAAAACTCACCATACTGGCCTTGGTTGTGTCAATGATGCCTCCGCCGTTGGCGGTCGGTGCAGCTGTATCAGCCATCGTAGAATATGTTGACTATCCTCTCGTCGATGATACAAAATGGCTTATGTTGGGTGCGTGGATAAAGGGGTGTCACAAAAATCTTGCTGTCTGCTGTCTGGAACTGATAACGCAGGTGCGGGAAGATGGGTATCTGCAATTATTATTGCCGGGCACAAGATGCGAAGATGCTTCCGTGATGTTTTCGGATGCGGTAGTAAAAGGTTTTCGAGGTTGCGTTGTGTTTCTGAAGAAAGCAGAAAAGGTTGTCAAAGGACGATCAGGATTTCGGGCGGGTCGATGATGATGCAACAAGCAACAAACCACACACCACCTAATAAATCAAGGTCGCATGTGCTGCTTCTGCTTTGGGGTGGGTGCTGGCACCTTCGGACCTGACCTAGATTACCTACTGCTCGTGCGGCGATGACGCAGTGTGTTCCGGTTCCCCCTGGCAGTTGATGACGCCTGCCCGCAGCGAAGGACCCGCAGCAGCGGGCGATTAATTTGGTAGTGCAGTTACCACAGGCACCCTGGTGCCACGGCAACAACGGGCCATTCAATTTCAGGTGTGCCTATTCGTACAAGGAGCATAGAAGAAACGGAAAGAACCCATCTTTTTTCTTCAATTTCCGAGTGGAGAAAGAAGGCGAGAAATTCAAAAGCCAACGACCGTGAGAAGGGTGAAGGGGAACCGATAGCTTTGTCAAAGTACATTCGTCTTCACTGTATATACAGTTTAAGCTCACCAAACGCCAAGAGTTGGAGCCCAAGTACAGATACGTCCAGAACTCACATCCAGCTACGTGGAGGTTCTTCTGTGCCTCTGTAGCATCACAAGGCAACAGCCATCCAAGACTTAACCCTTACCAAAACGTGTCTTTCTCACACTTTCTTGTGTTTCCTTTGCATCGAACTCCTTCGGAATTGCCAGCTATTTTTGCCACGATGCCCGTTTCCCTGTGATATATGCAATCTGTCCTGTTAGTCCACGGAAATTTCCTTCAATCGCTTGGACGAACAGAGTCGTACTCCATCCACTCCACGTCACGCAAATACCACTAGTGCCTTCCCCACTTCTCCCAACTCTTGCATGTGATTTCGCCGCAGAGAATCACGGCAACCGACCGGAGCCAAGCTTGGCATACAAGCCACCTTGGCATGGGTTTTTGTCACGTTTTTGCGAGAGCACCAGCTTAAACTATGCTGTCACTTTCTTGGGAGCAAGATCCCTCAACACGATTGAGAAGCAAAAAGAAGGGCTTATTCTTCGAAGCCGTGCCTTCCAGGCCCAATGCAATTTTCCCCTGTCAAGAGGCCTTAAATGTCCAGTCTAATAAAATGTTCTAATCGTAACAAACCATCAGTGCCTCTGCGGGCTTGTGAATGATAAAATCGCCAAAAAATACCTTCCTTCCGTCTGGTTGAATAGAACGCCCCAACCGTATATGCTATGCTATAAAGAGCAAAAGTGCAATGCCATGCCATGGACAAGTAACATCATGTATACATGAGAGGTGTAATTTCCTTGAATCTCATCACCTCCTCCATCCCCAGAATCCTCCATTCACCGCTGCAGGCGAAGCAGGTGCTTGGGCGGCTGTAAGAGGCTTGCCATTCTCATTCATATTTGCCGTAAACCGTCCCAGCATCCCCATGGCAGCCTGCGCTGCGGCACCCGCCGCCTGGCTCGCCTGGCTCGCGGCATTGCTCGCAGTCTGCATCGCATTTGAAGGTGGCTGTTCTCCCGGCGCAAGTCCATACGCCTTTCTAAAGTTCTCAAGCTTCTGCTTAGCTTCCTCGGCTTCCTGCTTAGCTATTGCCTCGGCGGTCTTAGCCTGTACTAGCTCCATGAGCAGCGCCTCCAGGTCGTCAGCGGGAGGGTCCCCTCCGGCAGCGCTCGTGCTCAGCATCATGGACTCACGTCCCACAGGGAGAGACGACATCCGCTTCGAGAAGCCCGTGGTGCCCGAATTCTGAGTCGGGGACGACCGACTCCGGCCGAGTTTAAATTCCCGTAGCCCGCCCACAACAGACATGCGGTTGCTGATTGGGACTGAGGGCGCCGGTTCCGTGACAGCGGTTGATGCGCGGGTGCGCATGGCGTGGATCTGCTTCTCGAGCCGTTGCTTGTCTTGGTGAATGGTTCGGCAGTGAGCGTGGCTTTCGCGGAGCTGCTCTTTGGTCGAGTTGAGCTCGCGGTCGAGATCGTATATCTTCTTGCTGTATTCATCCACTTGGGCAAGTGCCCTGACTGTTTCTTCCTTGGAGTGTTCGAGATCTTCTTGGAGTTGGGACTTGCTGGCTGTGGTAACGTTCTCTCGCTCAGCGCCTGCCCCGAGCCCGAATCTTGCTTCGGCGGTCTCGAGCAGACGAAGAAGCTCTTCGTCCACCAACGGAGAAGACGCGGTGGTCTTTGTCTTGTCCGCAACTTGTTCTTTCGTCGTCTTAGCAGGGGCTGCGACCTCCTCGCCAATGGCGTGGGGATTTACAGCCGGCTGTTGTTGGTTATAGACGTCGTATGGATTGACGTAAGGTTGTTCGTAACCAAGTGCGTTGGTATTTTTGTTCTGGTTGTATGTGTAGGACTTCCCGTATTGCTGGTTGTAGGTGCCGTATTGGTAGACCCCCTGTTGGGCGTAGATATCGGACGAGTTGACAAGCTGAACGACTTGTTCCGTTTGAGGCTTTTCCTCGGTCGGAGGCTGCTCCGGCGCAGGTTGTTCCGCGGGGGTAACTTGCGGTTGAGGCTCGGTGGGCTTAATCGTCTCGTTGCTCCGCGTCGTGAGGTCCGAATCTGTACTCGTCTTTTTCCGTAATTCCTCCAAAAGCGGCCGAACCACCTCCTTGTCCGACTGACGTTCGTCCCGTTCCTTCCTCAATTGGCTCTCTAGCGCAGCCTGCTCCCGCTGCAACTCGCTGAGCGCCGTGAGAAGGTCCTCTATCTGGCCGTGCAGATGCCTGACCTCGTCGGCATTTTTGGCACCGCCGGTCGAGCCAGTCTTGCCGAGAATGACAGTGGACTCATGTCGGCCGTCGGTCGACGACGAGTCTCGCGAAACGGTTGTGGCATCGGTGGAGGCGGTGGAGGCACTGCTTACTACGCTCGCGGAACTCGCTTCCATCGAATTGAGTGTCGACGCGAGGCTCTGCTTCGAGGCGCTCCTCCGCAACATGCTCAATGGCCGTGGAGGAGCGCTCAAGGCGGTCGGGCTGAGGGTTGCTGCTGTGACTATTTTGTTGTTCGAGGTCGAGTTTATGGTTACAGTTTGATTGGGGGCGCTGCTAGTACTACTACTAGTTTGGGTCCAAATTCTACCGAGGAAGCGGGAAGCTGCTGTGGTAACACCGTCCGACTTCCGCGCCGCAATTGCGGAACCAATTTGCCTGTTAGCGCTATCATTGAGCGCCACGGTCTGGTCGGCGTCTCTGCAGGCCAATTCGAGTTGGTGCAGTTTTTCCTTCGTCACGATTGTCGAGAGGTTGACGAAATCGTCGACGAATTCGTCGTTGTTGTACTGGTAGCAATCCCAGATGCTGCGCGACAGCAGAAACTGCAATGCATCGCCGTGATCAGAGTAGGCCAAAATGCGGGCCTCGTTTCGGCGCATCAGTGAAAGGGCGACCCGCATGAGCGATTCCGCGGCGCCTTCGGCAAAGAGGACATCGAATATGCGAAACAGCATGGGCAGGGGGCATGTTACGGCGAAAAAGCTGAGGAACCACTGTGAAACATAGGCGGGATCAACCTGTAGATCCTCGAGGTGGAGCGATAAAGTGGGCAGATGCTGCCGTAGAAGCTCACGAAACTGAAAGATCCGGACGTGGAGGCCGGCCAAATCAGGCTGGAAGCTGCTTCGCAAATCGTAATGGTCCATCAACCTGCAAGGTGCCCTCGTTAGTCAACTGTTTTTTTTTTCGGCAGTCACCCACACGCATGCAGCTCAATGTGCGGCTCATCGCGAGTCGGGGAAGGTGGAGCACAGCTGTCAGTGATCCCAACCCCCGGCCCGCCCCTCGTCCGATTACTTGGGACTGGACACGGGAGCTGTTTGGGAGGAAGACCATACCGTACGAGGATGCAAAAGGCTGCCTTGTCCGGCATATGCATCAGCAACGGACCCACCAAGAAAGCTAAGCCTTGGCAGTATCCAATTTCTCGGTCGTAAAGGCTATAGCATTTCAGCACGCGGCCGAGCATGCGTTGGCCATCACCGTCTGGTTCTCGAAACATGTCGACGCCGGGAAAGCTTCGTCCAATGTCTTTGAGGATAGCGGGATCATGAGGGCTCGATTCGCCGCTGAGTCGTTCGTATTGCTCCTCCAGTGTCGCGTCTCTCGCACCAGCCATGCTTTGCCAGACGACCCCTCGAAGAGGTGGTGGCACGCCCTTGCGAATTTTGCGAGAGAGAAAAGTTGGCAATCGAGCGGCTGTCCCATTGTAGTCTTTGACAAGAGCGGTGTAGAATTCGAGGTCGGTCATGGGGGGCGGCGGGAGCACGGAATATCGTAGCGGCGGAGGTGTTGGCTGCTTGGCCATCTCTCTCATTTGGGCCATGGATGGCGTCGGAGCCAACTCTTGCTGTTCGAGAGTATTGACCCGGCCAGATTTGGGGTTGAACGCAAGTCTAGTATTTTCTTGTTCGAGCTTGGCGAGCAAAAGTGTAGTGGCCTATCCAAATTGAACAGTTAGATCTTTGTGATGCCACAGTGGTAGTGCTCGTCATCTGTCGAAACTCACGTCATCCTCGTTTTCCTCGTGTGGAAGCTCTTCTGTTTCGTGGACCGCCTCATCGGCCCCGTTTATGACAGAGGTTCCCTGGGGTTCTGGCGTGCTAGGTTCCACTTGTGAACATTCCTCCAGTTCATCTTGAAGATTCCGCGGAGCTTCCGCCGGACTCTCCTTTCCGTCCGTGCCATGGAATTGTTCATCGACCTCCATCACCCGGCTCGAATATTCAGCTTCCGCCGGTGCTTCGGGTGGCGGCAATACCGTGCTCGCTCGACTCGCCCGCTGCTCGTCCCCGACCGAAGTATCGATCTGTAGTGCTGGTGCTTCAGATAGCCGAACCGTCACAAGGGAATCGTGCGCCATGTTGTCCAGTGACTGGGTGTGCTGCTGCTGTCGAACCTCCCCCGCTTGTTGCTGCTCTTGCTCTATCTCCGCCTGCAGTTCTGGCTGCGGCTCGACCTGGGTCGGAGGCTGTTCGGACGCATTGCTCTGGCCGATGACACTGTGGCCGGGCACAAAGACATTGGAGAAGTCGATTTCCGACGCGTATGAATTAGTAGCTTTACCATTTTCGCCGCGTTGCTGGTCCGGCTCCATTCCGAGTCGGACCAACAGTGATGAAGAATTTCGATTGGGTGGCTGTCGTCACAGTTGGAATGCTGAAATTGAAATAAAGCTGATTCGGCCAGCTAGTTGAGGGGCAGCGATTCGTTCGTGTGATTGGAAGTGTGACGAACTTTCCCTCGGCGATTTCGGTCGGTCTGATTCTCGACAAGGTCCTTCGTGCTTGCTAGGAGTTTACTGTCATGCCAAGTAAATAGGAATAAAAATCAAAACACCACGATGACTTCGAGTCGAGCCGATATTTGCAACTGGCCCTCAAGCGGCGTGGTCTTGTTTTGTGTCCGGCTGAGGTCTGTATTCGTTCGGTTCGTGAGTATTATGCGGCGTATACTAGCATCGATTCGCTCTCGACTCGCCGATTGGAGATTTTGGAAGTGTAAGCCACAATCCGTTCTTTATGCAGAACAAGCACTGGTCAGACGCTGTGCAGAAAGCAACTACAAAAATAACCCGCAATGCCTCGAGCAGAAAACAATGCACAATGAACGCCCACGTGCTGATGACCTTCGACCTTCTTTGACTCAAAGTCACAAGATGGGGAGAAAATAGGAACGGTCAAAGATTGAAAGGAATTCAGGCAGATCATCGACGTTGTGATAATCATCAAATCACACTTGGCAACTAGGAGCCACTTTTTTTTTGGCTGCTAATGCTCATTCAACTGATCCCACTCGTGTAAATTGGCGCCTCCAATGGTGTCAGTGGCTATCACTGGTTGGTCTTGGTGTGGTGAAATTATCCCCGTCCCCTGCCACACACCAATGCTTAATTAGCAGCTCCAGCCAGCCCAGGGGAAGAGTAAAAGAGCACCTCATCACCAGAAGAGAAACCAACATCCACTCATCATTCAGCAGTAGGTGCTTCGTTCCCTAACTTGCCACTCTCCCGAGGTTGGCGAGGTCATCGACTCGCCGGTCCAAGTCACTGAGCGTTTCATGCTGCTTCCTCAGCCAGCCGTCGTGGGGCGGCAAAATGGCATATTCCGCCAGCCGTGCTGGCCTCCGGCCATGCAGAAGCTGCTCCTGCACCCACTTTACCAGAGGGTGAGGCAAAGGCTCTCACGAGGGGGTGTACCTCCTTCAGGTGACAGAACAGCCAAACTTTTGCATTCGTGACTTGTGCGACCTGCAGGGTGAAGGGAGCGGATCGCCAGAAGAACGGATGTTGAGGACTTCAGCACGTACCTGCGTCATGGATGCATGCACGAAGGGTCTAGCGTGAACCACACCCAAAAGAGGAATCGCCATCCCAATCTATTGAAGACTGGCGCTCGCGCTGGTGGCAAAGGTTTTATTACAGAATTGTTCAACAAGATTATTCTGCTCTCCAATGTCTTGGCCTGGGAATCATCAATATCGGCGTTTATTTTGAGGGAAAAAAAGATGTCTCAATCTACTCCCATGAAGAGGCAAATCGAGAGAGCGAAAGAGAGACAGGTCGCTAGAAACTTGAATAAAAATTGATGCTTCCTACGGTAGAAACAAAACACATTGCGTGCTAGATCCTTGCTGATGCTCCACTGTTCCAGCGGTCTGGACGTCCGAGGGCCTGTCCAGGCTAACCCTCAAAATAGTTGCCTCCAGCTGGGAGCTGATACACGCATCGCAGGCGAAACCACTGCCTCACCAACCGCCTGGCGGCTTGAGCAGGCCATTTTCGATCTTCTCACACGCCGCGGTGTTTCCAGTATTTCTAATAGTAGGCTTCTTTGTTTACAGTTTTATTATAATAGTTTTTTCGTGCACAACGTTTCGCTATCCCTGGCCAAACCAATTCGCCAAGACGAAAATAAGTGGCCAGTACCGTGGCCATGTTTTCTCTTTCCTTGCAGCTTCCTCCAGATTCGCTAAGCAGCAACTGTGCCTTACAGGGTGGTGAATATCACAAGTTCTCATCCAAGCCAAGTTCTTTAGAACACAAAGAAAGAGACTAGACGCCGATAAATGCATATCCAACACCACCAAAACTACTCATACCCAAAATCTCCCAATGCCGGGCGTCCTGCCCACCTGTGACAAAAGTCTGGACCGCACCGATCCATGTCCGCAACTACAGACGAGAGGATATCTCTTCAAACGTACCCTACATATTGCGCCGGGGCTCGAACATAGAATTCCTCTGCAAGCTCGAACCACGAACTGCGGTACTTACTCGCCGGTGTCTTTGTTTGCTACCTACGGCTGTCCCACCGCTTGCGGCCTCCCCGCCGCTACCATTTGCGGCGCCCTCTGCCCCGGCCCGCCCATCCCGCCGGGACTCGCCTGGCCAGTCATCGCTGCCAGCTTCTGTTGCCCTTGCATCTGCATCTGTGCCATTTGCTGAGGATTTCCCATGGGCCGTTGCTGCTGCAGATGTTGCTGCTGCTGGCCAATATTACCATATGCCGGCTCCTTCTTAGGATCGATGCCCGGGAACAGCATCTGAAGCTTCTTGTACAGCTCTTTGAGTTGCTTGTCTCGCTCGTGACGGTCTGCCGCGGGTTCAATTTTTTGCTGATCGGCAGACTCGTCGGGCCCGTCGGGCTGGGCCCTGATTTCGAGAGTCAGGTTGAGAGGGGGCGAGCTTAGGATTGCCGGACATGGAGGAAGCTTATTCTTCCGATCAGCAAGGCCGGCTAAGAACTGAAGGTTTGCATTAAGTCTTCGGAGGCATCTATTATTGTTTCGAGGCAGATTAGTGCTGTTAATTCTCCTGGCTTTTGGAGAGGGGTTTCCCAAATGACGCAGCCACTCATCCAAACCAAGGGTAAACTTACTGCTTGTAATCTTGCTCAAATTCCGCGTGTCTCTTTTCCGCTTCTGCAACAACCTCGGGCGCCTGGCCAGCCGCCTCCTTCTTCACCTCCTGCTGCGTATACTGCAGCTGAGAAGACTCGTATAATAGCTCCTGGTTGATCTCGAGGAGGAGGTTGAAGCGTTCCTTGTCCCGCACCTCCGACCCCGGACTCATGGGCGTCTGCATCCCCCCTGCGTTCCCTACCTGGCCTTGGGGAAACGTCGGCGTCTGCGGTGTCGTGACCGCCGTGCTCGGTTGCTGTGTCGTCGGCGTCGGCGCTTGCGATGGCGGCTGAGGGGTCGAGAACTGCTTTTGCTGAGGCGGCATGTTCGCTTGTGGTGTCCCCCTAGATGCACTCATAGACCGTTGTGGCGTCCCGCCTTGGGACATATTCCCAGCACCACCATGCTGCTGCTGCTGCTGCTGATGTTGCTGCTGTGGCGGCTGAACTTGTTGTGGCTGCTGCTGCTGTTGAGGCTGACCCTGCTGGGGGTGTGGATGTTGCTGTTGCTGTTGTTGCTGTTGCTGTTGTTGCTGTTGTTGCTGCTGTTGTTGCGGTGACTGTTGTTGTTGCTGGTGGTGCTGTTGTTGCTGGTGCTGTTGATGTTGCTGTTGCATGTGTTGTTGTTGCATCCTCTGCTGCATCATGGCATGTTGTTGGGGTATTCCGGCGGCGTTCATCGGGAACCCAGGCATTCCACCCGCCATCATAAAGTTCGGGTTAAACTGTTGAGGCCCGGCGGGCGAGGGTATTCCAGGGCCATATGGGGAGTTCGAAAACGCTTGCTGGGGGAATCCTGCCACTAGATGCGCACCATCGTTAGTCATGTTGAGCTATGATCAAGAGATAGCACAACTAGGAGCTATATAAAGACTCGTCCTTCCCCAAGAAAAGATGATTGTGGCATGTCGACACTATCCTTGACTGGGACAGGACCGAGGCACCAATCTGGATACACCAAGAGGCAAGTTCCAGCCGGCCGCATGGCAAGTCGCGCGGCGGAAGAAGGTCTGAAAGGAAGATTTAACGGCAAGGAGCCGACTTTCCTATCCGACAAAGGACTTTCTCCCTTCGAAGTGGAATGAAAGACAAGGCTTACTCTGGCCATTTGGCGCCATGTGTGGCATTCCGGCATTCTGCATCATGCCAGCTGGGCCAGGACCCGGCATCATGCCAGCGGCGTTGGGTCCCCCGGCCATAAAAGCCCCCTGAGGCCCGCCCATGCCCGCGAACTGTTGTGGGTTGAACATCATCTGCTGCTGCTGCTGCTGTTGCTGCTGCTGTTGACCCGGCTGCGGACCGCCACCGCCAGGCCCGCCGGCGCCGGGCTGCATGTGAGGATTCTGGCCCGGATGGCCGGGCGGCCCCTGTTGTCCAAAGTTCGGAGGCATCGGCCCAACTCCACTGGCATTGGCGAACCCATAGCCAGCGTTGTACATGACTCTAGAGGACCCGGGCGGTCGGGAAGGAGGGGCGCTTGGTTTTATCTACTAGTACTTCTCGATCGGAGGCAGCCGGAGCGACACTGCGGGATGGAGATTGGGGGGGAGCGGGGTGCGAGATTGGGGTGTGGTTTCGCAACGTTCGAAGTTGAGTGGTCGGCTGCGGATCGGCGTTGGGGATTGCGCGCCCAACCTCTTCACGGCAGGATTCGAAGAAGGCTCGGCGTTTTCTGGCGCACCTCAGTGGACGCTGGGCGAGCGACGAGAGCTGGTCCGGAAGCAGGAAGAAATTCAGCGAGTAGTTCTCCTTCCCGCGAATCAACCGTTATCGACCCGTGTGGTTCGAGTGCAGTGATGGTCGCACAGCGCCTTCGGGCAACCAAGTGGTTGAAACGCGTCGGGTGCTAGCGGTGTGTCCGCACAAACTTGAGTGGTTGGTGATGATGCTAGCACTGAGTCTCAGCTTGGCCGATGCGAGATCGATTTTCTGCTAGTGTGGGGTTCCTAGCAAATAGTAGGCCAGCATTCCCTGGTCCGTGCGAGCTCTTAGTTGCCGACGTTTAGGGTTATGGGTGAGTGTCGTTGATGGCTTCTTCCATGTTAGTGGTTTCAATCTCTGAGGCATTTATTGGATATGTCTCCTTCAATCACTAGGTTTATTCGCCATGATATACTTGCCCCGTCTCTTTCAGTCTGGCCCAGTTTAGTTGTCTTGTCTCAATCTCAACCGCAATCTGAGTCCTGCCGCTTATCAATCCTGACATCGCAGACAATCACTCCGACTAATGATATACTGAAACAAAAATTTTATCGACTAGCTCTCCTCCAACCTGTCAAAAAAAACACACGAGGCAGTACGGTGCACTACAATACAAAGCGAAGCAATTCTCCAAACACCATTCCCTCTAAATCTATACTAAGCCGCTTGTGTATCAAAACGCCAAACTCAAACTCCCGCGAGCAGTACCATGTACCCGATGTCATTAGTAGTTGATGGCCTCCCCAGGCGCCAGCTCTCAAGTCTTCAACATTTACTCCTCAGTAGCCACCGCCGTAATCCTCCTGGCTCCCTCTGGTTTTGAGAGTACCGTAGATTGCTCCTCGTCTCGACTCTCGTTATGTTGGCGTTCAACAGCAAAGCACTGTATGGCACCAATCACCGCAACCAGAGCACTCCCAAACCATGCAAGCGCGGTGCAGTCAATGCGACTACCCATACTGTACAGATATCCAGCAACTGGAGGAGCCACCATTCTGCACGCGGCGCCGGCACTGGCAGCAAACCCATTGACCTTCCCAAGCATCTTCGCTGAAGGAGTAGCTTCCTTTATGAGAATAAGAAGTAGCGGGTAGAGAATAATGGACAGGATATTTCGGACCGTGAGGCAGAAGTAGATGCTGGGATACAGGATATTTTGGCCTACATGAAGGAGCCCCGGAACCAACAAATAGGCAATCGGGTGGAGAACCACCACCAAGAGGAACAGGCGATGGACTCCAATCTTTTCGGCAGCAATGGGAAAGACAACGGCTTGGACGAACAGGGCAATCAGACCGTTGACGGCCATGATCATGCCGACAGCCCGAACGGAAAGTCCAAGACCGCCGGGAGAGTAGAACAGGGCGGCCTTGGCAGCTGCCCAAACGGGGCTCGATGCTCGGTCATCCTCAAAGAAAATTGGCAGCAAATGGTCGTAAGTCATGGAATGGTACGTGAAAATTGATAGCGAAACAATCAGTGCCATGATTCGTCGGTTGAAGATGCCAGTCTTCATAGCCTTCGTCTTTTCGGTGACTATCGATTCGTCCTGCGACTCAGCTCCATGGAAAGTGCCATAGGTTTCCGAGGGAAGATGCAGGGCCGGCCGCTTCAAAGCATCGGAAGTCTCCAAGAGAGGTGTCTCGTTGGAAATGTACGTATGATCGGTAAGCAGGACGCGAGGACACATGTCCGGATGAGTCTCCTCGAGTAAGAAATAGCCCATGACGACACTGACAAGTAGAAGAGCTGCGCAAATGAGGTTCGGTAGGAGGTAGGGAAACCGATGGAAAACGCCGCCTTCTGGAAACGCGTTCGGGAACGATTCGTGCGGGTCCACGAATGTGCCACCGATAGCCGGCCCAATGATGGTACCTATAGACCACACAAACGGCATGACGGCGTAT
>Ga0247774_1001364_pt1 | contig 12362 bp, 7 predicted proteins | sample UWRJL001104B6_FD_179933 | JGI IMG/M metagenome (GOLD analysis project Ga0247774, IMG submission 179933) | Plant litter microbial communities from Arlington Agricultural Research Station in Wisconsin, United States - UWRJ-L001-104B-6 | ecosystem: Environmental > Terrestrial > Plant litter >... | reverse complement strand
TCCGTGGCCTCGACGGTTTGGAGGCCCACTGTATAAGTGGAGCCTGCCGGTGTCTCTCCACATGGTGTGTTTTGGGTTGGTACTTCAGACCCAGCGCTCCACGACTGCACCGAGTCGAGAGAAGCCCTTTGGGAGGACTCACGAGGTTCCTGAAGTATATGAGGGGACTCAGATAGCATATTAGAAACGGTGCTTCCCGTGTGACGGACGATCCCGTTGAATCTCGCCATGGCATTCTCGATTTCGGCTCGAGCTACAGCTACGTGTCTCCCAATGATCTCATTCTATTCGGCCGTAATTAGGGTCAGGAGCCGCCCAAGCTCGCCATGTAATACAACTGGAGGTCGACATACTGATGTCACACTGCCTCGGTGATCTCGATACCCATTCTGGATAACATATTGGTAGCCGTGGTTGCGGTTCTCTAGCGTTTCCAGAAACAAATGGTCCAGAGCGACGCGTAATGACCGGCTTGGGCCGTCGAACTGCTGGTCTCGGAAGAAGATTTCGGGGCGGACCGGGTACAACCTGGCCTGCTCTGCCGATGCGCAATTGGCCCCAGAAACAGCGTCGGGCGCCTCGAGGTTGTCAGAGAAGGCCATTAAAGGGAGATGGGAAGACGCACGAGCGACCTAGCTGCCGTTGGAGATGTGGTCTCTGGGCGATGGAGGGGATGGTTGTCTCGGAATAGAGAGAGCCGAAGGCCTCAGGCTTCAACTTCGGTGGATGTGAGAGCTCTATACCTGTCTCCCCGTGGGCTTATCTAAACTTACTCAAGTATCTCAGGTTTCGAGTAGTATTGATCATCCGCGAAGTGTCCTCGATGCCCTCAAGCTACTCAAGGTACTCAACTCAGGGTAATCATGGCCGAGAAAGTATTCATAATGGTGACTTATGAGGGTAGACTGAGAAAGGAGACAGCTGCTAAATACGCAACGAATACATCTGAAACGGCAGATTTGCGAAGGAATATATGGCCGGGCAGCCCAGGAGGGAGGAAGGAATCGCCAAAGCCGAGGGAGACAATCGTGATGAGCCCGCTTGACACGACCAAGAAGAAACCAATGGACCTTAGGAGGAGTCGGTTCTAGCCGGGCAAAACTCGGCTCTAACTTCGGGTTGCAGCATAACATGGAGTACAGAGATACTCGTGCTCGTTCCCGGAGTCCAACGCAGAAAAGGCGTGTCACCCAGTCCGTGTGAGCCACTGCTCTACCCAGGTAGCCCGAGAACACGACTGGGCATAGCCACCAAAAGCCTGACGGAATTTTGGCTAGAATCATGGGAGCGCGCAGGACACGAATAAATTTGGGAAGAACCAAGCAGGGATACTTGATGCTTGCCTTGCAGGAACTCTATAGAGTCGACGAGTCTTCACAGGATGTCTGGCATTCGCGTTTGGTTGTCCAAGGTACGAATAGAAGTTGGCGTATGCATAACCCATGGAGTTTACTTCTGTCACGGGAAGATGCAAGCTCTCACGTCTCACCCACCACAACCTGACTGATCACTCTGACGAAGGGACCGGACGGAGGCCACTATCCGCGCAACAAGCGGAAATTCTCACTGGAAATGTCCTATGGCACACACCGTGACAGAAGGGGTTCTGAACAATGGAGGAAGGTAAATCAGACGGACGATTTCCTGCATGTCGATGTCGAAGTCACTTGTGGATGGTACCCATTAGAGATTTTTTTCGCGTCAAAATTGAGGCCATACGTAGTCAACGAGCTACGCGCAACCCTTTCCAGCAATCGGAGCATGCGAGGCGCGGCTGCATTAGGGTTCGGGTGGTGTTTTCTGATACGCCTGACCACGGCCGCCGGGCTTTCACCAAACTCGTGGAATTAATTGGTGTATGAAAAAATTGACATCGAATCGCACAAGAGAACGACGGCCAGGGCCAACCTTCTGCAAGATATCTGGTGTCACTTGCCACGTCAATGTGAACTTTCCCACTTTCTCGGTAAAACAAGTAGGGCTCAGAAAACTCCCGACCACGAGAATATTTCTCACCTGTCTACAAGATGGCGCTGAGGGAGGTCGCATTGCTCAATGCTGCTGACCCCGCCACCCCGACCACCGACATGGAAGGAGGGTACGCCAAGGCCCTCACCTCCGAGACGGGCAAGTCCATGATATCATACTTTGTGAACTCCTTGACCGGCGCCTCCGACTCAGCAATAAACGACTTCTCGCCGAACTTGGATGGGCTCCTGGTCGGCATTGCAGCCCTGAATGCCTTCCTGCAGGCAACAGTCACTGGTCCCGTCCTCCAAGGCGTCGATCAAATTAATGCCGCTTTCAAGGGCTGTCTTCCACATTCTATCTCTGTGTCCGACTTTCGAAGGCTTTGTCTCAAGGCGCTCGAGATAGATGGTGTCTCGCCGTACCAGTACGCTACAAATATCGAGTTGCTTGCGCTCGCCCGTCACGTAGTCCTCGCGCCGACCCTTCCCAAAGCGCTAGATCTTGGATCCTCTAAACTCTCTGTACCCTGGACAAGACTTCGAACCTACGCAACGCACTACAAACTTCTTACACAACCGTCACCTGGGGTTTCCGCCACCTTTAACAAGTCCTCGCAATGGAGCGACGTTCCTTCACTAATATCGCTAATCCTATCATGCATGGACGAGGTCCGGGGACAGATGCTGGAGGAAGAAGTCTGGGATGCGGGGGATGGGTGGAGCAAACGGGACAAAATTCTCTGTTGGATCGAAATGGCAAACTACAACATCATGCTCGGGCGGGACGAGAAGGCAAAAGAGGCGATACATGTGGCTAAGGAGCTGAATTCGTTCGAATATGCTCTATCCGGTGCCCTGGGAAAGAGAACTCGTTTTCAGGAAAACAGCACGAGCCAGCTGGTCGTTTTGGCCAAAAGCGCCGCAGCGAATGAGACTACCGAGGCTACCGATGTGGCTGCCCACCCTGAGGCTCTTCCACTGAACGACGACACCCTCCTCGAGAGTATCGATTTCCAGGACTCGCGAAACGGGAATGGTGAAATTCCCCCCTCGATTCCCGACCGCCTCAAGGATCTTCCTCCCGACAACCAGCCGCAACTCGATCCGCTGGACCAGATGATTCTCCTGACCGAGGCGACACTGAAAGATTCCTTCTCTCCGGTCGACACTTTGACATCAGAAGAGGTGCTCCCCTACGCCCTCCGGGTCCTTGCAGACAAGTCGACGAACTGGCAGATTTACACACAAGCCCTGATCGTTCGATCTCGGATAGAAGCCCACCGGAGTCGGACCGTTGAGCGTGGTGTTTTACAGATGCAAGCCGTCGTTGACCAAGTAGTTGTCGATGTTTCAAGCAGCACCGAACAAGAAACAAGACATCGGGCGGATACACCGGACGATTCGGTGCCATCCATCTCGATCACAGCCCCAGGTCAAAACCAAGTATCGCTGTCCGGTGACAAACCACGATCTTTCTTCCCCGTCCCTAAGCCCTCCGAATCGGCCCCAGCCTACGAGCGCCTCCGCTACGTCCACGCCCTTGCTACGCCACCCAAGTGGCACCTCGAATCCGAGCTGGCCTACGCCTGGGCCGGCGTCGGCTCCCTCATCTCTGCCCTTGAAATATTCAAGCGCCTCCGCCTCTGGGCCGAGGTCGCCGTATGCCTTGCCTCCACCTCCATCTCGGACGATGAGGAGGGACGGGGCAATGGCGGCGAAGAAAAGGCAAAGGGTATCATCCGCTGGCGACTTTTTAACCGCACCGATTCGACCATCTCGGTCGACGCAGATGATGAAACGATTGAAGATGTAACGCGTATCAAGCCCGCGGACTTTTGCGGTCCCGAACGGGCCACACAGCCAAACGCCCCGCGCCTATTTTGCATACTCGGCGAGCTTGAGGACAAGCCTGTGCACTACGAGCGTGCCTGGGAGGTATCTAACAAGCGGTACTCAAGGGCGCAAAAGTCGCTAGGCGAATACTACCTCCAGCAAAAGGATTGGCCCAGCGCGAAGAAAGCGTACGAAGAGGCTGTCTCCGTCAACCGCCTGAGCTCCGAGCTATGGAGCCGCCTGGGCGACATCCATCTCCGCCTCGGCGAGTTCGAAGACGCTGCGGAAGCGTTTGGTCGTGCCATCGCCGCGGCCGACAACGTCGTTGGCGGGGAAGATGCACGGACATGGAGCAACCTCGGAAGCGCACTCTGGAGCCTCTATCTCGAAACCATCGAGGAGCTCCAGGAAGCCAAGACAGGCGGCTCGCCTGAGCCAGATGAGGATGAAGAAACTCTCGATTACGACGCCAAACCATCAAAGCGCGACCCGGCGAAGCTCATTTCCCAGTCTTTGACGGCATATAAACGTGGGGCGGGAATCGCCCGCGAGAACTGGCGGATTTGGGACAATGTTCTCACTATTGCTTCGCGGACCCGTCCGCCGTCTGTTCCGGACATGGTCCTTGCCTTGCAGAATATTGTTCGGATTCGCCCGACGGAGGATGCGCTTGATGAGGATTTACTAAGGGCGTTACTTCAGGATGCAGTTTTAGCGAAGGAGAAGCCCCTAACGGGGGGTGTCTTCGAGCCACCACGAGGGTCGATCGAGCGAGCCGTTATTCAGCTATTTGAGTCGCAGATCCAGCCACTGATTACCAAGCGGTCTGGCCTCTGGTCTTTGCTCTCACAGCTTTGCATCTGGAAAAGGGATTACGCAGGGGCTATCTCGGCGGCCGAGAAGGCCTGGCGATGTGCGACTTCGAGTTCAGGTTCGGGGCTGTTGCCTTCGTCGGGGGCGGCGGTGAATGATTGGACAAAGGACGAGGAGGGCTGGAAAGAGGTTGTGAGGAGGACGGATGAGTTGGTTTCCATACTAGAGACGTTTGGGCTGCAGGCTGCGAGCGTGGGGGAGAGGTGGAGGGGGAAGGCGAGGAGCGCGGTGAGGAGTGTGATGAGCAAGGGGAAGGAGAGGTTTGAGGGAAGCGAGGAGTGGAGACATTTAGACGGGCTGATGGCGGGGTTGAAGGCGTGAGAAAGAGATAGCAGAGATGAGTGTTAGGGTATCACAGATGATTACAGAGTGGAGAATGGAGAACAAGGGCGGGGAATACGATCTTTTTTTTTGTCAGTCCTGATTCAATACATGTCAACCCTGGCAACTACCTGACCATATCATTTTTTTTTTCTCCCTAGGTTTTTTTTCTACTTTGTTTACGGTGTGCAGTCCGACGTAGGACGCTTCAAGATGTGTCTTGTGTCGTTCATGGCACAGGCCCACGTCAATCTAGACCGCTCACACCCATCTCGGCTCCTTTTTTTTTTTTTTTACCACTAGTTGTCTTTGCAGGTCTGCACCAGCCCGGAGGAAACGAATCGCTCCCACGCCAGCCGAGGAATCCAGTGGTTCTTCTATGAAGTCAGTAATTCCATAAGCATGGCCCCATGGGAACTTTAAGGGAGGTTGGCATAGTAAGGCCCCAAATACCTTGTACAACCATTGCACACATTGAGGCGGCAGGAGCATTGACCCAGTTACGAGCGTGGTAGCTGTCGAAGTCTAGATTCACGTTGGATACTTGGATGTTGTTACCTGACTAGCCCCTCTTCCTCTCTGCCGTTGTCTCGTAACTGCCTAGAACGTCCAAGACGCAGGTCAAATTTGAGGCAGCCCAACAAGTGAGGTTGCTATTGTCTTGGCAATTTGCATGCACGGTCCGAGTTCTATTTTCAAAGGCACCGCGATAGGGCACCTGATTGGCTGGATTTGCCACGCCGCGGCGGCCCCCACCAGATCCTTGCCGAGCCGGGAGAGGGACCGCGGCCTCACCCCTCCAAGGCTGAGTCGAACCCCGGCAAGATGAGGAGACGAAGGATTTCGATTCTAGGCATCGAGAGCTGCCTAGCCAGGGTAGGCCAACCGGAGGGTCAAATTCTTGCACTTTAGGTACGAACTGACTAGCTTGTGGGCTTGCGGCAAGCAACATGAAAATAATGGCTGGTCAAATTATTGAACTTGAATCAGTGCCAATGCAGCCGCATTTTGCTGACATCTGCCTGCTACAACCTTCGACCGACCCCACAGGATTCAGGCAGCCAGACCATATCGCATCCGAGACTTCTCGAGACGCAGACTGGATTTCTCTATTTAACTGCCCTCTGGGGTCGGTAAATTCGACAAGTTGCCTCCACACTGCCACTCTGGGGTATGCCACATAAGTTGATCCCTCCTGTAAAGAGTGCTACCATCGCCAAGACCCCTCTCGAACAGGACCGGAAACCTCGACAGCCGCAATGCACGCCACAGACGGAACGGCAGCCATGATCGGCGCCCGGTCCGAAGTGGGAAACCTCTACAACCACTCGTCGAGCGGCCACCGTAGCACTCCCAAGTGGTCCCTCTACAAGGATCCCCTCGCCGAGGAGCAGCGCATGAAGGAATTGGGACGCGATTTTGCCGTAGTCCACCGCTATCAGCGCTACGAGGTCGACGACGGCGAGTATGCGTGGAAATCGCACTCGATTGCCGTCCAAAGCCCACGCTTTCGCGAGCTTCTCGACGACGTCTTTACCAACTACCCTGATTGGTGCCCGGATGCTGACCCCTACACCTTCTTTTCTCCCTTCAAGCCCCTTGTCCATCGCTGGGACCGGATCCTGAAGAAGAGGGATGAACTGGACGAGAGCGTCGAGGAGGACAAGAAGCTGAAGGCGGAAATTGAGCTGCTGCAGAAGGAGGTGGAGCCCCTCATCTCGGACCACTTCTCCGCGCTCAAACATGCGAAGCAGACGGGCGTCATCGCGTGGAAGAAGCTGTGGCTTGTCTATGGGCCTGGTGACCTGATGGTCTCCTGCATCCAGGGAAACACGTGCCTGACGCGGCTCCGCAGCGCCACCATGGTCGAAAGGGATGACGATGACGAGGAGCCGTCGTTCTGGCATCTGGAAATGGACCAGTACGACTGGAATGGCAGCCGGGTCGGCATCCTCACGCGGCAGGCCAAGATTCATGAGTATGCCAAGGACACGCTCATGACTAAGCTGGACGTCTGCCCTATCGCCTACAATGAGGCGGGGGATGAGCTCCGCGAGAGGACGCTGGCGCGAGGTCGCAGATTTGAGGCGCTCCGCGGCTATCACTTCAAGGTCTGCCATGGACAGAAGATTGTTCAGACGTGTATGGGACCGGTTGCCAAGCCTGTGAGTTGTCTCTCTTGCCTTCTATTCTGTCCGCCTAGCCTCTCCTATCTCCCTCGAAGACTAACAAAATCTCCCGGTAAAAGGTCTCGGGCCGTGTCATTGTCGATGCCCATGCCTACTACAAGTGCCAGAACATCGTGCCTCCATTCCCGCTAGACGACAATGACGAGGAACCCGAGAGCGGCAACAACCGGAGCAATGACGCGCCTCCTATCGCCGAGGAGAAGGGCAAAAAGGTGGAGCGCAAGGAAGACCTGTCGCGCATGACGGATACCGAGTGCATGCTTGCGGTGCCGCGCGTCAAGGGCTTCGACCTGAAGGTCAAGGAGTGGTGCGAGTTCAACATTGATCAGCTTCAGGACGTGACGTGGAACAACGCCTCGTACGACAACCTCGTGCTTCCGCCTGGCGAAAAGGACCTCGTCATGGCCTTTGCGGACCGCCAGACGCACGGCTCCACCGGCTTCGACGATTTTGTGAAGCACAAGGGCGAGGGCATCATCATCCTGCTCTGTGGTCCTCCCGGCGTGGGCAAGACGTTGACGGCCGAAGCGAGTAAGTTTTTTTCCTACACTGCTTTGACCATCCTTATTATTTGGTCAGAACCATGCAAACTGACATGTGAAAAATCCAAGTGGCTGAAAAGTCGCGCGTTCCCCTCTACATCCTCAGCGCGAGCGACCTGGGCATCACGGCCAACACGGTCGAGTCGGCCCTCGACACGGCCCTCGAGTGCTGCGCCCTCTGGAACGCCCTCCTCCTGCTCGACGAGGCCGACGTCTTCCTCGAGTCCCGCACTGGCGGCAACCTGCAGCGCAACGAGCTGGTGTCCATCTTCCTACGCCGGCTCGAGTACTACGAGGGCGTCATGTTCCTGACCACGAACCGCATCAACGCCATCGACCCGGCCTTCCGGTCGCGCCTGGACCTCATCCTGCCGTACTACAACCTCGGCCCCGAGGCGCGCCGCAGGGTGTGGAAGAACTTTGTCCAGAAGCTGCCGGCCGCCACGGCGCAGTTTGGGGAGGCCGACTTTGACGAGCTGATGAAGGTGGAGATGAACGGCCGCGAGATCAAGAACAGCATCAAGACGGCCTTGGTGCTCGCCGCGCGCGACGCCCCGTTCCGCATGCAGCACGTCCGGGTCGTGCTAGGCATCAGGGAGCGCGTTATCGATTTCGACCTGGACGACTATGCGAGGGATATGACTGCCAAGCGCAAGGGCAGTGGCAACGGCGCCTAGGAAGGGAGTTGGTGAGGGGAGACGACGTTTATGCGTTGAGGTACATGGGGAGAAGGACAATTTGAAGGTTCAGAATGGAGATTGCACTCACGACTGGCGAAGGCATAGCTAGATATTTTGCTTTGCACTTGTTTCACCAAGGCTTTGGCAATGATTACGCGGGAGAAAGTCTTTTTTTTTTGTATTCTTCAGCAGACTGTTTTGCGAAGGCAGGATAACGACTTGTTCGTGGGCTATATGAGGTGGTTTCCAGAGAATATGGCTTCGGATCCCGAAAACCGTCTCGGCATCTTTCCTTGCCGTTGTCGGTAATAGATTTAGAATTGGCAAATACGCGAGCTTGTTCTATCTAGTACTTGCTATTCGTGTTGTGCTCAGGCTAAGATGAACCCTGATCAGAAGCCGACTCTAATGATTCCATTTTGCTTGTTCCTCCGGCTGAAGAAGGATGTGTCTTTACGCGGCAGTGGAGAGCCGCAAGTTCCGTCGCAATAGCTAGGACGGACTCGTGTCGCTTGAAGCCAACTGGTTTAGGCCCTCTGCGTTACTCCGGCTCGCTTTGATTATCAATGGTCTTGGGGTGGGAGCGATGTTTGGCAAAAATGCTGCAACAGTAGCTTCGGCGGTTTCAACCATGAGGTTGAAGGACTCGAAGCACCCGAGCGGAAATCTGGCATAGACACGGTCTCGATCGCCTATCGGCAGACAACAAAAGGGCCGCTCTTGTGCACATCAATGTATTACAATATATGAATAGCCTATCTGTTCAAGAAGCGAATTCGTCTTATCATCAGTACGTCTTCCCCCGCTAGGAACTCCCGCGCCGTTTTCAATTTTGGCTCTTATGGCCGCCGGAATATCAAAGGTTTCTATTCAAACAATTCACCCCTAGATCCACCGTCGCTTCACGCCGAACAACCCGAGATTGAAGTCAAGCGGGACGGACATGCAACCTGCTGGTAGTTGGCGTTCCAGCCATTGACCGTGCCCTTCGCCCAGTTGAAGCGCCAGTAGCACCCTCCTTGGAGATTTTCGGGCAGTTTGGAGCAGTCGGTTGCAGTGCTGACACCACCGTAGTTAGAGCCCCTGTTGGTTTACCTACGTTAGCACAGGTTCGTACAGGTTTATATTCGCCCTCGACAAACGCTCCGCAAAGAAAACAAGGAGGAGATAGGAGAATTGTAGAGTAAGGGTAGTAGGAAGAGGGAAAAAGGGGCTTCAAAAAAATGGGATATGGAAATGCTTACCAAGTCGAGCCATACTGACTCTTACACCCCGCGCTATTCGGCCCCCCACCACCACCAGGCGTCAGGATGATGATGTCGTTGGTCTGAACGTCCCCCGATGTCGCCCCCGAGTTCACCGCCTGCACGACCATTGACTTGCCGGACGCGGCGCCCGACGTCCATGTGAGCTGGTAGCACTTGCAGCACTTGTCGTTGCCGATCATGGTGGCAAATCCGTAGGCCAGGTACTCGTCCACGGGCGTCGGCTGGTAGTCTTGGCACATGTAGCCCTGGCCCGGGTTTTCGGACGCGCACGAGGTTTCAATGTCCAACGGGTTGGAGAAGGCATGGTTGGATTTGTCGCAAACGCGGGGGACGCCGCTTTGGAGTTGTGTCAGCTGGTCGTTGGCCGTCGTTGGGAATCAGACCGAAAATGGAAGGAGGGGAGCAGCTTACGTGACATTACTAGCGAGAGCGTGGCGCCAGGCGCATGCGGGCTTGCAGCAGTCCCATCCGGTGTAGGTCTTGGCCGTGATGGCTAATGTTTCGGCCACGAGGCCCAAGCCGAGTAGAAGACAGAACTTCATGTTGAAACTCAAGCTGTGTACGGCTCTCCAAAGAGCCAACTCTTAGGAATTGTGTTGGTTCTTTTTTGTTCTTTGAGAATCGTCCGTCAAAACGTAGATACTCAGGTGAGTATGGATGATCCGCAGTTCAAATGATCCTTCGCCAGGGTATCGATCAAAGGGAGAGAGAGAGAGTCAGCTTTATAGATATCAGTGAGGGAAGACACCGGGGTCACTTCGTTCTTCCCGTCCTTTGGCTCCTCCGTCTACGCGATAATAATGAGACCCGCCACCTTCCCGTAGGACGGCTCATAGTCTTCTTTGCCGGTATCTCTTGCCGCTCGAACTTGCGGTTTTCCGGGTTCCTTTGCCCGGGTATATGAGTAGCATCGTCCATGATAGGCTTTTCAGAGACCCTCAACGGTCCAGTTTGTCATTGCCGAGCCACTGATACTCAGATCCCGCTCACTCGAGCTGTCCGCCTTGTCCCACCGCAGATGCATCCTATGCCCAACAATATAGACACGCACGCCTCATTTCAAACTCTGTATGGTGATATCATGATCATGATGACTCGGAGGAAGTCTCGGATTGTCTTATCGCAGATGTCAATCACCTACGGACGTCCATCCCGTGAGTGCCAATCACATCATCGTCAGGGCAAGCTGCTAAGCTTGGCGAGAGCTTGGGTCAATGAGCTAATGCACGTAGCCCAACAAACTGGACGGTCGCTGTGAATCAATTGACACGCCCCGTCCAAGAATAGTGTATGGAATGGGCGGGCGGGTAGCCAAGTAGCGGCCCTGGGCAATTTCGGAGTGCCGCGATTTAATAAACGCCGGGTGGCGCATGCGGAAGGGTATTGTCTTTCTGGTTAACGGCTAGGCTGACCCAGTAAACAGAATAGAGTATGACGACGTCTACAAAAGATTGTGCTGGTTTGTTGTTCTGACATGATCTGATGTGAATACGCAGCTTGCACGCGGTAAAATAAAGTAGATCTTGCTCTGGCGGCCCGGTGTTGTTCAGTTCCCAGCCTTTTGCTTCCGGAATTGCACTCTCGAGCTCTCAGCTTCCAGGTGCTAAAGGTAAGCCAGCGTACGGCGAGCTTTCGTGTAAGAGAAACTCGGTCGTTGGAATATGTTGTTGAACGTATTATGCAGGTGGAGGAACGGATCAACCACATCCATCGTTCGCGGGCCTCATAAGCAGTTAACACGAGACCATTATTCCTACCAACTTCCGGTAAATCTCCCTTTTCTGGACTCGTAAGCATACTTGTTCCTGCAGTTCTCACCCATCTTATCCATGAGTCCTGTCGGAGTACGGCGTTCAGCGTTCCTTCGTCATACACAAAAAGAGAGGGCTGTCCGCCTCCCGGTTCAAGGGTCCGGCAAAAGTCGACCGCGTCTCTGGGTTGGCGTGTGCCGAATGGTCAAAGCCATCCTTGAACATGGGACGTGACGGAAGAGTGCAGACTAGGCAGAGCTAGGGGTTGGGATGTGGATTGGGGTGGGAACTGTGCCAGAGGCAGCCCGTGAGCTCGTGGAAAGGTGGTAATCCGTTCGGCCCATGTTCATGCAGGTCCGCTTGGGCGTCTTGGCTGGTTCTGCCGGCTCCCGGGTTCGGACAATTTTGTACATGACTGGCCCATGCGCTGTGCATATCTTCGCCGTAACATGAGCAAGAAGAATATGTATTGATGAGGTGCTGCCTCCGCTCGGTGAGGTGGTGGCATGGTTTGCGGAACAGGGTCGTGAGTGTAATATCAGATGATGCGAGACTCGGTTTCCGGATTGCCGATCTTTGTTGTCTACGGAGAAGAGAAGCGGACTTTGACGTTTGGCGATCCGATGATACTTTCATCCAAATTTCCGATGTTGTCGTGGGTTGGCCGATGCAAGTCATTGAGCCGAGTCAGAGAAAAGCGCGCGGCAGAGTGTAGTGCTTGCTTGATGCGGCGTCGTTGCTTGCCGGGAAGGACCAGTTTACCCGTCAACCTATCGGACACTACAGATAGCGAGGGGTTAAGAAATCAGCTAAAGAGCCGTCTCTGGTATACCAAAGACATGGTTCCCTTGATCTCTGACGCGGAAAGAAGCCAAAGCATATGTAAAACTTCGCACCTATTTTGAACCACACAAGAAAGACTCGGCCAGAGCACG
>Ga0247774_1001363_pt1 | contig 12365 bp, 14 predicted proteins | sample UWRJL001104B6_FD_179933 | JGI IMG/M metagenome (GOLD analysis project Ga0247774, IMG submission 179933) | Plant litter microbial communities from Arlington Agricultural Research Station in Wisconsin, United States - UWRJ-L001-104B-6 | ecosystem: Environmental > Terrestrial > Plant litter >... | reverse complement strand
GAGCTCCTGCAATGATCTGCGCCGTATTTTGGTTCAGCAAACAAAAACCAACCTCCACTCTTTCGCATCGGAATATATTAGTGTCGGCTGCGCAACATCCTACCCGAAATCTTGTCGTCCCCTCGTGTCAAGATTACGAGTCCTCATTTTCTTTTGTCTGCCAGCAAGCCACGCAACGACCGTTCGTGGTCATTGGTCGTCAAGATTGCGGAACGCCCGATCCTTGCTCTAGCCTCCCTGCGAGCTATCAATTAAAAAGTCCGGAACTCGAAATGCGCGTCCGGTACATCCTAGCTCTGAGCACCGTGCTCGGCGCAAACGCCCACGGAGATCACGGATCGGGGTCGCAAAAGCCCATGGTCCCAGATGATGCCAACTGGATGACGAAGCACATGGCTGGTGAGGATTTCCCTTTCGTTCTCGCCACCGACTTATAAAATCGAAGCCCAGACTAATACCTGAGATATGTAGAGGAACATCACATGGCCGGCTGGGACGCTCGCTCCTTCTTCTCTCTCCACGACTTCAATTCGGACGGCATCTGGCAAGGCGAAGAGATACTACGGACATACGGCCTCTACGATGACTCGAACAAGCACGTCACGCCCGAACGGCGCGATCAAATTCTACAGGAGCTCACGACGCTGATGGACACGGACGGGGACCGTTTGGTGAGTCAGGAAGAGTTTGTTCTATTTGTTGCTGGCGGGAAGACGCTGCCGGATATGGGTACTGGCCCGGGCCATCACGGGGATTACGAAGAGGAGTATGAAAAACATCATTGGGAGCAGTTTCACTCAGAAGACAGTCCAGACGAGGAATTGAACCATCCGGAGGACATCGAGCATTTTAAAAAGCACGAGGAGATGGAGGCGGAGCAGGAACGGCTCGAGGAAATGAATCGGAAGATGATTGTTGAGGAGAATATTCCAGAGATGTTCAGAAGGGACAAGAAGGCGTAAGTCGAAGTGGTGCGTTGGCAGCAAACCGGAAGAGACGGGGTTGGTGATTTGGAGCTCCAAGGGGGGATCGCATGTACACGATAATGAAATAATGGCCGGTAGGGACAGGGGAGCATGTATATTGTCTGTAACTAGGCCGCATCGGCGCGCTGAGCGCGATAGCAGCTATTGAGGTATTACGACATTTGTAATATAGACATCAAAAACGCAGTGCCATACCCTTGGCGCAAATGTCTTGACCATTTCGACATGCTCCACTCTGGTTCTCCGGCCAGAACCATCGCCAGATATCCATTCGCGAAATCGACCTTCGATTTCATCCCTCCGAGCGGCAATATCATCCGCCCCAACATTCTCGTGCAAGTGCAACCACGCCTCCTCGCTCTCGCCCGTCATCAGCCACGAATTCCTCCAGGTCTGCTCGCTCGTGGGCAGCAGGCCCGCATTTACATGCAAAACTTCAACTCCCACCGCCCGTCTCAGCACCGCTATCCGCTCGTGGGCAAACCTATTATCCTCCTGGAAGATCACAATCCTCTCGTCGCCCACCACATCCCCCACCGGCCGACGGAGCTCCTCCCCGGAAACGACCCGCACAGACCACCCGTTCCGCTCGGCGCCCCGCCGGAGCCCCTCGACGCTCCAGGGGTTCAGCTCCCAGCCGAGGACGCGCATCCCGAGCTTGGCGTAGGAGAAGACAAAGTAGCCGATGCCTGCGTAGAGGTCCACGGCCCACTTTCCTTCGAGGTCCGAAGGTCGCCTTGCGCGACTGGGCGCAGCGGTGGATCGGGAGGGAGAAGAGGAAGAAGAAGACGACGACGACGACAACGACAACGAGGAGTTGTGGAAGTTTTGGAGGCGGGCTTTCTCGGTGATGTTCCCCCTACTAAACATTGTCCAGCGTGGTGCCCACGTTTGGGTGATTCCATTCTGCTTCGTTGAGACCCAGAATGCGTCTTCAAAGTCCCGGGGCGAGGGGTTGTTATTCTCGAGCCTTTCTGGGCCGAAGGAGCCGTAGAGGGGCGTGAGCTGGAGAGGGCTCCGAAGGATATTCTCCGCTTGTGCGAATTCTCCGGTCACGTTCGGGTCGGCCGTCGCATCCGAGCTCGGGCGGTGGAGTGGAATGCTCCCATTGACAGCCAAATGAGTCAACTCTCCGCCCTGGGTCTTGCATATCGTAGTAAGTATCTCACGCCAAAGGCGATCTCGCTCGTCTTTGGTGGCTTCCCCGAGGACGGCGGACCAAGGCGTGCCTACGAACGTACCCGCGGCGAATAAAACCATGGGCTCGTAGACGGTAAATCGTTTCGGAGCGGTCGCAACGAGATGGCCTTTGGAGTAGCCCAAAGCTTCCCATCGGAGAGTCTTCCCCGGCGGGAGTGAATCCAACCACTCCGCTACGAAGCTGGCAGGTTCGTACGCATGACGTTTTTTTTTAGGCTTTTTCGTCTCCATGGCTACTCTATTGTTTTCATGGGCCGATATGTCCTGACGAAGCTTTGCTATAAGTAAACACGTGAGAATAATATAAACTCGTTTTGTTTGTGACAAGAGACTATTTAGACATCCCTCATAGCTGGAGCGAAATTGATCTGTCAAACATTGTGAACAGACAGTCTTTTATGTGCATTTGTTAGGGTTAGGGCGGGTTTTTTCGGTTTCGGCCTATCGCCCACAAATCCTGATTGTGTTCGCGGGGAACAGGATGCTGCCATATCTACAATTTGATATGTTGGGAGTCAGGGGCAAATTGCTACGTCCTTAGATAGGAGCAAAGGCCGTAGGTTTTTTTGGCGGTTTAAGATTCAGGAAGCCGAGAAGGGCCTGGACCAGTCCATAGACGAGTGAAGCCATTGGGGGCCTCAAAGAACTCAAGCTGGGTACCGCCAATATGCTTGTGGAACGAGACTCCCATCCTGTCGACCGCGATGCCTACTCGCGAAATCAAATTACATCGCAAGGCCAACATCAGCTGTATTTTACGAGACAACAGGCCATGGCCATTGCCCGATGAATGGTCCGTAGTCACGCCAGGGAGATTGAGCACGCCGCCCAGCACAATGCACACGCTCGACAGCCGCAATCAGACGCCAAGACTTCGAGATCTAAGTCGGGCGTATAGGCTGCCATTCGGAAAGTCTGTTTGTGCCGTTATATGGCGTGCGGCGAGATGTGATGGAGTGTTGAGGTGCTTGAGAGATCTAGATAAGGCCCGTTATGGAATTGGGATGATGATCGATGCTGATTTTTTGCCGCTAACACTGCACGAAAGAGATTCATAATGATGAATGCTGCATGTTGGGAGCCGTATGGCCGCGTTCGCCACATCCCTGCCCTCAGCGCTTGGCTGCTCCCTCTTCCCGACCGTTCGGCGTTAGGCAGAGCGGAAGGGCACCGGCGCAGACCGGCCGATGTTCGGTCGGGCGGAAATCCCGTGCCCAACACTGTCCGAAGTCAAGTGCCGCTCCCCTACCTGCAGCTCCTGCTCCTGTGTGCTTGGGTCCATCGCCCAAGGCGGCTAGCAGTCTGATATGGCCGTGGAGGAATGTTCGGTTTCGAACGGAAGGAGTCCATAGTTCCGAGAACAAACAACTTATCAAAATGGGCCCCAAAATCAATTGCCGTTTAGATCGAATCTTGCTTCTCGCCTTCGCCATCAATTAGGCCGAGGCGTGCCGCCGTACCACACACAAGAGGCCAAGTAGCCAGGCAAGCAGATCTCATGCAAGTCTTAGCGGGGTTTGCGGCCTTCCTAGCACGTAGAAATCGCTTTCGTCATCTACGCATCAGCCATTGAAATGGAGTTGGGGTCGTCCTGGCGAGTTGGTGCGGCGGGGATTGAAGAGATTGGCGCCGTGAGAAAGGTGACGCTCCTGATGGGCTCGACTTTGCACCTTGGCAACTTGCCGGCTTACAGCGGGAGCGAGTGGAATGCATATATGTACCTGGCATCTCAGTTCCATCCTAGTGCATTTGGGGGGCATCAAGAATGGCAGGAGGGAACCGACTGCAAGCGCCGAGGTAAACGCTCCGGTGTCGCTTGGTTGTCTCTGTTTGCCTTACGACCGAGAAAATCCATGGACGCCTCAGGGTTGAGGACCTTAGCGGAATTTGAGGCAGGGCTGCGTTCGATGATGCGACCGCCAGTCAAACAATGATGGGCGGAGGCTTATCTCAGAGGCGGGGATTTACAGTGGGTGGAAGATAGCGCTAATCTGGCGCTGTTCAGTGAACAGACCTGGCCGCAGCAGCAGTTACCCTCACACTTGATCCTACATCTCCAAGCGACGGATGCGGATGCGGGGAAGCACAGCACTCGGACACCAGGACGTCTGGCGGAGCTTGGGAGTTGCTGAAGATCGAGCAGCTGGTGCGAACCAAGATGATGGGCTGTTTGCTTATGGCTTAGATGTCACCTGCGACCTTCTCAGCGATCGTTTGTTTTTTTCCATCTAGATGGCATGCGTTGCCCAAAATGGTACCCCCAGCCGCGGACCTAGATCTATCCCAGACGTGTGCTAGTCATGTACTCTACCTCTGGCATTTGCAGGCATGTAGCTTCCATGTCGTCTGTTTCAATCTGTCACTTGAGGAGGGTCGTCGCACATGGACTTTTCGCCTCCTTCCCCTCAAACTCCTAACGTCACGTCCTTTCGTGACCCCGCTTTAGAGCCGGCCTGTCGGCCTATGATACCCTGTATAGTATTCGTAATCATTTCACGCCTCGACGGAGCACAAGTGAGTTTGACGTCGAGGTTTGGCTACTCTCTCTCGTACAAAAAGCCTGTGGGTCCCCGCGTAGCTAGGACGGTCCAAGGTTGCCCAACCGAAGAACAACTACCGTTCTTCTCTCCCCGCACGAAATCTCTATCCATTCTCAAGCTCCGTATTAACGAACGTCCTCGTTCCAACCATAAGCCAAAATGAGTCTTTCTGTGGACCTCAAGACACCCCTTACCGGCGCCTACAAGCAGCCCATCGGCCTGTAAGTTCCGGGTAGACCTCTTAACGGCAAGCTCATCCATCAAGGTACCGAGATTGACAACTAAACTCAGGTTCATCAACAATGAATGGGTTGAGGGCGTGGACAAGCAGAAGTTTGAGGTTATCAACCCCTCAACGGAAGAAGTCATTTGCTCCGTCTGCGAGGCTACGGAGAAGGATGTAGACGTCGCCGTCGAGGCTGCGCGCAAAGCCTTCGATACAACATGGCGCCAGGTAACCCCCCAGGATCGGGGTAGGATGATGCTCAAGCTCGCCGATATTGCCGAGGCGAACGCAGAGATTCTCGCCGCCGTCGAATCGCTGGACAACGGCAAGTCTATCGGAAACGCACGTGGCGATGTGGCCTCCGTCGTTGGCTGCATACGGTATTATGGCGGCTGGGCCGACAAGATTGAAGGAAAGACGATTGACGTCTCTCCCGACATGTTTCACTACACTCGACAAGAGCCGGTGGGTTCCTATTCCCTTGGAAAACTTTGGAGAATAGCCTTTTCCGTGCTAATATTGAAAGTCTAGATTGGCGTATGCGGCCAGATCATACCTTGGAATTTCCCCCTTCTCATGCTGGCTTGGAAAATTGGACCGGCTCTGGCCACGGGAAACACCATCGTCATGAAGACGGCCGAGCAAACGCCCCTTTCCGCCCTCGTTTTCGCCCAGTTTGTCAAGGAGGCTGGTTTCCCTCCCGGTGTCTTCAACTTGCTCTCTGGCTTTGGCAAGACGGCTGGTGCTGCCATTGCCTCCCACATGGACGTTGACAAGGTTGCCTTCACAGGCTCGACCGTTGTCGGCCGCACCATCATGAAGGCCGCCGCCGCCTCCAACTTGAAGAAGGTGACGCTGGAACTCGGTGGAAAGTCTCCCAACATCGTCTTCAATGACGCCGACATCGACCACGCCATTGAATGGGTCAACTATGGCATCTACTACAATCACGGTCAGTGCTGTTGTGCTGGAACCCGAATTTTCGTGCAGGAGGGCATTTACGACAAGTTCCTTGAGGCTTTCAAGGAGCGCGCCATCAACACCAAGGTCGGCGACCCCTTCAGCGAGGACACCTTCCAGGGCCCCCAGGTCAGCCAACTGCAATTCGACCGCATCATGTCGTACATTCAGAGTGGCAAGGATGATGGTGCTACGGTCGAGACGGGGGGCGAGCGCCAGGGCGACAAGGGGTACTTCATCAAGCCCACCATCTTCTCCAACGTCACACCCGAGATGAAGATTATGCGCGAGGAGATCTTCGGACCCGTCTGTGCCGTTGCCAAGTTCAAGGACGAGGAGGACGTCATCCGCCTGGGCAACGACACCACGTACGGTCTCGCAGCCGCCGTGCACACCAAGGATCTGGCGACAGCTATCCGCATCAGCAACGCGCTCAAGGCAGGAACCGTCTGGGTGAACTGCTACAACATGCTTCACCATGCTGTTCCGTTTGGAGGGTACAAGGAGAGTGGCATCGGACGAGAACTTGGTGAGGCCGCCCTAGCCAACTACACGCAGAGTAAGTCGGTGGCCATTCGGCTGAGTGAGCCTGTCAAATATTGAGTCTAGGCGATATGCCTTGTCTCAGTTGGGCTTATGGGGTTGTCACGGACACATTGGACGATGCTACGTCCCGGGGAAAAGAATCAACTTGTAAAGGAATATCGGCCGGTATCTTTGCCGGGAAGGTTAGTGTACAAGAATACCGTATTGGATTCAAATTGCGAAGTTCCATGCCCCTTGAAATAGACTCTACCAAAATGTGCAAATGATACATGTCTCGCTGCTGTACTATAGTATGCCAAGGAACGTCCTAAACCTCGTCACCAGCAAGTCCCCTAAGTGTTGTGGCAAGGAGCTGGAAGTTGCAACCCGACGAGAAACATCTCCACTCCCGCTTCTCTGTTTTCCTTTCCATTTCCTTTCTTTCACTTCTTTCCTTTTTTGTATCTCCCTTCTTCCTTCCCTCCTTCATGTTGGATGGTTGGTCCAACCCGCTTCCACTTTTGTCTTTCGTTGTAAGTGTTAGCGCGAAACCTTTTTTTTTGTAGAGCACAAGCCCACTACGGAAGTAGCCGTTAACAGTGCGGGTCAAGCGAGCCAAATCGCCTATGGATGAATAATTTTACTCTAAACTTCGAGTTTTACGAGATCCTGAAGACGCAAATATGTCGCTGGGAGCTTAATGTTTTTTATTATTACTCAAAGTCTTAATCATGTTCCATCTGCTCCCGCTCTTTTCTGTTCGTCGCAAGCAAAGTCGACGGTACAGTGGTAGAGAGGTGCACGAATGATTAGGACGCAGCATCTTATTGGTTACTGGCCAGCACAGAAAAAAAATTGATAGTGCGAGATGGCCGGGCTCGAGTAAATGCACTGATTTCCGACTCCGCTCCCCGCGTGGCAAGCTGCTAATTCTACCTACCCCACAGCGAAAACAATTACTCCAGCTTCGAGGAGTTCTTTGTCTCGGTGATGACGACACGCGGCTATGGCCCACGGCCAGATACGACCAATCCGACGACAGAGGCTGATCCAAATCTCCCTGAAGATGGGAATAAACCTCTGATGCGCGGTGCGAAATCAGCGCGCGACCCAGAAGATCCCTTGCAAGGACCGGCGACAAAGCGAGTTAAAATGGAGCACGACGACGATCCGAGTCCTGTCCAGATGCCGCAGAGCGTAGCAACGCCATTGCCTCGGCACTGGGCCTTTGCCGACCAACCACCGACGCCGCCTCCAGAAAAACCAGTGAATCGTGGGCAGGAAAAGATCCTTGAAAGCCTGGGCATGCATGTAAGAAGCCGCGCCAACGATCCTGCTTTGGCGCCTTTTGCCATGTGGCCATGTCGTCTAACCTGTTCGTATCGAGACTTTCGAGATTCTCGAGAATCTAGGAACATCCGCCGGCAAACGCGACTCGCCCGACTATCAGGCCTGCGAAGAAACAGCGCCAATGTTCGAGTTCATGTGGAAGCGGCTCTCGGGATCCGACGGGAAGATGTTGGCATGGAAAGATCTCGACGTGCAAAACACAACCCATCACCACAGAATGGTCCGCCTCGCCAACCTCGCCAGGTTCGGCCTTGATCTGTTTGCAGAAGGCCGCTCGTGCCTTCCCTCGCTCCACTCTCGGTTCCTACAGGTCTTCGTTTACGGCATGAGGGGTTTCCACAAGTCGGAATGCGACATATATCTCGAGCTAACTGCTCAACTGGCCATCTTCCAGCGCGAAGAAAGCAGTGACCTAGAAACGCTCACATCCACTTTCAAAAATGCCAAGGAAGCTCTCCGCAATTGGTTGGAGCCTCGTGGCCCAGGTTTCGATTCCGGATGCACTAGGTTCGATCGGCTGGCTCATCTTGTGGAGGGCGAGCTGAAAGCGCAATGGAGTATGTGATGTGTCTAACTTGTCACTGTTGCTGTGCTGCGGAGCGAGGGGTATTCGAGAATACTAATTTTCGATAGCAACACCATCGGCCGTCGATCGGCTCCTCGACACGCTTCTCCAACATATCAGCCGATATATCGCAGACGAAGTGGCGTCAAACCCCGAGGTCCGCGCCAAGTTTGGATTCCCTGGGTCTCCAAAAATAACACCGGAAAACTCGACGCAGCCAAAGGCCAATGATTGGAAAGACCCCCAACACGACGATGATGATTTCCTGAAGGATCTTCACAACTGGCAGCCTCGCGCCGTCACAGATATGCCCGTGCAATATCCTTCGCCCCCAGAAATGCTCGACCCAGCAAGTACGGAGCGAGAGAGGCAGGCGTTTGAGGAGATGGCAGCTTGCTCACCCGATTCGGCGGAACTTTGGGAAAGGATGCAGAGAGAACTAGTAGACGCTACAATTGACGAGGTAAACAAGAAAGTTGCGGCGCAGCAACCAGCACAGCACGCGCATCTGATGCAACAGGCACCCGGTGGCCAGCATCAACTCTCGCAATATCCCAGCAACGAGCAAATGTTGGCCGCCCATCACACAGCCATGTCCCAAGCTGGACATGTTGGCGACGCGGCTCTTCCCCCTGGACAACTATCGACAGCACAGATTATGAACATGGCACGAGCGACTTCTTCCAAGGCATCCCCGGCGAGACGAGAAGGAGCGAATTCGTCAAGAAAGCCTTGGACGAAGGCGGAGGAAGACGCACTCCTAGAGGGCTTGGACCGCGTAAAGGGTCCGCACTGGAGCCAGATCCTCCAATACCATGGCGCTAGTGGAAGTATAGACCAGCGGTTGGCAAACCGAACCCAGGTCCAGCTGAAGGACAAGGCAAGGAACCTAAAGCTGTGGTTCCTCAAACAAGATCGCGAGATTCCGCCCTTCTTGGTCCAAGTCACAGGCGAACTCAAGACCAGAGCGCCCAACCAAGCGGCTAAAAGGGAGCGCGAAGAAGAGGAGGCCAAAGCCCAGTCAACCGGCCCCACTACCGAGAGTCTTGGACAGGGTCAGGGTACGAGCCCTGTAGATCACAAGCAGATATCGCCGATCCAGCACCTGGCTGCCGCTGTCCCGGCCACTGCTGCCGTTGGAATTGCTTCGACTCTCCCGGTGGTCTCGGTAGCACCGACTACACCGACTGGTTTAGCGCTCGGCACTCATGTTCGTACCACTACTGCAGCTTCGATGGCTCCTGCCGCTATTCCTGTCTCGACAGCGGCTGCTTCTCTCCCAAATTCTGCTGCATCTATGCCGACGGTCTCGGCCACCTCAGTCACCTCGGCAGCCTCATCAGCCCCGGCTGTCCCGGCTGTCCATCATGCCGTGCCGAACCAATCTGGGTTTCAGGGGCGCGCATACACGTCTACTCGCACGTACACGCCTGCGCAGGCCGTCTCCATGACCCAGATAACCACGCCGGCCATGGCTCAAGAGGCTCAGCTGGCTTTGGCACAACGGACGGTACAGCAGGCTCGGATACACTCCCCGGCGCCGGCTACGGTCATTGCGGCCACGACCACAGCCCCACCCTCGGCACCGACGCCGGTCCAGACACAGCCGGTCCAACGATCAGTCCCGCCGAGCGTGTCTCCCCCCGTTGGTACACCGACGGGGGCCCCATCGCGGACAATGACACCGGCGACGGAAAATGCGGCGAGCTCATCTAACCCTCGGGAGAATGAACTCTTTGAGCGGTTCAACAAGGCGGACCCGGACACGCTGGAGAGATTAAGGGAGAGGCTGAGACAGGCACCTCCGAAGCCTTAATAGACTAGTAGACAAGCTAAAACGAAGGTATTGTAGACTAGACTGTGTAGTTCTAGCACGCAGACGTGGGTAATATAATGGTAATCTTCCACGTACAGAACACTCTTGTTTCCTACTCCTCCCTCGCGAGGAACGCACATCGTACGAGTCAAGGAGATTCAGCTTCGGTGGCCTTCATAGCGTTTTAGTCTATCTAACTATATCTTTTCTCTACACCAGCCCGCATATCAATGTCTAGCTGGAGCCAGCATGCTTAACCCTCATCCGCCGGTTTCTCCTTGCTCTCACTGCCCACGTCGTTCTCGTAGCCCTCAACCTTGATATCTTTGAGTCCCAGCTCCTCCTCCTCAGCGTCCGTCCGCTCATAGTGCTCTTTGGTAATCTTGGGGTCCGGATTGGGCGGGTCCATCGGCTGGACATAGCTGCTCGCCAGCGGATCGTTCAAGATAACGGTAAACTGCCTCTCGCCCCTGATGGCAGCGTCAAGGTTTTCAAAAAACTCGGTCCACTTCGTCTTCTCCCCTTCGCTGAGCGAGTCACCACCTGTTCCGGTTGCGTCGGTCTGGAAGATCTGACCATGGAGATCGTTGCGGACCTGGGTGAAAAGCCCTTCCACCGTCGTAAATCTGCCCCCAAGCGTACCAGGGTTGACCTGGAGATTGAGCTCAGGGCACTCCAGCTCGCACGTCTCGCTCTTGAGAATGTCCCTGGTCAGATCGCTTGGATCCTTGACCGAAAGGGTGATGCGCTCGCCCTTGTCTGGGATTACGCCGCCTGTCTTGACGTCGTTGGAGCGGTAGCCACAGTCGTCGCATACAGTAGACATGATGACGACCTGCTTGAAGTGTGGAATGTCCACCATCTTCATGTGGGTGACGCAGTGGTGCATACAGCCGGGGCATGTTGCCGGGAAGCTGTAAACTTCGTTGGGTATAATGCGGCCGTCTTCCGCAAGCCCAGGCTCTTGTGGAGCGCCGGCCGGGTCTGTTGCTGCAAGACCAAGGGCCTCGTTCTGCTCGGACGTCCTGGCGTACTCCCGCTTTTCCCATTTGCCCACCGAATCCGTAAGGTCAGGGGTTATAAAGGAGTTACCAGCGGGATCGTCGACCGCCAGACGAAACGGGAAGACCGTGCCGTCTAGCATGGCCCGGCCCTTTGCCACGACGTCTGCAATTTTCTCATATAGGTCTGGAGACTGCTCCTTCCTTCCTTCCTGCCCTGCATCTAGATCGTCTACTATGCCGGAGAGGATACCCTCGACATTGCTGAGTTGTCCTCGGCCGGCCGGTATCTCAACATCTAGCTCAATAAATTTGACCGTCGCCGTGTCCGACTTGACGATTTGTCGCTCAAAGTCGGCCATCTCGGTCAGCCGCAGCTCGTATCGTACGCCCTTAGGCTGGACCGACGAGGCAGGTTGGACTTCGTTATTCTGCAAGCCGCACTTGTCACACTCGAACGACATTATGATAATTTCGCGAAAGTAGGGTATTGACGTGAGAAGGAGCCGAGTGGTACCCTATTCACATTTTGGGTTAGCAACAGGTCCAGCGACGAGACGTAACCAAGCACCAAAAACACAATACTAACATTTTCGCCACAATTCATACAGAGCGACTCGATCTCCTCCACACTATTGTCTCCCTCACCGGCATCTTCGTCTTGGGGCTTGTCGACCTTGTCGGCTTTTTGCCCGATGGTCTCGAAAACTTCGGGGGTCGGCGTCATTTCTGCTCCTCTAATCAATAGCTGAAGTTATTGCGCTTAGAGCTGAAGTTGAGAGCCCAGAGCGCGATGCAAAGGCAACGACCAAAATTTATGGTGGGTTGTTCTGGAATTGCGAAGGCGCAGATGGAATTTTTTGGCGGGGCAGTCGAGCGAATGCGTCATAGGCTGCCAGTCGAGAGAGGTATGCGGGAGGCAAAGGGGGTTAACCCATTCTAACCCTCCCGAGTGGGTACAATAAAGAAACGAAAGGAGAGGGAAGGAAAGGAAATATGGAAATAAGGAGGACATACAAAGAATGGCGAAATACCTTCCTCGATCCTCTGTACCTGCAGGGACAGCTGGGCCGCGTCGTTGAAGCTTCAAACGGCCAGCGGCTACTTCTTCATAAAGCTAGAAAGCGTCAAGGCTGGCTTGCTGTTGGAAGATGTAACTTTGCTGCTAGCCAGGAGCCCTTGCAGGCCAGCCTTGC
>Ga0247774_1001362_pt1 | contig 12365 bp, 12 predicted proteins | sample UWRJL001104B6_FD_179933 | JGI IMG/M metagenome (GOLD analysis project Ga0247774, IMG submission 179933) | Plant litter microbial communities from Arlington Agricultural Research Station in Wisconsin, United States - UWRJ-L001-104B-6 | ecosystem: Environmental > Terrestrial > Plant litter >... | reverse complement strand
TTGAAATGTCTTAAGAAGTTTAGTTCTGTAGTGGACTCAATCTGTTTCATACATGGTACTCATTTAGAATTCAGTCATAATGTATTGTGCCATCTATTGCTTATTCAAATCGAGGGAAGGACGATGGGGTTACCTTGGACGGCCAAGCGCGCATCTCTACGGACCATTTGCCAAGTAGCTACGAGATCCAGAACAGATTAACTAGCATTTCGCTTCCGTTAAGTGTGTTCATATATCTATTTGACGAAGTAGTATTGGGGGTTACCTCCTCGGGTCATGACAGACCAAACTGTAGAGCCGTCGTTCTCTTGACCCATAGCTGAGCGCGGCTTCCAGTCATTCATGATGGAAAGGGTCTTCTGATAATATGTCCTCGAAAACAACAACCGACACTATCCTCATCAGAGGCCCAAACGAAACAGGAACGGAGCAATCATGAAGGACATGGACATAATGGCCTAGGTGTCGTCATGGTGACTCGACCTCTGACCCGTCGACCATTGTAATGGAGATGGGCTAAACTGGGAAGAACATTAGTCGTTGCGAGAATTAGAGTCTGGAATCCGGATATCAGCGCTGCCGGGACCGTTCTGAGGCATAGTTGCGGCGGTAGGGTGACTGGCGAAGTCGAATCGGTTATTTCTGAAAGGAATCGAGAATAGTTGTCTTAATAAATCCTCGTTAGTTCACGCACCCCATCAACTTTCGAAAGACGATTAACAACAGATGCTACTTACTGATTTGGGATGACGTGCCAAGTTAACGTGCTAAGCTGGCGACAGACCCGTGGATAGAATAAGGAGGGATACCTTTGCAGATAGAGGGGAAATGGGATCTAACAAGGGAGGGTAAGGCTTAAAAGCCAAGACGATGAAAGGCTTCTTCTCGCTTCATTACTCAAGACGCTGAAGCTCGGTGGGGTACCTGCGTACCTGTACCCGTTAATACATCCCCCCTGCGGCGGCTGATCGGCACAGATCACCACCACCACCATCACCGCTACGGACCAGTCCCCAAATACTGGGTTGTGTGTGCACTGGGTTGTCTGTAATGCAACGACGAAAGCGAACCTCCTTGCCTACAAAGCTGCGGTCTTACAACTTGTCACGTCTATATGGAACAGTACTGTAGGTATGAAAAAGGAAAGAAATGACATTTCAGAGGCCCATTTCTACGCTATATACACCCCACGCTAGTCACAGAATCCTTCCAATATCCCGCTTCTCGTATTAAAAGCCGAGACTTTTGCCTGACCCTAGAACCATAATATTATTGGAACAAATGAAAAGATCGCTCCATTTTGGAGACGTGGAGCTGGTGAGAGAGACTGCTTCGCTCCGAGCTATAAGTAAGGCTTAACGCTTGGCTTCCGTGTACTAAGGAGCCGCCGCCTGTGGAACTTGGGCGGGGGCAGCTGGTGCTCCCTGATGTGGCATTGTGTCGCTCGGTTGATGCGGTCCGCTCCGCTGTGCCGTCGGCGCATTCTCAAGAAGGCTGCTGAGATACGGCAAGTCGTCGCGTGCCTTCGGCTCCCGGATGAAAACGTCCCTGATAAGTTCCCATTCAGGCCGCGTCATGTTCTGGGCTTGCGGCAGCAGAAACTGGACTGTCGGACATCGTATCAGAGGTCCAAGGATATCGGCTGCCATGGTTGGTCCGTTCTGATAACCTTGGTGGGGAGTATTTGCCAACGGAGGAACGGTGGCAGCAGGCGGCCCGGCCGTCGCTAGAGGTTGTGGGTGACTAAGGTTGGGAGGCTTGCCCGATGTGACTGGAGGTGTTACCGACGGCCGTGGAGGTGGAACTGGCGTTCCGTGGCCAGGGGCTATGAAGGGACCCTGTGGCGAGGTGGGCGAAAAGGCTGGAGCGGAAATAGGCCCGCCTCTCTGCGCTAGGCCGGCCGGGGTTGCAGCAATACTAGCAGCTGGAGCGGCAGCCTGTCCGGCGGAGCCGTGTTTTGACTGGGATTCGTCCCGATACACCAGGACAATCAATACCATGGGTTCGGTGCGCCTATTGGGGATCAAGTTGACCGCCAGATTGTACATGAATTCGGGAAGATTGCCTTCTCCAGGTGGAACAGGGACAACGTAGGTATCTCGGACGTTGGCAACGCCCTTGTCACCAACAACGCCATATCTGTGCTTGGACACAAAGTATTGGTATACATTCTCGAATTCGGCCTTGTACACTTCGGAAGCCGGAGATATGCTCGTCACGACGATATCTGTGTCGGTCATGTAGCGCAGGCTGCAAACATACTCGATGGCCTTGTGTTGATCAATGCGCCCGGCGATGCTCAGTCTCTTGGGGAGCAACTTTGACCACGGCACAACCTTGTCGGCAGGAAGGTTGGCTCCTCCAACGAACTTGACGGTGGCTGGAACATCGGCGATTGAGTTCATGAATAGGTTGCCTCGCCACACCACATCGGGATCCGTTTCCTCCGTGGGAGAGTACGGCGGTGATTCGTTGTCGTCCTGGAGCAAGCGGTCTACGTCGGGATCTACACCGGGACCGGCTCCCCCGCCGGGTCCACCAGGGGGGAATACGGGACCCGAAGGACGGCGGATGTGGGTGGATGAAGTGGGTGATTTCACACTAGAGAGGACCTTGTTGATATCAAAGTCGCTCTGGTTGGGTGAGGGGCGAGACGCTTGCGTGTCCACCTTCAGCGGAGCACCGGCCTCGGTGTGTCCATCGGCAGCCTCTTTCTTAGAACCGCCGTCACGAACGCTGGCGCGACGGACGAATGTCGGCGCTTCTTCGTTGGCGAGCGTGCTGTCTTCTTCGATGAACTCTTCGCCTTTGTGCGTTCTGCGAACCCGAGGACCACCATCGTTGATGAGAATTGATTGCTTCTCGGCCCTGGCGATCATCTCGGCCGTCTCCCGCTGCAGCTCCTTAGTAGCGAGCTCCGTAGTCGACATGACGGCGATCATGTTAGGCGTCAGCGTTCCCTTGAGGAGCCTCTCGCAGAGCTCGGGATTATTCTTGATGTTGAACGCTAGGGTTCTGCTCTGGCTCGTGTATCCCGTCTTGTCGGGATGGGTATCCCAGACAGCGCGCTCAACCTGGAATGCCAGGCGCTGTGCCTTGGTTTCCAGCGGCTCATTCTTCGTCGGTGTGTACAAGCCTTTCTTGGCTGCGTTTCCCAGGGCAGTATTCAGGGCCTTGATTAGGAGCTTGGCCGCCCCATGTCGTTTGTGATCGGGAAGGTCGTTAATCTCATTGGGCAGGTCGGCGGGGGGTTCATACTTGGGCATGGCCTTCGGGATGGCCTTCGTCTCAGATACCTTTTGGAGCTTGGCTGCTGGGCCCGACTGTGCCGTGTTAGTAAACCGATTCCGAACGGAGGCAACGTGGCAGAGATTGCGTGCCCTGGTAAAGGGAGGCATACGTACCTTAGCCTCTTTGTCCTGCGCTTCATCCCGGTCCTTCCTCTTCCCTGTTACTTGCTGCTTTGGTGGGGCTTCTTTCTTGCCCTTGTCCTTCTTGGCCTCTTGAGCCGGAGGGGTTTCGGGCTGTCGGCTCCCCGTCTCTTGCTTCGCCGTCTTTTCCTTTTCCTTTTCCTTTTCCTTCTCCTTCTCCCTTTCCTTCTCCCTTTCCTTCTCCCTTTCCTTCTCCTTCTCCCTTTCCTTCTCCTCCTCTTGCTCCTTGTCTTTGTGTTTCTGGTCGCTGGTTCGTTTGCCCCGGCCGCTCTTCCGGCCCTTCTTCTTCTGCTTTTCAGCCTCTTGCTCCTCTTGATATGCTTTGCGACGGGCTTCCCACGGCTTCTCGCCTCTCGCTATTCCGGCAAGAAGCTCCTTGTGGTAATCGGGATCGCATTGTTCGCAGTAATAGTGTTTGGGGAGGTCCTCGTTAAAGACACTCATGCCCATGCACACATTGTGCTGCCATGCTGCGCACGTATCGCAGGCGATCCACGGCTCGCCCGAGTCCTCCTCTTGTTCAGTGGCGCCGCAAACGCATCGAATGATTTCCTCCTCCGGTTCTTCGGTCTTGGCCTTCTTGCCCTTCTTTCCTCGCCGAACCGGAGTCTCCGCCGTCTCGAGTTGCTCGAAGGGCTTGGTATGCTGACCTTTTGTCGCTCGAACCGAGCGACGCGGTTCCGCTTCGGCTGGGGCTGTCAGTATGGAGTTCCACAGGGATGGCTTGAGCGAGGTCGAATTCTGAATGGGGAGCAATCTGAAGTATGATGTGGGCACGGCCGAGACACAAGTTTGTTGCTTACCAGACATATTTTGAGGCCCTTGGCCGGTTTGTCTGTCGGGAGAAGTTCCAAAGAAACTCGGGATTGGCTACGAGGCAGCGGCTGGAAATAGCTTTACAGGCTTGCTTTCACGAGTCTTTCTGATGGTGTTCACACGAGACTAAATTGAGCTCCAAAAGGTCATTTGGTTGGAGAGCGGATCTGGCGCACTGGATGGGCGCAAATATGAACTGCTGAGGTTCCTGCCGCCCTACCAGGAAGGCAATAGGCATGCGATCCTCCTTTCCACAGCTCCCTAACCCGTCCAGTCGGAGGCTCAAGTTGGTCGCCGTATCGGTGAATTGCGTTGTTTTGGGAGGGCGCACTGTCGATGGCCGTCAAGGCTGGTATCGTTGGGGTTGGTGCAAGTCGCGTGTGCCGCAACAGCTCGACAGTTGACGATTTTAGATTGAGTTCAGGGCCCTCTGAGCGTGTGACGTAGGCGCGCAATGGCAGCAGGCTTTCAGAAATGCTGCTAAACCCCTTTCTTCGTAGCACGATAGAAGAGTTTACCTCGTCGAGTCGCCTGTTGCTCGCGGTGTCGACCTTTGTGGGCAGAGAGGGTGATGGTGTGCGGGCGAGTTGTTGTGGAGTGCGGGCCGCGATTCTTTTCAACTTTGCAGAGCTCCAGGCGGCTTGGTAATGTTGATGACTCGAAACTCAGGCCGCAACTTCCCCGCCACCGGGCGCGGTACGTACCTGGCTCCATTTGATAAGCGAGCCGCCAATCATGTGACCGATAACTTAGTTAGTTAGCCCAGCCATGCGAGTTAGGCCCGCTTATGTAACGAAGCGTTTGTCGTTGCTTTGGCCCACACTCAGGCTGGAGCTTCGAAGACGCGGCTTGATTGCCTGGAGCTCTGGTTGGAATCAGAAAAGCTTCAGCCGTACAACAAACTCTGCCATTGACGACCCCAGACTAGCAACCGGTCTTGAGCAGCTGTTTCGACACACCGTTGCATCATTGATTGATTGACTCTACCTCTACACGTCGACCTCTCTGGTTCGGTTTGCTGGTTTGAAGCAATAGAGGGCCTTGCTACCTCGCCGAACCTTTGGCCTCTCCGTCACTTTTATTTCGTCAAACTATCTCCTTCCCCGCGTCACTAAGATGGCTCGTCGATACGACTCGCGCGTGCGTTCATAGCTCTCTCCTATTTCCTCGGCAGCCTGTTTTAACTAACAAACCATGACAGACTACCATCTTCTCTCCCGAAGGCCGCCTCTACCAAGTCGAGTACGCTCTCGAAGCCATCTCCCACGCCGGCACGGCCATCGGAATCCTGGCAAAAGATGGGATCGTCCTCGCAGCTGAGCGCAAGGTCACATCCAAGCTCCTCGAGCAGGATACGTCGGCGGAGAAACTCTACATCCTCAACGAGTCCGTCTAGCCTTCCTCCCTTTGCAAACGTGGAGCTAACCCTTGTCAGCAACATGATCTGCGCTGTCGCCGGAATGACTGCCGATGCCAATATCCTCATTACCTACGCGAGACGAATTGCCCAGCAATACCTCCTGACTTACAACGAAGATATCCCCTGCGAGCAGCTTGTGCGCAGGCTTTGTGATCTGAAGCAGGGCTACACCCAGCACGGTGGTCTTCGACCTTTCGGCGTGTCTTTTATCTACGCTGGCTGGGACCCCCGCCGCCAGTTTCAATTATACCACAGCAACCCATCGGGAAATTATGGCGGATGGAAAGCCACTAGTGCTGGCGCAAACCACGCGAGTGCCCAGAGCCTGTTGAAGCAGGACTACAACGAGGACTGCACTCTCAAGGAAGCATGTGCCTTGGCCGTCAAGGTGCTAAGCAAGACGATGGACTCGACGAAGCTGAGTAGCGAGAAGAGTATGTCTTATTTTGCCTCAAGTCGACGGAGTGCAGCGCTAACCGTTTTTAGTCGAGTTTGCTACTGTCGGACAAACCCCTGACGGCAACATCTACCATCGTCTATGGACTGCCGATGAGATCACAGCCCTTCTCAAGGAACACGACCTAGCCAAGGATGAGAAGACGGAAGAGAGATAGATGATATTCACATTCCAGGTTGCGCGATGATTAGGAGGCGGACGAAAAGACAGCCTTTCTCACGGTATCTTGTAATTTTTACATAGAACATGGTGCCCAAGATCATGGAATACCCCAACCATTTCCCATGATGCGATTTGCCGTCTGGTATTGCACATTTGAAATATCCGGCAACAATGGTTCAACCGACGTGGTGCGCTGCCCACGGGCATAGTAGGAGAGCCACACCTGATTCGGTGGCCATTCGATGAAGACAGGCGACAACTATGCTCCTCCCTGTAGTCTCCATCAGCATCATCCGCTTCCAGTCATATTAGTCATTTCAAAGCCTACGTTTTCGTTCCCCACGGCTTCCTCCTCGTCTCTTATCCGGTTCCATCCCGCCGCCTGCAATTCGGAAGGTTTCGGATGAGGTTCGTCACTGTTACTAGACGTCAAGGCTGGCCAGTGCCGCCTGTACGACCAGTACGCAATGACCAAACCCAAGAGCCCGCCGAAACAAACGTCGTACACGTCATGGCGATAGTCCTCGAGGCGGGTGATGGCAATCATGGTTGCCCCAAGGAGGGGCACAAGGCAGAAGAGGGCGCGGCTCAGATCGCGCCCGCCGCGCGAAAAGCGGAAGATGTGGAGCTGGCCAGCGAGGAAGATGGCGAGGTAGCCAAGCCCGGCGAAGGAGAAGGATGAATGACCCGAAGGAAATGACCGCCAGCCGTCGTGGAGCTTGTGGTGATTAGTCTCCCTGCACACGTCGATAGTCACGAGCTTGTTCGCTTGCGTGTCCGGAATGGGGTTGCATCGCGCGATTAGATCGGGGCGGGGGCGGCCGGCCGCGTTTTTGATGAAGTCGGTTAGGAAGGAGGTGAGGAGGACGGATATGGCGAAGGATAGATATGTGACCTCGTGTTTATGGGGAGCTGAGCGCCGTATAAAGTTGTAGAGGACCAAGATTCCGAGCGGTATGAAAAGCGCATATACGAAGTTCATTACTTGGTGGTTGATTAGCAGGTGCCTTGCCAAGAGATACGATTGAAAGAGAGTACGTACTAACTGATACACGTTCGACCTCCGCATATGGATATGATATTGAGAGGTCATTGATGAAAAACATTCGATGGAATGGTTCAACAAATAATATAATCTATGGTATGAGTTGTTAGTTGGGTGAGATTGCTTTTGGGTCTGTCGCTATTAAAGAGAACACCATGCGCTCAACGTGCTGAGGCACTAAAATTCGTACTTACACATAGGTATGCCACCAAGAGCATTAGAAGGCCTATATAATCTGGAGCATATGTTCCCTGACACAGGTCAGTGGTTACACCCGAATCTGTTAACTGAGCTCATGAATGGCTTTGAGCATACCTTCCATATTCTCTCTAACCAAGGAACTTTACAGCTCCTCAGGTCGGGCATATCGCGGCCCGCCGCTATTGGCATGTTTACTACCTACCGCCTCGGTATAGCGAAAAAGTGCGGTTCATCGATATGGTACAAATTGACGCGAAAGAAGATGGAGGGCATCAGAAAGGGTTGAAGGCACAGTCAATCTGCTCAGAGCTCTGCATGGAGTTGCCGGCTCGACGCTGCCGGAAAATACTGTGCTATTGATGATTGGAGCTATTAGGGAGAATCTTCCAATCCAAACGAACGACCGACCACTCGTTGAGCGATGGTAGGAAATAGTATGAGAATCTGGACGAAGGACTTCTCTGAATGTAAAGATCGAGATTCCGTCAACGTCATCATCTGTCAGGCTGTTTCCAACCTTGCAGCTGCGTCCGGATGTTGCCGGGTGCGACCACCACGACGCCATTTTCTTGCTCTGAGAGGTGGGGCACACTGTGTGACTTCCCCTTTTCGTTGGACAGTGTATCCGCAGACTATTCGTCGATGGCTTGAGGCAAAAATTCCGAGATTTCCAAATTCCCGACTCACGCATCGGGCCGGAATGGTTGCCAGTGGCACCAGCTAGGACTCCAGAGGCCTCGAGATATCCGCGAGGCATTTGGTCGGCCAAAATGCTCAAGTCCACCTACAAGCCGTCGGCGAACCTTCTCGCCTCGAAGCCGCCACCGCTGGCCCCAGGATGGACCGAACACAAGGCACCAACTGGCCACACATACTATTACAATGCCGAGACGAAAGAGTCCACCTACAAGAGGCCAGGAGTCCCAAACGCCCCAGAACCTGAGCCGCAAGCATTCGGGCCTGCTGTGCCTCATGCTCCCCAAGCAATCCCAAACTTGTCCGACCCTCGCGTCGCAAATGCGTTCCTCGCCGCCCAGACCCCGCAAACGCGACAGCAGCCGGCCGAGCGCGTCCGAGACTCTCGCCCGAAGCCCCAGCCTGTCGACAAGCCGCGGTCCAAGATAGCCATTCCGGGCTGCGAGCCGTGGGTCCTAGTCTTCACAAAGTGCGGGCGCCGATTTGCCTACAACCCGGTCAAAAATGCCAGCTACTGGCGGATACCCGACAGGCTGAAGCCTGCAATTCTCGAGCTTGATCAGGCCAGAGTTCGGGAAAAAGCAAATGCCGTGAAAGAAGAGACAAAACCTGCGGACGAAGCGCCCGGGGCGGCAGAGAGGCCACGGGCGCTTGCGGAACCGGACAATGATGCGGCAGAAACAAGCTCGGAATACGAAGAGATTGAAGTCACGGATGACGAAGGCGAGAACAAGGATGATCACGACGCGGAGGCAGACGGCGGACATCGAGTGAAGCGGCAGCGAGCGGAAGAAGCAGAAGCAGTCGACGAGGAATTGTTAGACCCTGAGGCAGAAATGTTGTTCCAACTACAGATGATGAATAACGAGTACGACGGCCAAGACGACGAGGTTGATGAGGTGGCCCAAGTCTCGGAAGAGGATGCCCGAGAACTTTTCAAGGACATGCTCAACGATTTCAAAATTAGCCCGTACAGTCCTTGGGAGAAGCTCCTTGAGGATGGCAAAGTCTTTGACGACGCGCGGTATACGGTCCTGAGCTCCACAAAGGCCAGGAAAGAAGTCTGGGAATGGTGGTGCCGAGACAAGATTAAAGAGCTGAAACAACTCAAAGACAAGGAGGAGAAGAAGGACCCCAAAGTGATCTACCTAGAGTTTCTGGAGAAGAATGCCTCTCCAAAGCTCTACTGGCCAGAGTTCAAGAGGAAGTTCCGGAAAGAGGCCTGCATGAAAGACTTCGCCCTATCGGACAAGGAGAGGGAAAAATGGTATCGCGAGCACATCAGCCGCCTCAAGCTTTCGCAGGCAACGCTGAAGTCGGACCTTACGGCTCTGCTCAAGTCGCTGCCCCTGTCGCTTCTCAATCGAGACACCAACCCTTCCCAGCTCCCCACCCAACTCCGCGCAGACATTCGGTATATCTCGCTCCCTATCCAAACTCGCGATCCTCTCGTGGAAGCTTACATTCAAACACTCCGACCGGCGCCGGAGGGTGGCGCCACGACTCAAGGAGAAGACGAGGTGGCTGCGACTAAGGCGAAGGAAGCGCGGCGGAAGCGGGAGAAGGCTTTGGAGGAACGGAATAGGGCGATTACCGAGCAGAAGCAACGGGAGCAGAGGAACCTGGAAATGGCCAAGGCGCGCCTTCGGCAGGGTGAGCTCGAGCTTGAACGGGCCATGCGTGTTGACAGAAAGGGACTCCAAAGCCAGTTCCCCGATAACCATCCCTAGGAGCGGTGCCAGAAATTGCTGTCGACCCGTTGCCTTCCAGGGTCGAGGATCCCACGTACCATGCCCTTTTTTTTTTTTTGGGTGATTTGGTTCAGGTCGTATATCTAACGCCGAGCCGCGTAGTTTCTCCGGCCCGCGGCGAATTTATCCAGATCCAGCCCAGCATTTTTATCCCCAGCGAAGGTCTTCCAACCCTTGTGTCGGTGTGTAGCAGCTGAAGAAACTCTATCTCTAGCAAAGCTTCTGGACGCTTCAGATTGAGAAGTGGCCCCGTCATTGGACACGCATGTTGCAGTGGGTATAAGTAGCATTGCTATTACTTTCCATGCACACCAACACGAAAGGCTAGAATTTGAGCGGAAAGGGTCGTGCGCAGGCCGTCTCTCGGCGGCAGTTGTCACTTGTCTGTGTTTTCAGTCGCCAGTCATAGGCCGGGTCGGCGCATCGACCTTTCGGGTACCGGCTACAGCAATCATAGCCGGGAAGCACGTGGCACAGACGGTGATCCCCAAAGCAAGTCCGATTCTCTCGCCATCATTCGCTGCTGTTGACATGTAGCCACCCTCACACCTCTCCGTGCCGCCTACTCTGCCGCAGCATGCAGGGCGAGGAGCTTGGTAGTGGGAAAAATCATGCAACAGAGGGAGAATACAGGACTTTGGGAGCGGAGCCAGATCGTAAATGCCCGAGCCCGCCAGGTAAATCGTTGTGGGGCTGTGGGCTTTGTAGTCTAATAAATGAGGGCTGCTCTTCAGGGTCTCGCTCCATATTGAGGTCCCTTCCAGATTTTCGTTCCGACTGTTTGCGTGTGTGATGTGATGTGAATTGGGCCAGGCTTTTTGGAGCACCATGGCAAGAATCAACCCATTGAGGCTCCTATGCCTCCTCTCGGCAGGTGAGAATCGAATGACATTACCGTAGGACGCGGAATTCCGAGTACAGGTGGCTTACACGAAGCAGTTCCCGTTGTCCTCGCCATCCCTCCGCATCCCGGCCCCCCGCGCGGCCCGCCCCGGGGATCAAGACCAGAAGTCCGTCGACCGGCATGGCCCAACCACGGCCCTCCGACATGGCTCCCCACAGGAAGCAATGATGGAAATGCAGCGTCCGGGGCCACTGGAGAGAACGAAGACGGTGAAGAGAACACCACGCTCAGCGCAGAAAGTGGGTCTGCCTCGGCAGGGCAGGCGGAAGGCAGTGGGTCGAAATCGGAGGACTCCCCTTCATTCGGAAAATATGGCGAGGATTCGAGCGGAGCAAGCAACTCCAACCAAGGATCCGGGTCAAATGGGTCCGGGGAAGGAGGCGACGAAGCCGATGTAGCAGCCGGGTTCCGCGGAAGCGGTGGAGGAGGAGGTCATGGCCCCCCAAACTTTGGCAACGGCGAGGAAGGAGGTGGGGGCGGCCGGGGTGGCAATCCTTTCGAGGGCGGCGAAGGCGGCGAAGGCGGTGAAGGAGATGGCGGCCGAGGGGGAGAGGGCCAAGGAGGCCGAGGCGACGGTGACCCGGCTGACCTCCCGCCGGGCGTCGCTGCATTTTTAGGCTTCGACGTCGACCGGGCCGTCATGTTCCGGACCATCCACGGCATCATGGCGGCGATCGTCGTGGTCATCGTCTTCCCCGTCGGGGCAATACTGATGCGGATTGTTCCTGGGCGGTTTACGGTTTGGATCCACTCCATGGTGCAGCTTCTGGGGTACGTGTCTCTGGCGGCAGCGGTTGGGCTGGGCATCTATTTGACGCAATACGTCAACATTCCCACTGCCGGAGGTACCTTGGTAAGAACTTCTGCTATGCTTTCCTTTGGACCGGGCTAATGCCGAGTAGCTGTCGAATCCGGATGTTAACTTCCATCCCATCATTGGCTTGGTCGTCTTCTCCGCCCTGACCCTACAACCCGTCTTTGGGGTTTTGCATCACCGAAAGTTCAGGAAGGTTAGGAAGCGGGGGATGTTCTCCCAGTTTCATTTGTGGATTGGTCGGGTCTCTATCACGCTGGGCATCATCAACGGCGGGCTGGGGCTGTGGAACGCGCGGGCATCAAAGAGCTTGACCGTGTCGTACGGAGTCGTTGCCGGTGTGGTTTGGCTTCTTTGGATGCTTATCGCGTTGGCGACAGAGATAAGGAGACGGAGGGCAGTGAGGAAGATCAAGATGAAGCGGGCGGTCGCGACGACTGAGTCGTAATAGTCTTGGCTTTGAGTTCATATATCAAAATGGAGGCAACGTCTGGTGCTTCTTCGGAAGTTTTCATAGTTACGCATATTGTGGCTAGGGTTGCACACGGCGAACGACATGATATTCCAAGTTGACAACATGTCACGAGCCTCGTCGTGCGACACGGGACTTGCATGTCAGATCATAGCAGGCCCAACATCACTCCTTAGGCAGACGTAGAACAAAAAGA
>Ga0247774_1001361_pt1 | contig 12372 bp, 14 predicted proteins | sample UWRJL001104B6_FD_179933 | JGI IMG/M metagenome (GOLD analysis project Ga0247774, IMG submission 179933) | Plant litter microbial communities from Arlington Agricultural Research Station in Wisconsin, United States - UWRJ-L001-104B-6 | ecosystem: Environmental > Terrestrial > Plant litter >... | reverse complement strand
TACTTCGAGTCATTGAACCTCAATTGAGTGTGCTGGTGCCTTTTCGAGAGCGAGTAGTTTGGTTGTCAATGCAGTCCGTGCTATCTACCGGCAGTACCCCTTCGATTCACCGCCCGGCAGAATTTTTGACCAATTCCAGCTCTGGTCCGGTGCTTTTGTGGGTCTGGTTTTGGGGGCCCTAGATATACCCTGTCAAGCGCGCGCAGTCCATGCCAGCTGACGCCAGCAGGGCGGCATGCTACAGAGTACAGACAGATCAATATTGTACCTTCTGTTCCGTCGTACAACTCTGCGGCACGGCCGCTCATCTTCTCGGTCTTCCAACACCACTTCTTTTGACCCGGACGAGATACTAACTGGTAAAAGAATTCCGTCACGAGGCACCTGATCCCGTATGTCCCTCGAAGCAATTTCTCTCGCATCACGTGTAACTCTAACTTACTTAGGATTCGGCGGACTGCTTTTAGCTCCATGCGAATTTTTGTCCCTGCTCTCGACGCGCCGAGCCCGATTATCACCCTCATTCCAGACCGCCAACATGGCACCGTCACCGGTTTCTAATCGCCGGAGCTACATCTCCTCGAGTCCAAGCCGCCCATTCGCTGCCGACTTCCTCTCGGACGACAGAAATACGCAACTGAGCCATTATGAGGCTCTCGAAGCGGCAAGGGCCGAGCATGAAAGGGTCCGCGAGGCGGCAATTCGCGTCTTCGAGATGAATGCCCTAGAGGAGGAGCGCAAAAAGATAGAACAAGAGCAACGGAGAGAGCAGGAGCGCCTTCAAAAAGAGCAGGAAGTTATTGCGGAGCAGCAACGTCTTGAAGCCCTGAGGGCCAAGACAATACCAAAACCGCCGCCGCCGCCGAAACCCGATCCCGCCATACAGCAACGCAAGAAACTACCAGCTGAGAATCAGCAGACCAACGAGCGGGACCCTCAAGCTAAGCAATCAGCCAAACCGACGGCCAGTGCATCATCTCCTTTTGAACCCGGCGCGAATCGCTCGCCACTCGTCTCTGCTGCCAACGGCGCGGTTACTGCGAAGTCGGCGGCGTCGAGTCCGTTTGCGAAATCATCTTTAGGACAATCGCCATTCAGTCAATCGCCTGCCTTGAAGACACTGCCGCAAACCAATGGCTTCGGGGCTGCTTTTCCCAGGAGCGAGGCGCCTGCGCAACAACCCGACAAGCCACAGCCGCAATCGCAACCCCAGCAAAGTCAGGGACTTCAAGCTGCCCGTCCCGCGACCGCCCCAGTAACCCCGGCAGAAGATCTGTACCTACGGATTCATCAAGCTCTGAAGGGATTACGAAAGGACCTTGTTGCATACTCGTCCCAGCCAGGCTCGCCCTTGAAGGGGAAAGTTGGTGATATGCGGAGGGAAGTACGGAAGTCAATGGGTCAATTGACAGGCACCAAGGGCGCGAATGCCATTCCTGTCAACAAAGTCAAGTCAATGCTGAGAGACTCCCTTTCCGGGGCTATTCAGAGTCCCCCTGTGGACGCACAGAGGTTTGTGGCGGACAAGCGGGGGCCTATGGCCGGGGCAAGGTACAATGACGAGACGTTGCCATCCCTTTTCATATATCTTGTCAACATCATGGCCAAGTTCATGATCAACCAGTTTGCGTCTGAATGCGGTGCATCGCCCAAAGCCGCCGATCCGATTGGCGTCGTTGCGGCCCAAATATTCTCAGATCCCGATTTCCACTGGCGCGGGAAGTCCGTTATAGATATCCTACTGGCGAAGTTCAGGAAGGAATGCCCTGTGGCCTTTGGCGTGCGGGCATCCGATAAGACGGCTGCCGGGCGACAGGCCATTGGATGGCGAAGGGACGGAGGCTGGATGCCGGAGCAGGTCCACTACGACCGCATGGCTGGACTTGGCGCCGGGTTTGCGTCTGTCGCCCTGCGAGACTTTAGCAAAGCGAAGAAGGAAAACCCGTACCCCCCATCGAACTACTGGACAGCACTGGCCAAGATCGTCAACACCCCTGCGGACCAGGTCTCGGACACGCAGTACATCGTGCTGAAGGCCATGATTGACGGGCATGAGCACAGGATCCTGCAATTCTACGGCAATGCCGGCATGGCGCTCCTGCGTATCGCGCTTGTAGAGTTTCCAAAGAAGGCAGTCAAGAGCCCAGGGGCTGGTGCCTTGCGGGTGCTCGGCGAGGTTTTACAGGCGGAGAAGGGTTTAAATCTGGCATAGAATGATGGATAAGACTGATGAGGCGGAGGAGGAAGTCGGGCACAATTCCAAATATGCATCTGGCGCTAGGGGCAGCCAAGGCGTTATATTCCGAGAATACGATAACTGCATCGGATGGCGTGTCACAAGAGGCGGCAAAAAGAAAATGGATATTCGTGTTGTTTTTTTTGGGATAGATAGCGTAACATCAAGCGGCTTGTTTAGAGACCTTGTAGTTACGGGGCTCAGTATATATGAGGAATAGGAGCTTCCACTTGCAGGCGAAGGGTCATTTCTATGATTGTTCAGGCTAGACAAGCTAGGTTGCAATAACTGCAAGTGCTAGTACTCCTCGATGCCCCATCCCCCCTGGATACTAATTATATCGAGCTTTGAATTGTCGCCGGTATGCGCGCTCATCGAGAGACGGATATGTTCCCTATGTACCGTTTCCGTCACTATTCTTCACTGTACCTCAGACGTTACTAGCTCTCCGCTCGTCTTTCGTATTTGACATCACTCTTTCGATACGAACCTCGATTTGTAATGTCATCCTCTACATTGCCACGCCAATGCCTTCACCACTCTTAGATGTTGCAGTCCCTAGATCTCTATGTACTCCTCGGCTTACTTCCAGATATCCCAAAGATAAACGACAAAGGGGCCTAGATTTGTCACTGGGGTGGGTCATGTGTCGTCTCCTTCGACAATGAACGAAGCTCAAGGACAGAGTCCACACCTGAGAAAATTCGCACGCCTAGAATACACCAGATGGAAATCATCCTCTTGGTCAGCTACAAAAGGCCTTCCAACAGTGTAGCCTACCCGTAAATGACATCCGGCAACGGAATTTTAGCAGAGCGCTGGCCACAAAGAGAGAAAAAGAGCTCCGCTACCAACTTAGCAACACAATCATGCCTGCTACATGGAGGGCTCTAAGTGTGAAGTACGACAGCTGTACCAACTGCCACGCAGCCATTTCAACGACTATTAGAAATATACTAGCGAGCAGCCAACTCACAGTCGGGCTCAGTCGTATCCAGAAGGAATACTCGAATACATTGTCGTTCTTGAGGTCTCTGCTCTGAGTCGGTGCCCTGTTCAGGGAAGCCACGCCGGCGCTCCGTGGCAACCGGCTGCCATGTGGACCGCCAGACCCCTCCGGAAAACACCGATATAAGCTGTTAGAGCTCTCTCCTTTCAACAAGCAAAGCCTGCATACATAGCTCAGGTAGTTTAAGGGTAGAATCTTCGCTTCCCAAGCGAGGGGTCCGAGTTCGAGTCTCGGCCTGAGCATCAAGCTTTTTTTCCCCTTGTTGGTCTCTTGTCTCTTTCTCAAACTATTCTCTTCTGCCCACCGTGAGTCCTGTCGAATTTGGAGCTCTGATTGTGGCTGGCTAGTCTTCTCATTCCCTAACTTGTACTCTGTCATCTTTTCTTCTCTTTTTTTTCGACTGGGATACACTGTGGACGTATTAATGGCAGCAAGTCAACAGCAACAAGTTGCCGCATGCTGAGTGGTTCATAGACCAGGACATATGCGTCAACCAAGGGCCAATCTATCTTCAGCCTCGGCCGAGATGTTGCGGGAGTTCACATATACTGCTATATTAACATACGGAAGCATGCCATACCGCCGTCTCTCATCGACTTTAAAAGATAAACACTTCGTCACGTATGATATTTGCAATACAGTCCAAGTTTCTCTCGTCACATTCTGCAAACTGCGCTCCAGATACATACCATTGCGCTCTTTAGAACCACTCTAACCCGAACCCTAGCCTAGTCATCCCGCTATGCAAGCATCCTGAGCATTCCCCAAGTTTCTGTGTTCACAAGGGTCGGATGAGGATGTCTAATAGGTGATCGAATGTTCGGCCAATGCTCAGGATGCCGCTGGGTCGCTTCATATTACTAGTGCGTCCAGGGCGAGCCGTCCCCAGGCGATTTAGTAGGAAGTACCGTTAAGCAATGTTGCGGATGTATTCGTAGTTCGATGGGTAAAGGATCGACCGTATGGCTGTACTAGAAATAACGTGTGACGGTCCCCTTTACTTAGCTGGCGTCATAAGGGGATATTGAAGAGACCACGGCGTTTCGATTGTGTCAAACCTTCGAAAGGATTCCGAATAGCCTCAACCGGTGCTTGGCTGTCTTCCGCCTTCGTATATCAGTGTCAAAATGCAGTCGGACCACTCGCCCAAGCGCTCCGTGTTACTGTACACGTCTGGATATTGAATGGAAAAAAAAAATATTGCTCGTTGATGTCATCTTCTATCTAATCTTTGCCCAGTCTTTTTTGTCTATCACATCCCTGAATCCTAGATGTTAGGGTCCTTATCCCTTCGACGCAAACCGCCAATGAATTAGAGGTGATGAAGAGTGAAAACGAGGGAAAGAGTCTCTCTTTCAAACGAAATTGAACCAAGTACCCATTTGCTGCCGTTGAATGCGAGAAAACCAACATGTGAGCCAACAAGCTGAACGCCATTGAAACGCCGCTTCCCATCCCCCCCGAAAGACAAAGATCAGTAACCCAAAAATGTAATGAATGCGTCCTTCTCTACAAGCGAGCGCTGGTTTTATCCGTGAGGGGGTTGTACAGGCGCTCCTTGATGTACTTGGTCAGGGCCACGTCACCCCACTCTTCCCACTCAACCCACTGCTCCTCAGGGAGCTGGGAGACGCCGTCTCTCCGGGCCGCCTTCATGACCTCGCGGGCGACGATCAGGCTGGCGTCACGGACGCGATCAATCCTGGGGTAGATGAGACCCTTGTGGATCTCGTCGGCGTTCAGAGAGCCGGCAAGCGAGTCGGCCGACGTGTAGACCATCTCGTCGGTGACGCGGGACGCCTTGGCAAGGATGGTACCAAGACCCAGACCAGGGAAGACGTAGACGTTGTTACCCTGGTTAGGGTGGTAGGTAATGGCGCCACCCTCGGGGCCATCGCGACCCGTCTTAGCCGTGTACGGCTGGAATGGCGAGCCCGAGGCGAAGAGGACAGTGCCGTCCGTCCATTGCACAGCCTGTTCGAAGGTGCATTCGGCCTTGGTGAGGGGGTTGCTGAGGGGGAACAGGATGGGACGACGGCCAAGGCCGCCGGCCTCTACGGAGGCCTTCAGAGCGCGGACAATAGACTCGGTAAAGATGCCAAACGTGGCCGTCAAGCCAATGAGAGCCGAGGGCTTGACGTACTCGATGACCTCTTCCAAAGTGCGGAACTGGTGGCCGTTATTGTCGTCGCGGGCGAAGTACTTCTTGTGCTCGGCAAGCTTGTCGCCTCGGTCCTTAGTCACGAGGCCCTTGGTGTCGACAAGCCAAAATTTGTCCTTGGCCGCCTTCTCGCTGAGGCCGCGGCGAGTGTAGTACTCAACAAGCTGCTTGGCGACACCGACGCCGGCCGAACCGGCACCCATGAAGACCAGCCGTTGCTCCTCGAGCGGAACACCCGACAGGTTGACCGCACCGATGTAGCCACCTAGAACGACGGCGCCGGTACCCTGGATATCGTCATTAAAACATCGGTACTTGTTGCGGTAGCGCTCGAGGTAGTTGAAGGCCTTTTCTGACTCGAAATCCTCGAATTGAACTGTCATGTCCGGATACACCTCGGCGACGGCCTCCATGAATTCGTCCATGAATTCTTGCTGGTCGCTGACCGGGATGCGCTTGGAACGCAGACCCAGATAGAAGGGGTCCTTGAGGTTGCCCTCATTGTTGGTGCCAGTATCGAGAACGATGGGAAGAGTCTTGGCGGGGTCAATTCCGGCGGCGGCCGTGTAGAGCGAGAGCTTTCCGATCTTTTTGCAAATTATTGTCAGCGGACAGTCTTGTTATGTCGAGCCCCCTTGGGTAGCGTGACAGTGGCGTGAGCGGCCCAATCGGCTGCCGACGCCGGCCGTGTAAGTGGTAGAGGGGACATACCGAAATACCAACACCATTAACACCAAGGTCACCAAGGCCCAGAATTCTGGACCCGTCTGTCACGACGCAAATTTCGGGATTCGGGTACGGCCAGTTGCGCAGAATTGTGCGAATTGATTTCCGCTGCTTAATCGAGATGTACAGAGCTTCGGGGCGCGTGTAAAGGGTCGAGTATTGGAGGCAGACGTCGCCAATGGTCGGCGTGTAGACAAGGGGCATAAGGTCGCGGATATTGTCCATGAGAACGCGGAAGAACAAGTCGGTGTTCTGGTCCTTGAGGGTTGACAGGTAGAGGTATTTTTCCACATTAGTCGAGCGAGTGTTGATCATCCTCATGGCCCGGTCGCATTGCGTCTGGATCGTTTCCATGGTGTGGGGAATCAAGCCCGTGAGATTCTTCGCAACGCGCTCCTCTGGTGTAAAGGAAAGGCCTTTGGCAAGGAGTTCCCTTAGGTCAGCAACTGATCCCTCGTCATGATGGCCGTTCAGATTGGAATTGATTGAGTTGCGAGTAGTTTCGTTGGAGAGGAAAGTAGAATTCTTCATGTTGGCTGTTGATCGCTGGAGGCTAGGAACAAGCAAGGTTGAAAAGTGGGAGTGACAGAGGAGAACAATGTCGAACTCGACAGAGGCGCAGCTTGTTAAATACAGCCGACGTTGAGATGGGTTTTTTAAGGTAACAAGTAGAGTGGGAGTAGAGAGCAGCACAACGTATAATTGCGCACCAAGGTTTGGACCCAACCCAAGTTACTCTCGGCCACATGATATGATGGGAGGAATGGGGAAGACTGGGGAACCTTGAGGTGGTGCATGCGGAGTTTGGTGCGGACATAGCTGCGGACATGCATACTAACGTACCTCTATTCCACGTAGGCTCGCGCAGGATTTGATATCCCGCAGCTTTGGATTGAGGGATGTACTCGGTCGACGTATATTGCTTGACCTCACCGTAGTGGTGCTGGGCATAGCCTCGGAGCTGATCGAGGGACGCCATCTTCATCTTGGCCTCGATGGCCTGGACATCAACCGCGGACATGGGGTTGAGATCTGTCATGCGCCGGCTGGAGATGGACATACGCTTATTAGATATGGAGGTATTTGAGGACCGGGTGGATATTACGGACGATGAAGGCGAAGAAGACCGAGGCGTCGAGAAATCTGAGCTTGGTGTGCTGTAAGAGTAGGACGAGCCGGAAGCCATTGGCAAGGAAATCTGCGGTTGTGCTGGTGTCTGCGTCGGGGGTAGTGGTGGGAGCGGCGGGAACTTGAACTTTTTGTCTTTCAGGTCGATGCTGGCGGTTGGGCGAACCACGCTTCGGCCTCGGGCTCTGATTTTGGGGTGAGTGGGGAACGAGGTCTTAAAAGGCACTGGCGTTGCCGGTGGCTTTTCCCAACCCGAGCTGGATGTGGATGAGGCCTTATTATGGAGTGAAGGGAGAGATCGATCCTGAACCTTGCGGGGCGGCTCGTGGTCGCGATCGAAAGGGTCGACGGGGATGTCTGCTGGTGTGGAATGTGGTGTGGAATCCGACGTGGATGGTGGCCACTGCAGACGCAGTGAAAGTGGTTGCGGAATTTTTGAACACAAGGACCGGCAGGGCCGGTCGGTCTTGTAATTCGGGTTGCTCCTGTCGTTCCTGTCGGTATTAAGCGCGCTAGCGAGGCACCAATTTCCGGTTGCTCTAGTGGAATGTGTTAAATCCGCACAGCGGGATGAGGAGGCAGTGCTAGGCCTGGAAAATGGAGTCGCGTGTAAGCCAGGTTCGTTGGTTGATATTTCGAGAACAAGGCACGACCAGAACGAGGCAGAGGGGCGTCGGTTATTATTATTCTGGGCCACGCATCCACAGCTTGGGTTGAGCCTCAATTTTCCTGGCCGTGAAGTGGAGGATGATCTATATCCACTTGAGGAATCCGGCTGATACCACGACCAGCTCCTTCCCCTTCTCCTGGGAGTCCACAGAGGCCGGCGCTTGACAAGTACTACAGGGGATGTGTGAAGCTGATCCCAGCCTGACACTGCGAGGGACCGGGGCATTACGGGTGAAGTTCAGATGTCCGCAAATCTTTGTCCAACCAGCCGAGGAATGATTGGTACGCACCAGCCACGAGCGTCGGGATTGGCTTGTATTCGGTACTTGTTGTTGTACCAGGACTTTGACCCTTGTGAAAAAAGTACGTGCCAGTTTCGGCCGGGTTTCGCATCAGGGGCAAAATTTGGCCTCAACGCTGGGTCCAGGGGTGGAAAAGACCTGGACCGGGATGTACAGGTACTTGGCCGTTCCTCGTACTCCTAGCCGATTCCGATTTTAGGTTGGTGGGAAGTGGCGGATGGGGATGGCCGTTCGGGACGCCGAGTCTCACAGAAGGCTGAACTGGCAACTGGAAACCCTGGCGGCAATTCGCGACGTTCCTGCTGTGCCTTGTTCCGCCGCCGGATAAGATTTGGGGGTGGCAAAGGAGGCGAAGAGAATGGACAACGTCTGTTTGCCGTTGTTCTCTTGAAAACCTATTTTGTGAGTCTTTGACGAAGCCAGCTCAACCGCATCGAGTCAGGTTGTCTAGGATCTCTTGAAGTTCGAGTGTTACCAGACTGAGCTTCATGGGAGACTACCGTGATGGTACGAAGTTATTTTCCGGTCTATTTAACGTCATCCATGCTACTTTTGGAACCGGTGAGGACACCGAACTACACTCATTGGGTATCTCCATTGTGATTCCCCTTTTTTCTTTCGTAATGAAACTTGGGTTTGTTGAGGTCACGATGCACCACGAACATACGGCTAGTCATCGAATCACTTCCCAACCAGCAGGAATGAGCCTGAAGCGCCAGTGCAGTCGCAGACCAGGCATAAAGGCAGTGGAAGCATGGCTTACATTGAAGGAGCCTTGTAACGTACCGGTGACTTCTACCCGAGGGGCACGTCGTTGAGGGTCCTGGCAAATCACTACGAGGACCAATAGGAGGCGGCTTTTGTGCGAAACAGGAAGTCCTAAGTACCATGGGGTTTGCTAACTTTTTTGTCAGGCCGCAGCCGAGAAAGCTCGTCTTACCTGCACCCGTCGCGTGGAAGCAGATGCAAAGACGTCGTCCGGACTCGCGTGCCGGGCTGTGGCCAAATTCTCAGTTTCTCATCCCCTCCAGCTTTTGTGATATGCAGAGCAAAAGTGCTTCAGCTGTTAGGTCCGATAGCGAAGTGCACCGGCCGATATTCCGCATGAGAACTTCCAGTCTAGGAACCATTGGGGAAAGAGGTCGGGTGCGAAAGAGTAGTAGCAAGGAGACTCGTACCTCATACTTGAATGATCGGTAGTGGTGCCAATGCGTGTTCCGGCTTATCTCCACGCACTGGACAACGTCCGGGAGCTCCAAGCCAAGCTGAGGCGAAAATCTGGATTGAAACAAAACCAAGTGGCACACACGACTGGATGTAACCAATGATAGGGCCGAGGTTATCAGAAATATCTCTAATTGAACCATCTTCGGGTCCTTGTCGTGGATTCATGGCTACATCGCTGGAACAATCAAATGCCTCTCTTTATCTGCGCTGAGTTGGGACGCCTTCCTTAGGATGACAAGATAGTCAAGATAGCCAACCAGCAAGCATAGGCAGTCATGACTGTGCCAGCCAGCGGTATCAAAGGCATGTCCGAAACGGGACGCAGCCTGCAGCAGCTTTCCGAGCTCCATGCTGGACATACCAATGACGCTGTCCCACGGCGCAGGTTCAAGTGCTGCAAAAGCTGCATTTAAATACCGAGAAAAAAAAGAAATCACAGAGAAAGATAACACTAGCTCCCGTCCCAGAGGGAGCTGGGAAGCATCTGTACCTGAGTAAATTTTGAGGCGATATCATGAAACGATATCAGAATTGCCTCAAGCGAGATATGGATGGTAGAATCTCACAAGGGTGCTAAAAAGGCCTCTCTGAGAGTACGTATGTACATCGCCCCCCGTCTGCTTGCCAACGCCGACTTTCAAAATTTTCATCTTCACGATCTCAAACAGCCTGTTCCGACTTTCCCCGAGGCTTGCAGGGATGCGGGAGAAACCTGCAACGTTGGCCCACAGAAATTTCTTACCGACTTTTTTTTCACGCCTGAGAGCCCAATAGCATGGCCTGCCCAACGGGTCTGTTGAAACATGGCCGTCGTGCGTCTGATGTGCCCTTGAGAGTCCCCACCAAGCTCAAACTGGCCCGTCTTTGGGAAAAAACGCCCCCAAAAAAAAACTCAGATCTCACGGAAGTCGCTAATTTACTTGTCGCAGCTTGTCCTGAGGTGTCCATGTGAGGAGGGAGAGATAACGCATGAGTTGAACCCCCCCGTTAGAGTTGCTTTTTTCGATATTTTATCTCTCACTGTCCTCGCGGCGAGAATTTGGCTTGGTTATCTGCAGTCGCAACGGCCGGCAGCTGCCATTCTGAGCGCAAAAGTCAAGCAAAAAAACATCGAGGTAGCTGATTCTAATATGCGCTAGCGAGTGTGTAAGTACTCTGAACGTCTTGAACAAGAATAGATGACTTACACGCGAACTTCCTCAGAGTTGCAGGTTGACACCACCAGTCCTCAAGCTTCCATAAGATCCTCCTTGGACGGGATTGACATTTCATGAAAGTAGTCTGCACTATTTCATCACCAAGCATACAAAAAATTTTTGAGCTTGCCTAATTGGTCCCGACATCGGGTCGATCATGTTCTTGCCGGCTGCTTCACGTCAAGGCACAAGCCGTTCTTTTGAATCTGCTCTTTCATAGACGGTATCAGGTTCCTGTCTATATCATTCCGCTTTAAGCAGATCCTCGGAGGACCCGCCTGCTTTTCTACTTTCTCTCACGATTCTGGAAACAGAAAAGGAACGAAAGGGTTTCTCATGACTGTTGCCCCCCCTTGCTCTTCCGGAAAATCGTTGGATCAAGGGAGATCACATCCTAACTTGGAGCCAACCATCCTATTCGCTTCTGCACGTGTGCTGTTGAGCATGCCACTGGTGTAGCTCATGGACGGGGGGTAGTTGATAGAACAAAGCGTTGGAAGTGTGTTTTATGCCCATTCTTGGTCTTGGCGTGGCATCTTGGCTGCAAGCTTCTCAGTCATTGCTGCTCAAGGGATCTTGATCTACAGACACTAGAATCCAAGCCAGATCTGGAGAGGATCTAAGAAACCTCAAAGTGGGTCATTCATTTCCGCCAAGCCGCTGGCAAGTTACACACCCCGCCCGTGTAACCTCATCACGACATCAGACTACCTATCAATATCACGGTCCCCTCTTTCAGTCCTGTCGAATCTGCTTGGCCATAGAGGATTCTTCGGGAGTCCATTCCAGAATTCGGTCTTTTGAGTCTCTTTTTTGAAGCTTCGGAGCTCTGAAAGCTCCACAAGGGCCGAGACCGGCGATAGTGATGCGGCTAAATCGCAAGAGAACCGACATCCGAACACAACCATTCCCGCAAACATTGTGCCAAAAGAGGGTTGTCAATCAACCAGCGTCTGTGACTGATCCGCACTCGCATGCCCTCCATGTCGGCATTCGGTCCAGTCCCGCGGCTGCTCCCTTCTCCATGACCAGCGCAGCTCTCGCTTTTCCCCGCAGCATCCTAGCAAGCTGCTGTCTAACCCCACCACATGCGTGTTGTAGTTTCTCCATTGCCGAGCCGTTCCTGCTGGCACCAAGTAGAAGGTTCTCTCCTGCGAGTAGTGCCTAAGGCCTCGCGGCTAAAGCTTTTACGGCAAACGAATCAAGGAGCTTGAAAGTGGACATGCCTTGGACTTTGGGATGGTCATAGTAACTGGTTCGGTCCCTGGCTCGGGGAGATCGTTGCCTCGGCTTCAACTCGAACATTCATCGGCTGTGTGTCAGCGTCAGGTCTCGAGTTTGACACGAGTGCATCGTGAAAGCCGAATTCCCATTAAAAAGCCGAGCCACGGCCTGGGATACTCTCTTTGTTGCGGGGAACTAGTTGTTCGATGGCGGCTGTCCAGGAAAGGCCAGAAGGTTCGAACTACCCGAGGACCCGAGGATCTGAACGCTGCTTCCACCGCACTTTTGCAAGAGCGGAAGGCTTCGGTCGAACCCTGTTTTTCCTTCGTCTATCCATCCCGAGGAAACCGTTCAATCACCCTAACCATGAAGAGGCAGGAGGATCTTTAACTATCTCCTCCGGGATCTGTCGTTTGAGGCGGACTAGCCAATTCCAGCTTGTGATGCCGGACCCGGAATCGTCATGATGGATGGTCCGAGCTATTCATGGCTGG
>Ga0247774_1001360_pt1 | contig 12378 bp, 8 predicted proteins | sample UWRJL001104B6_FD_179933 | JGI IMG/M metagenome (GOLD analysis project Ga0247774, IMG submission 179933) | Plant litter microbial communities from Arlington Agricultural Research Station in Wisconsin, United States - UWRJ-L001-104B-6 | ecosystem: Environmental > Terrestrial > Plant litter >... | reverse complement strand
GAGCGTGAGTCCGCTCCTGACGTGCCGGAAACTATCGAAGTCAGGGATGCGCCCGAGGGTGTTCAGCGGGGTCCTCGCCTGACCGAAGTTCACTTGCGGGTTGAGAATGCAGGCCTTTTTGAGGTTTTGGCTTCTGAGAGTGATAACAACAATGTCCTTGTATCCAGAGGTCCACCTGAGGATGATATGTTTACTTTCTATGCCATGAAAAGCGGCAAGGCAACCGTGACCATTGTGGGGTCTGCAAAGGGGTCACTTAAGCCGGTTCAATTATCGTTGGAGATTGAAGTCGAAATTGAGGGTTGAGTTTGAGAGGTGGCCTTTGAAACATGGCTGATGGGTTGTCTGGATGTTTAATTGCTTACCATTGAAATCTGTTTTTTTCTTATGTCCATTTTGCAATAATCAGTCTTCTATCAATTATTTATAGGTTCGTTGAGTAAGCTACAGCCCTGTGGGCTTCTACGATAAGGGCATCGCATTCAACTGGGGACACACGCGGCTGCGGTAACTACTTTGGACCTTGTAAGAGATAGTATTCATCATCGTCACCACTACCGATGCTACATAGGGTTTCGAATAGCTCTGTATCTTAGAAGGAACAACCAACGCTCTTTTGCAATATCAAACTCCATATTACGGTTTTCAGTAGCCTTTATCATGAAATTCAACCTTACGATACTACCAATCAAGAAGTCTCGGTCAGCCTATGGTTTTTGGCTTTGCTGCAGGGTGCAAAATTTCCTACATAGGATATCTATTCATTTTTACCATGCCACTTTTCTCGACGCTTCAGTTGACGACGCTTCAGTTGCGTCTGCGAAACGGAAAGAGATTTCTTCCTACGAATCCCAAGGCAGCTATGTAAGGCATACCGACTTGCCCCGCGGTTATTCACTAGAGCCCAGTGTACCTTCCCGGGCTGTATGGCCTGGTTCGTACTTGTCGGGGAAGCCGTGGACTTAAAAAATGTTTCGGGTTTTGTCGTATGAGAAGATTTTGTTACTTTTATAGTTGGTGCACATGCTGCAAAGGGGAATCAGATGAGGCTTCTCGATATTCTGTCCTGTCGATGGGGTTTAATGAAATGTACTTAAATTCCTTCGCTGCTCTGTTATGCGAAGGTAACATGACCATTCTCTGAAGCGTATTATGAAAGGTTGCTGGATAGAGGTTCTTCTTTCGTGAAAAGGCCCCCCTTTTAATATTTCAATCTATGAGCTATCTAGAAATGTGATGTCTAATTGCATCGAAGTATGATTCCGCGCCTATTGGACGATCGATCATGAGTCGTGGATAGTACATCACTTTTGTTTAGACCTGAACTCACTCTCCATATCTTTCCTCAAAATCTTGATCGACTGCGTCTGGACACCGAAAAGTGCGCCGACATGATTCTCTGTGTTCCTCCAGTTGTGAACTTAGGCTGTTTCGAAATATATATGCTTTACAGTGTGTCCTCAAAAAGGCTTGCTTCTGTAGGCATATCTCTGATGGAGTCGGGACACCACCCGTCCCGAGACTCCTAACCCTTAGAATCTCCGTCTTTCTTCATTCCACCTTGTTCGTCGGGAAACTTTGCCGCGGACCTAGAGGGCTGTTCATCAATCCATGGGAGTTGCTACTGCGCCACCACGACCCGTTTTTGAGACCCGCTTTGAAGATAGCGGGGCATAAAGTGTCCAGGGTGCCTTAACGGCGACTAATAGAGGATCCATAGCCAGCTTCCTCCAATCTCATGCATAGGGATTATCTATTCATTTCTGATCCTGCAACATGTCCAATATGACGCCTCAGCCGAATATCCTGGGCCACTTCTCAATTGGAGTCCGCGACTGCGACGTCTCCGAAACCTTCTACACTTCCGTTCTCGCTCCCCTTGGGCTGCACCTCGTCTACAAGAGCAAGCCCGGGGATTCGCCCCGCACGCTCGGCTACGGGCCCGACGAGGACCATGAACTAGTTAATGTGTTCGAGTACCACCACGAAGCACATGCACCGGGTGTTGGATTCCACTTTGCGTTCAATGCCCGCTCCCGTAGCGCCGTCGACGAATTCCACGCGACAGGGATCGAAAACGGCGGGAAGAGCAACGGCGCTCCAGGATTGAGGAAGTGGTATGGGCCAACGTATTACGCGGCGTTTCTGATTGATCCCGATGGCTGGAGGCTGGAGGCAGTTTGTCAACACGAAGTGAGCAGCTCTTAGTACCATAGTGAGCGGCTAGATTATGAAACTCCTTTTTTTCAATAGTAATTTACTCTATTCTTGGACCGGTCACGAGTACCATGCTAGATCAGTGTAAGTTTATATGGTCATGACATCCTATGACCAAGTACGCGCTGCGACTAATTCCAGATGGTGTAGGAGGATCCTCTGAAAGCTGCAAGGCAAGGCCACGTTCCGTCCGGACGCCTGACAATGGGCGCTCACTAATAACAAAGCAGGCGAAATGATTTATCGCCGTACCTTGAAGGCGGACTCGTTTGCCAGAATAGTACCAAAGCCATAGCAGCTCCGTATCATTGTCCCGGCCAAGGCCCTCCTCCGGTGGGCAGGCCGAAGCTGATGGATGATGTTGACATGACCTGACTGTACTTTCCTCCCATAGACCTTCAGAAGATTTAGCGCATAGACTGACGCCGAGCTTTCGCTCCTAAAGTTGGGTAAACTAGATGTCAGTTCCGCATGCGTGATGGTCAGGAGAAGGCTGTCAATCAAGCTTAGGAATTTTTTGCTAGGAGAGCGGAATGTATGGTTGATCAGAGGTTTTATTAGAACGCAGTTCTAGGTGAAGAAACTTCTAGCGTGTTAGGTAATTAGGCTCAAGAGACTGATGGCTTCTTCTCGTGCTGCCAGTACATGTAAGGGGCGAAGAATAAGTCTAATGAAAGCGTCTAGCGTAGCTTAAGTCGGCTGTCTGAGCAGGTCCAAGGAAGACCGCTAATGTCCTCTACCCCACACTGCGTTTTCGTGTACTATCGCCAGAGGAGCAAGACCTTTATAAGAAGCATCACTTGGAAACGCTCCTTCCTTCACGGTCGCAGGACTAACGACAAATAGAAGGCTCAGAATGCGTGAGGGGAACTCCCAAGTTACCGTGCGTCAAAATGCCAGGCATGTCTATCAGGGTTCTACTCGGCTGCCCGTCCAATCGTGGAAGAGAAACGCAACAGAATGGTGATCTGCGCTCTGAAATTTAACGGATGTCTAGCCATGCGAGACATGCGTGATATACCATCATGCAGCATGCCCCTCAAGCTAAAGCTGAGCAAAGAGAAGCTTCCCCGCGGTGGCGACATGATGAGGGGACCGGCGCCAAGGTTGAAAAATAGGGGAGGACGCAGCGGTATTCCTTGCCCATCTGCAATTATCGCATGTATATGGATTGATTGAGTTCGGGGCAATTGCTTCTAGGACATGCGGTCCACGACCGCGAGAGGAGCCTCCCGAGCCGCGACTTGCGGGAGCGAGTCAATAATCACAGGTGTGCACAAACTTTGGTGCGGGGAGCCCTCGCTGGCGCCAAGCACTGTTGCCTGTGGTTAGTAATCTCGCCGATTCTCACCAGGTAATCAAGGCCTTCAATTCCATGCAGCCATACGTCAGCTGCCAAGGCGCTTGTCATTTTGTGATGCGCCACACTCGACGTTCACACAAAACTGCACGTGTATTCTAGCACCTCATCCTAGTTAAAGTAAGATCGACGCGGCTTGATTATGTGATTTTCACAACCTGGGGCCTCTGCGCACGATGGAGAGGTTCGCCAAGCCAAGTATAAATTGTCTGCCGATTTCCGGTCAAGGTAGCTTCTCTCTCCAATCTCAACAATCTCAACAGCGGTGCAAGTGAGCATTATCAATCTTAACAATCCCTCCCAGAAGACGAACCTGATATAGACCAAGTTTACAATGGCTCCAAAGCTTGACACACCTCCCCCTACACTCTACCTCAACTTCGCCTCCGCCGACCCATCAGCTGCCGGGATCTTCTTCGCATCCCTCGGCTTCACACCTATCAAGGCCTATTCTGACGAGACTACAAAGACGTTCTTCCTGCCGGCTCCCAACAACACCGTCGCCCTGATGATCCATGGCCACTCGCGATTCAAGGAATTCATCCGCCCGGGGACCGCCATTGTCGACGCTAAGTCGACCAGTGAGTGTCTCTTCACCCTCGCGGTTGAGAAGAAGGAGGACGTCGATGCGTGCCTCGGCAAGGCCGTCGCGGCGGGGGGTGCGGCCGATCCGTTTGTCATGAAGGACTACGGGGCCGAATGTGGCATGTATTCGAGGAGCTTTGCCGATTTGGATGGGCATATTTGGGAGGTTGTGGCTATGATTGGGGGTGGACCGCATGGATGTGAGGGGACTTCATGATTTGGCGCTTGTGTTGGAAGATCGAAGTTGACGGGGCAGAGGGCGGGCAGGGGGCGGATTCCAGAAATCAATAGAGTTGAGCCAGCATGCTGTCTTGAGATCAGATATGAAATTCGGACATGGCAAAATGAATTTCGACACTCAGCTCCTCCGGCGCTGCGATTTCAAGGATGAGAGGCGCTGCAGATTATAGTTTTGTTGCACATCGAGGTACTGATACGATAATTCTCCGATGACTACTACTTTAGATATTTTATAGACATTATACCAAAACCTTGACTGCAGCGCACACCTGTACTACACCGGCACGACCCTTATAAACCCATAAAATTCTGGCCTTTTCCGCGCGTGATGCACAACCCCTTCCGGCAGCTCCGGCAACCCTTGCAACTGCGCATCGTAGAAATCCAACTCTCCGCACCCTTGCGGCTCGCTCCACACAAACCCCCACGTCGTGCTTCCGTGCGCCCCGAGGAAGATCCCCTCCTGCCTGACGCCGCCAATCTCGTGCGCGTACGCCTCCAGCTGGTAGCCCCCCTCGCGCAACGTCATGACGCCCCCGTACGGATCGGGGTAGACGCTCACGGGAGAGCCGCCGGGTAGCTGCACGAGCGAGTCGACGCAGCGGAACCAGAGCTGGGCGAAGCGGGTAGACTTGCGCGGCGTGATGACGATGTCGGTTACATTGGTGGACGAGCCAAAGGTGGGCCAGAACTGGGTGGTGGTGGGGAGGTCGTTGATGCCTGGGTCGTCGGATTGGGTCACGAAGAATTGGAAGCCGCCCGAGGAGTCGACGTCCGGGGCGACGTGGGAGTTGGGCCAGGGGCGGCAGGAGGACGCTCCGAGAGGAATAGCTGTGACGTTGGGGACGGCGACGACGGGGGAGAAGAAGAGTGAGGCTGCCAAGGTGGGGTTAAGGAACTTCATCGTGGGACCCCAAGACAGATTGTTGTTGTTCAACGAGGCTGATAATCAAGCAGGGCGAAGCACCTTGGAAAGCCGGAAACGGGCTACGTATTTGTGGATTTCGCGACACTGGTTAAAAATTGAACACGATGTTCGACGCGGTTTAGCAAACAACCTATTCCTTGTATGATAGGCGATATCCACTCAGGGCGCAGAAAGCAACTGCAGTCCAAAACAATCTATTTTCAAGGCAGTTCATTGGAAGCATCCGCGGCGAGGGTCGCTGTGCCAGGCAGGTACCTTGTGCCGACTTACAGGCTAATATGTCTAGATCCGGGTTCAAGACACTTAGGCGGCTGAAAATTCAGCCTTATCGACCACGAGTATCAACTTGGCTCATGCAGGGTATAAACTGTGGGGACTTTGAGACAACCATTCTCGGCGAAGGGGTTGATGGGGCTGAAATCGTAAAAAAAAAAAAACTCGGATCGTCTTCACCTGCATTCCATGTGTGCCCGAGCAGTTTTCTTGCTGGATGAGGTGAAACTCTGAAGATGACCGGAGTTCCTTGGAGTTAAGATGAATCGCATACACGGTGCGTGCGTCGTAGTCAGTGGGGAACCTTTGTGCTTCAGAGAGTCGCCTAACCTGCGCCACCGTGGCACGCTGGACGATGTCGCCTTATAAACGTTGAGAAATCGTGATGAGTTCAACGGCAAGGAATTTTCTACCGTTCAATAAATGTTTTCCATCAGCGCCATGGCGAGCATCAGAATCTGGCCATGGTGATAGCGGAATGGGGTTAGGGCAAGGCACAGTTGTGGCCGACACGAGGGGTTTGTACTGAAATAAAGGTGAGGTCGCCGCCACGTGCGAATTCGTGGGGAAAGGCGTAACCGTGGAAGGATGCCGAAGATCTTCAAATGGGCCTCTACTACGTTTGATGTTTAATTGCAAGCCTCGGCCTGGGATAGGTGTGGTAACAAGCTTCCATTGATCGATTGATTTGTCAGAGGCTGAATAGGGGACATATCGTATCGTTCCCGCGGCGCATTCGACAACAGGCTACGGCCGGCCAGTTGACCGCCCAAGAATAGTAGTATCGTGCTGGCTAGTAACTTGCATATCGTTGGTACACGTGCAAAATCCCACGCGCGGGCTGAGTCTGAGACCCGATCTAAATACCTCATCGCGAGGGGGATGCTCGATTCCGGGTTGCGGCACATCGGGTCTTTTGATCACGCCATGCAGATCGGCAACCAGACCATCGAGTGGGAGATGAGTGCCCCATAAAAGCATCCATCCTCGGCTGGCCCGTCAAATTGTCTCCACATCAACGAAAGTTACAACCCATTTCGCTCTCTTCTTAAAGAACCGTCATCTTGAAAAACGTCGCACGATGGCTCAAATTCAAATTCAAATTCTCTTTGGCTGATTGATTCTCTCGCTTCCGGATCAAGGTGTGGCGCCTTGAGGCTCGAATGTTTGGACGTCTTCCAAAAAAAAAGGGGCGCCCAATCTTGGCCCCTGGATGACGCGGCTAGCATGCATGACATTGGCTGGAAATGGCATAGTCGAAACGCACTATTGATCTCTCGGTGGCGCTCCAGGCTCTCGGCCTCGTGGTAGCAGCGCTCAATCCCTGTCGTAATTTCCATGCCTCACCCAACAGAGGGATTGGCATAATGGTGGCGTCCGTGGCCCGCAAGGCAGTGCGATAAATATGAGCTTGGCATTCCCCTTGCAAATGGCTTTTCTTGGAAGGAGGGTTGCTTCGATGGAAATGCTGTCTCGTTCTTTCAACAGCGGAAAGAAGTCTTCTTCCCAGTCACTCTTTTGACAGACACTCGTTTTGCTACTTTCTCACCACAGTCACTCATTCGCACTTTCTTTCTTGATTTTTTTGGTTTTTTCTTGACAGGCTACGATGGTAAAGCTCTCTCTGCTTGGCGCCGTTCTTCTGGCGCTCGGCGCGACCGCGGCGCCCGTTAACCCTAGACGACCGGTGAACCCTAGGCGTGGTGGCGGATCAACAACGCCCCCTTCGACCCCGATTTTGAAATTCGACGAGGAGTTCTCGAGCTCCAGCCTATCGGCCTGGATCAAGGACACCGGCCACAACTACCCGGGCGGCCCCGCGAACTGGGGCACCGGCGAGGTGCAATCCTACGCGACGACATCCGACGTCCTCAGCGTCAGCGGTGGGCTCCTCACCATCACGCCGTTGAAGGTCAGCGGCGCGTGGAAGTCGGCTCGCATCGAGACGCAGGAGACCTTTACACCAGAGGCCGGCAAGACGTTCCGAGCCGAGGCCCGCATCAAGCTGGGGTCGGGGTCGGCGGCCCGCCAGGCGGGCATCTGGCCGGCCTTCTGGATGCTCGGCGAGGCCTACCGCGGCAACTTCCAGAACTGGCCCGAAATCGGCGAGATCGACATCATGGAGAGCATCAACGGCCAGGCGCGCGAGTACAACGTGGCGCACTGCAGCACCTGCAACGAGCCCAACGGCATCGGCTCCAACTCGGCCATGAGCCGCGGGGCGTGGCACGTGCTGCGATTCGAGATCGTGCGCTCCTCTTCGACGAGCAACTGGCGGACCGAGACGCTCTCGTGGTACCTCGACGGCAGCCGCAAGTTCCAGCTCACCGGCGCGGATATCGGAAACCAGCAGAGTTGGCAGGCGCTCGCTTACTCGGCCCGCTTCGTGCTCCTCAACGTGGCCGTGGGTGGATCATTCCCGGATGCCGTGTGGGGTAGCGCGACGCCTACGAGCAACACCATCACGTCTGGATCGGGCACCGAGATGCAGGTCGATTACGTCAAGGTCGGACACGTGGAGGACAGCGGATTGTGGTAAATGCTTGTAGGTTGGTGGATGGTTTGTCATGCTAGCACGGTTTGTGCCTTTGCGTAAGTTTGCAGAGACCGTATCAGCTGGCATTACTATAGATGGATAGACCTGTACATGAAATATCTGCTGGGGCATAATTGTACAAATTCGGATTCTTCTATACTTTTGACGTACCAAATGTGGATGAAGGAGAGAAGGCACGCTTAGTCGCAGGCATACCAGCGCGATCCACGTGATTGCCCGCTGCTAACACGACCTACTATCGTCGTGGGGTTCTGACCCCACAAACCGAAACTGCTGTGGGCAAAAATCCAGAACCTTTTAGCACCATCGCACCGCATTGCAGCATTGCAGCATCCTGGCGAAGAGAACCCGTTTATCCAGAATGGGCGACCACCATGGATCCACAAGCTGCTGCTGCTCCGATCCACCGTTCCTGGATACCAACCCACCAAACTGGGTAGAGCGGCCACATGGTTTCGGAAAAAAGAGGACAACCCGACGGGTGCTGACAGGTCCCTAGTAGGTCCCTGCTGGTCTCTAGCCAACCCCACAGCAAGAAAATGTGGTGCCCTCATCAGGCTGAATGCGGGGGAACCAAGTGAGGAAGGAGGAAGACTGCAAGTACTCCATTGAGTCGAATCTCGTCCCGAGCGATCAATTTGGATTTTTGCCATTGAACCCCATCGCAGCTAGGCCATCTGACCAGTCCTAGACTGCACAATAGATTTGGCCCTGCCGTGCTAATCTAACGGGGTTCTCACGTCCTATCACGATGGGCCGGAGAGCATCTTCTCCACGCGCGACAGCCTCTATTGCGCGACTCTTCCCCCGCTGTCAATACGAAGCAGGCAAAGAGAGCAATTTCCTCGCCCTACCTTTTCGTGTTGTGGTTCTCCCGATACCCGCATCGTCCGCAAAAATGGTAGGAACGTGTGCCTGTCGTCTGTTCTCTCCACATCTGTCCCGGGCCCAAGTCCCGGGACGGGTTGCCAGGCCCTTTGGCAGCGGTTTTCTGTACAGCTTCTTTCTCGCCCTTCCCGCATCGCGTGTGTCCCCCGATTTAGAAACATACGATATGTAATGCGGGTCTTATATAGCAATCGCGGTCCCATGGGCCGCCTTGGCTCGTCGTCGCGGGGCATTTTGCGTGGAGAGAGATGAAGCTCTTATTTCTCCGGCCGACGTCAACAACCTCCCTTCCTTTGTGTGCGTTTGCTCCAACGTAATGCGCGTGTTGCTGCCTGTGCGTCGTCGTTGAGGCTTCAAAATGTCTGCGAAACTGTTGCTGCTCAGGCTCTGGCCAGTGCTTCTAGCAGCGCTGGCTGTTCAGGGTTATCCTCAGATAGAGCTGACGCCGGTCCCGGTGAGACCCGGAGATCCAGACTACCCGAGCGACCTGGTAAACCAAAACCAGAATGGGGTCGGTGCTCCGGCGGAGGGCTCCTCGGATGGTCCTCCAAGGGACGCCGTGTGCAACAGCATTGGAATGGACTACCAGAATAACGGTACCTACTTCATCGACAGCACGGCCGACGACTTCTTCTTCTTCCGATCCGAGTTCTCAGGTATGTCATAGTGGGGTGGTGGCCGCGTCGATATAATTCTGTATGGTAACTGACCGGGCTAGGATGCGGAAATGCGAAAGCGTACCCGTACCTCGTTGACCCGGAAGGGACAGAATATGCATGTGATTGGATCAACACGTATCCGGATCTGACGGAGCAGGTATCGGAGTGGTATGGCTGGCTCGCTCAACCCTTTCAGCAATGTGCCTAACTTGGCCTAGTGATGTGATGTACTCGGAGATGTTTTCCGGTGTCTGGTCAATCGTTATCGAAGCTTACGACATTGGCTACTGGATCAAGCGCGACATCGATCTTGTTGTCGCCGAACGTCCACGAGTGACGATAATAGTTCGTGTCCTTAGTGCTACATGGTACCTCTAATGTCGCTGACGCTGAAGCAGAGAACATCGACTGTGCTTGTTGGTATCACGACTATCGCGCCGCCAAGAAGTAAGGCCTTTTCTCTTTTGCCGCCGTAAAACAGTGGACTAACATTGTGCAGCGAAATACGACATTGTCAACATGACCAGCACTATCATATACTACCCTGATGCCATCATGAAGTCATGCAATGGTACGCAAACCACGACCTCGTGGCTCGAAGGCGAGACCGTCATCGTCAACGAGACAAGCACTACGTGGGTTACCGAAGGCGCGGCCACATCCTTCTGGACCGAAACATCCGGCGTGTGGGCTTACTGTCACTGGCCCGTCTGGTCCCCTCCAACACGGAGCTGGGAGCAGCCACCTCCGACCCAGCCGCCGGGCTACCCCGAAGAGCCCCCAGGCTATCCCGGGCCGCCGGGTTCCAGCACGCGGCCACCGAATCAGCCGGGCACGAGCTATACTGTCTGTCATGGCTTCACTTGCCCGGATGACACGACGAAGACGACCCGGACGCGCACGCGTACTCCGACCACTACGAGGGATCGGCCAACTACCACGCCAGGAAATCCTGGCAACCCTGGCAACCCTGGCAATCCTGGCGGTCCTGGCTGGCCGGGGAATCCGGGGAATCCAGGGAATCCAGGAAACCCAGGAAACCCAGGAAATCCCGGCAACCCTGGCAACCCTGGAAATCCTGGTAGCCCTACTTCCCCGCCGGGCCTCCCTCCCCCTGGTGAAACGACGTACACGGTGTGCCGAGGTACAACGTGTCTCGAAGAGTTGCCTACTCCGGAGAGTCCTGACTTTCCTTGGCCCCCAACCAATAATCCCAATCCTTTCCCGCCGACAACCTTCACTCAGTCCACACGCACCCGAACGAGGAGTGAGCCTAATGGCCCAGGAAATACAGGATTCCCAGGGAATCCTGGCAATCCCGGAAACCCTGGCAATCCCGGAAACCCTGGCAATCCCGGAAACCCTGGCAATCCCGGAAATCCTGGAAATCCGGGTAATCCAGGCAACCCCGGAAACCCCGGAGGTCCCACATCTTACCCCGATGTGCCGCCGCCGGGAAGCTCAACCTACACCGTCTGCAGGGGCACTACCTGCCTTGACGAAACGCCGACGATTGGGCCCACCTTTCCCAATTTTCCTTCGTTCCCCACTGGTCCGCCACAGCCCCCGCCGCCAACTCAGCCGCCATACACACCTCCCCGGCCGCCGCCCAGCTCGACTCCAGGCTCTAGCTACACGGTATGCCGCGGCATGGACTGTTTTCCCGACTCCTCCACACGCACTCGGACGCGGACACGAGGCGACGGCGGGGGCGGAGGCGGCCAGCCAAACGAGCCTCCGCAACAGTCCACCCGGCCGGGCCTGCCGGGGACAAGCTCCACCACATGTCGTGGCCTGTCGTGCCTTCCAGGAGGGGTCCCTGGCTTCCCCACCGGCGGTGGCGGAGGAAACCAGAATCCGCCCGGGGGCCAGCCTACGAATGATCGGCCGACCACGAGGCCGGGGATTCCCACTTACACGCCCCCGCCGCAGCAGCCCAGCACGCCAGGCTCGACGTACAGTGCCTGCCGGGGGATGACGTGCTTGACGGAGATGCCGGGTGGTGGTGGCGGCGCGACGGACTTGCCGCTCCCGGGCTTCCCATCTCAGCCGTCGCAGCCGGCGCCGCCCACCACGTCTAGGAACCCGTTCCCGGGTTTCCCTGGGAACAATGGGGGAAACAACGGGGGCAATAATGGCGGGGGAAACAACCAGCAGCCCACCAGTTCCAACAATCCGTTCCCGGGCTTCCCTGGGAACAATGGTGGGAACAATGGCGGAGGAGGAAACAACCAGCAGCCGACCAGCCGGCCCAATCCCGGAAATGGGGGTATTACGGTGGTGAATCCGGGCGCCACGCCTACCACCTTCCCGGGCGGAGGAAATGGGGGTGGTGGCGTGACGATTCCGGGCTTCCCGGGCAACGGAGGCAACAACGGAGGGAACAGTGGTGGGAATAACGGTGGAAATAACGGAGGTGGAGGAGGGGTAACCATTCCTGGCTTCCCCGGCTCTGGAAATGGTGGCAACAACGGCGGAAACAACGGCGGAAACAACGGTGGAAACAATGGAGGAAACAACGGTGGAAACAACGGCGGAAATAACGGAGGCGGAGGGGGGGTGACCATTCCTGGCTTCCCCGGCTCTGGAAATGGTGGCAACAACGGCGGAAACAACGGCGGAAACAACGGTGGAAATAATGGAGGAAATAATGGCGGGAACAATGGAGGAA
>Ga0247774_1001359_pt1 | contig 12378 bp, 9 predicted proteins | sample UWRJL001104B6_FD_179933 | JGI IMG/M metagenome (GOLD analysis project Ga0247774, IMG submission 179933) | Plant litter microbial communities from Arlington Agricultural Research Station in Wisconsin, United States - UWRJ-L001-104B-6 | ecosystem: Environmental > Terrestrial > Plant litter >... | reverse complement strand
CCTGGATCGAATCCGTGTGCGGATTCACCTGCACACTCGTCGGCTTCAGGTCGTCTGCGCCCGCGCGCGAACCGGCCAGCACGCCCAGCGATGCGAGCCCGACAACGACGAATGACTGCCTCGTTCCTTTCTTCATGCGCTAACGCGTTACCCGTCGAATCTCATTGATGTGGTTCCACGCGCCTTCATACGCAAGCCGCAGGAACGTGTCGGGATTGCCCCAGCGCGCGTCGAAATCGCGCGTCGGCTGCGAAGCGACGAGCTCATCCCACGTCTGGCCCTTGTAGTAGCTGTCGCCGATCTTCGAAAGCGCGGTGAAACACAGATCCAGTTGCGCCTCGAGGTCCGCGCGCGTGCGCAGTGGCCCGCTGCCCGGGACGATGCGTGTGTTGGAATCGCCGATCTTCAGCAGCGCCTTCAGCCCGCCGATCATGCCCCCGAGCCAGCCGCCTGTCGTGTAGTCGACCAGTGGGTATCCGCCTCCCGAAACCACATCCCCCGCAACGAGCACGTTCTGGCGGGGGAAGAAGACATAAATGTCGCCATCGGTATGCGCGCCGGGCATCAGGCTGTATTCCAGCTTCTGGTCGCCAAAGCTCAGCGGTTTGGCATCGGCGTCGTAGAAAAACGTCTGGGTCGGCAGCGCGCGCGCCGGCCGCGGCGGATAGACACGTCCTTCCCAGGCCGAGTCGATCTCCGCGCCGAGCCACAGCTTCGTGTTTTCGTGGGCCAGGATGGTGGCGCCGGACTTCGCGAGAACTTCGTTGGCGCCCGTGTGATCCCAGTGCCAGTGAGTATTCACGAGCTGGCGCACGCGACGCTGCCCGGTGTCGTGCGCCACACGCTTCAGCAATTCGCTGGTTCGATCGGCTGACCCGCCGTCCACGAGCAGCAGGCCGTCGCCGGACCGCGCGGCCACCACGTTGCCGCCGGCACCTTGATACAGATAGAGATCGTCAGCGAGCGGCGTCGATTGGATCGGCGTTCTGTCCGCCCTCGTCCTCGCTCTGGCCCCGGCAACAGGCGCAACGAGCGAACCGAGCACGCCCGCCGACACGGAAGCGCTCGCCGCACCGAGCGACGCTTTCAACAGGCTCCGGCGAGTCCACGTCCGCAGCATGGGCAAATCCCGACCCCCTTCCCGGTAATCGGGCGATTTATAGCATTTCGAATCGGGATTTTTAGAGGACTTCTGCGCTCGTCCAAGGCAGGGAATCGAGGTCGAGATTACCGCCGGTGACGATCAGACCGACGCGACGGCCGGTGACGTCCACCTTCTTCTCGACGATCGCCGCATACGACACCGCGGCCGACGGTTCGACGACGATCTTCAGTGTTTCCCAGATCGAGCGCATCGCCTGCACGATCGCCGTTTCCGATACGGTCACCACATCGTCCACGTTCTCGCGGATGACGCCGAAGGTCTTGTCCAGCAGCGTGCCGCGCAGACCGTCTGCAATCGTGTTGGCCGGGGTGACCGGCACGATGGCGCCACTCTTGAACGAGCGATATGCGTCGTCCGCGCCTGCCGGCTCGACGCCGATGATCTGGATGCCCGGCTTCAGCCCCTTCGCGGCCACGGCCGTGCCGCTGATCAGTCCGCCGCCGCCGATGGGACACAGGATCAGGTCGAGATCCGGCTGCTCTTCGAGCAGCTCGAGGGTCGCGGTGCCCTGGCCCGCCATCACGCGGTAATCGTTGAAGGGATGTACGAGCGTTGCACCCGTTTCCGCGATCACCCGCTGGGCCGCGGCTTCTCGCGCCGCCAGCGTCGGCTCGCAGAGCTCGATGCGCGCACCGAGATTGCGAACGTTTTGAAGCTTCGCCTGCGGAACGGTGTGCGGCATGACCACGTAGGCCGGGATGCCGCGCAGCTTGGCCGCGCGAGCCACGGCAGCGGCGTGATTGCCCGACGAATGCGTGACCACGCCGTTCCGGGCTTCTTCGTCAGACAACAGGAACACCGCGTTGGTCGCGCCGCGCGCCTTGAACGCGCCGATCTTCTGAAAGCTTTCGCATTTGAAGAACAGCGACGCGTGCGCGTCTGCGTCGAGCGAGTCGTTGCTGAGCACGGGCGTGCGGACGATCGAGTCGCGAATGCGCGCGTGCGCTTCGCGAATGGTGGCAAGAGTCAGCATGAGGACAGTATAGCGTTCTCCGCTGCCCGGCCCGGAGTCGTTCGGGCACACTCGGCGGCAAACAACGCTCGAGGGGGCTTCTCATGACACGTTCTACCCGGCTATTCGCAGTGGCGGCGGCCGCTTCCCTGATGTTCGGCGCGACGGCTGCGTCGGCCGACACCGTCCTGATCACCGGATCCAACCAGGGCGTCGGCCTTGCGCTCGCCCGAGGCTATGCGGCGAAAGGCTGGACCGTGATCGCCACCCACCGGCGCGACAAGACGCCCGACACGCTCGCGGAGCTGGAAAAGAAATATCCCGGCAAGGTGCGTGCCGAGAGAATGGACGTGACCGACGACGCCCAGATCAAGGCGCTCGCCGTGAAGATGAAAGGCCAGCCGATCGACGTCCTGCTGCATAACGCAGCACTGATCCGGTATGCACCCGTGACAGACCAGACGCCGACTGGCGGTAACGCCGGCCAGCTGTTCGGCACGTTGAACTACCAGCAGCTCGACGAATTCGTGCACACGAACGTCGCCGGCCCGCTCAAGATCACCGAAGCCTTCATCGAGAACGTGCGCGCCAGCAAGCAGAAAAAGATCATCGCGATCACCTCGGCAGCGGCGTCGATTTCCACGCGGCCGCTCGGCGCCAACCATTACTGGTACTACATCACCAAGGCTGCCGAGAACCAGGCGATGCACCTGCTGTCGGTGCAGTTCGAGAAGGAGCCGATCGTGGTCGCCATGTTCCACCCGGGCGGCGTGCAGGTGGAGAGCTTTGGCGACATCAAGCTGCCGGGTTTCATTCCGCCCGAAGAGGCCGCGGCAAAGCTCATCGGGACGATCGACGGGCTCACCAAGAAGGATAGCGGGCGGTTCATGGAGAACGACGGGAAGGATCGGCCCTGGTGAGGTGAAACTTTCGCAGGGGACGGAGGGTCGAGTTGAGAAGCCCTCCGCGGCGGGAGGCCCTCACTCGCCGGGCGGCTGAGAACCACTCATCGGCCATCGTTGGAATGTCACCCACGCGGTATGGAAATTCGGGCTGTGACAGACCACGATGGCGTGAGACTCTCCGGAAGATGAAGCGCGTGTCCCGCCGAACTGCCCGACCGCTCCTCACCGCAGCGCTCGGGCTCGTCCCTCTGCTCGTCGTGGGTCAGTCCGTCGTGGGGCCGTCCTCGGTGAGCCCGGGCCCTGCCAGCCGTTCAGCGGCTGGCCGCACGTCCACCGGCACCCGCACCGCTCAGGTGGTCACGCCCCTGCCCGGCTACGAGTTCGAGTTCACACGACTCATCTATCAGGAAAACCCGGACTACTCGCGCGGCTGGGGCTTCGGCGGCCAGCGCTGGACCACCGATGCGCCCGAAGCCGAGACGCACCTGCTCCAGGGCATCAAGCGCCTCACGCGCGTGAACGCGAACAGCGAAGGCACTGCCCTGCGCCTCGACGACGACGCGATCTTCGATCATCCGTTCCTGTATGCAGTGGAAGTCGGCGGTTGGTTCCTGTCCGACGAAGAAGCCCATCGGCTGCGCGAATACCTGGACCGCGGCGGCTTCCTCGTCGTCGACGATTTCCACGGCACCTTTGAATGGGAAGGCTTCCTCGCCTCGATGCGCCGGGTCTATCCCGACCGTCCCATCGTCGAGCTGCCGGTGAGCGATGAATTGTTTCACGTGGTCTACGACCTGATCGAGCGCCCGCAGATCCCGAGCATCTACGGCGCGATGACCGGCCGCACCTGGGAACGTGACGGCTATACCCCGCACTGGCGAGGCATCTATGACGCGAACGGGCGGCTGTCGGTCGTTATCAATTTCAACATGGACATGGGTGATGCCTGGGAACATGCAGACAGTCCGCAGTATCCGCAGCCGCTCACGGCGCTGGCCTATCGTTACGCCATCAACTACCTCCTCTATTCAATGAGTCACTGAGAATGAGCCGCTAGCCGGGCGACGCGGGTGTTCCCGCTCCTCTTCAAATACTCATCGTTCGCGTACGGCGCGGGCGAGCTGTCGTTCGCGAGCGGCTGGCCGCTGTGGATTCTTTTCGCGCTCATCGCCGTTGGCATGGCGTTGTTCGCCGTGAGCCTGATCCGGCAGCGGCATCTGGCCTGGTGGAAAAAACTCGTCCTCGGCACGTTGCAGACGCTGCTGCTCGCGACGGTGCTCGTGATGTTGTGGCGGCCCGTGCTGCTCGTGGAGCGCGTGCGCGATCGTGAGAATGTGGTTGCCGTCGTCATGGACGCGTCCGCGAGCATGGCGCACGGCGAAGGCGAGAGATCACGGCTGCAGGAATCGGTCACGGCGCTACAGGGCGGTCCGCTCGACGCGCTTCGAAAATCGTTCGGCGTGCGGCTGTTCAGTTTTGCGGGCCCGGTGCAATCGCTGAAACAGCTGGACGAGATCCCGCCGCCCGGGCCGCAAACCCGCATCGGGGATGCGCTGGACACGGTTCTGCAAACCGGCGGCAGCACGCCATTGTCGGGCATAGTCATCCTCACGGACGGCGCGGAGAACGGCAGCACTCTCAGCGAAGAGCGGCTCGCGCAGATCGCATCGTATGGCGTTCCCGTGCACACGGTCGGCGTGGGGCCGGAAACGATCGCAAACGACCTGGAGCTCGATGGCGTCACGCTCGCCGACAGCGCCGCGCCCGGCGAAGTGCTGGGCGCCGAAGTGAGCATTCGCCATTCGGCGCCGGGCAAGACGCGGCTGCGTGTTTACGACGGCGACCGCTTGCTCGCCGCGAACGAAATCCAGCTTTCATCGACCGCAGGCGTTACGACGCAGACGATTGCCGTGCCTGCAGGCGATGCCGGCGTGCGAGATCTGCGCTTCACGCTCGATCCGCTGCCGGGGGAACGGAACACCATCAACAACTCGCGCTCGCACGTGATGGACGTGACGCCTCAACGGCGCAACGTGCTCTACATCGAGGGCGAGCCGCGCTGGGAATACAAGTTCATCCGGCGTGCCGCCGAGACGGATCCATCGCTGCGGCTCGCGAGCCTGGTGCGGGCGACGCCAAATCGCTATTACCGGCAAGGCGTGGAGTCGGGCGAGGAGCTCGCGAAAGGCTTTCCGCAGACGGCGGAAGAATTGTTTGGCTTCGATGCCGTGATCATCGGCAGCTTCGAAGCCACGGCGCTCAGCACTGCCCAGCACGAGATGCTCAAGAACTTCGTCGACCGTCGCGGCGGTGGCCTGCTGATGCTGGCCGGACGCGACGGACTTTCCGACGGCGGCTGGGGGCTCGTGCCGGCCGCGCAGACATTGCCTGCGCAACTCGCCGCCACGGACACGAAAACTTTCGGACTCGTCGCCTCGCAGGCGATGCTCACGGACTACGGCGTCGAATCGCCGATCACCCGCTTCGACGACGACCCGATCAAGAACCTCAAGGCCTGGAACGAGTTGCCGCCACTCGGCGACCTGCAGCCGCTGGGCAAGCTGAAGCCCGGGGCGGTCGTCCTGCTCAATGCGAAGGCCGGCACGAGGCAAACGCCGTTGCTCGTGTGGCAGCACTACGGCCGGGGCTCCACCTTTCTATTGGCCACGGGCAGCACGTGGCGCTGGAAGATGCGACTGCCCCACGACGACCAGCGCCATTTCACCTTCTGGCGCCAGCTGCTTCATGCGGTCGCTTCCGAAGCGCCTCCGCGCCTTCTGCTGACTACGGGTGAGAAGGTGTTCGACGACCAGCGCCGTGTCTCCATCAACGCCGAAGTGCGCGACTCGAAATTTGAACCGGTGAACGATGCCGCGGTCGCATTGACTGTAACCGGCGACGACGGCGCGACGAAGCAGGTCCAGATGACCGCGTCGGGTCAGGGCGACGGGCGATACACCGCGGCCATCGATGCGGAGACGACCGGGCTCTACCGGGTGACCATGAACGCACGCAGAGGCAACACGGACGTCGGCTCGCTGGAAACCCACTTCCGGCGCAACGATGGCGTCGTGGAAAACTTCGGTACGCAGCAGAACCGCCCGCTCCTGCAAAGGATTGCGGATTCGACAGGCGGACGTTACTGGCGGCTGGATCAGCTCGGTGACCTTCCCGAAGCCATGAAGTATTCCAAAGCAGGTATTGTCGAGAGACAGACGCTCGATCTGTGGAATCTGCCGGCCCTGTTCCTCCTGTTGCTGTTACTCAAACTGGGCGAGTGGCTGCTGAGACTGAGGTGGAAGACGTTGTGACGCCCGCGCGCGCGCTCATGCTCACGGTGGCGCTGGTGCTCTCGGTAATCGCGAGACCAGCGTATCCGGCAGTGCGCGCGTTCATCGTCAGCGGGCTCGGTGGTGAGTCTTCTTATGAACAGAAGTTTCGGCAGCAGGCAGACGCGCTGGCCCAGGCGGCTGCACACGCCGGCGCCACACCCGACGATATCGTCGAGCTCACCGGCGACAAGGCGAAGCGCGCGACCCTCGACGGCGAGCTGAAAAAGTTCGCGCAGGCCGTGCAGTCCGGCGACCAGGTCATCGTGGCACTCGTCGGCCACGGGTCGTATGACGGCGAGGAGTATCGATTCAACCTGCCCGGTCCCGACATCACCGGGCGGGAGATCGCCGCCTTCCTGGATTCGATGCCTGCCGCGCAGGTGCTGGTCGTGAATGCCACGAGCTCCAGCGGAGCGGTGATGGAGACCTGGAAGAAATCCAATCGCGTCGTGATCACCGCGACCAAGAGCGGCACCGAGCGCAATGCCACGCGGTTCGCGGAGTTCTGGGTGCAGGCGTTGTCGTCCTCCGAAGCCGACCGGGACAAGAACGAGGTCGTGACCGCCGCGGAGGCGTATGACTTCGCATCTCGCAAAGTAGCCGATGCGTTCAAGTCCGATGCATCGCTGGCCACCGAGCATTCACGGCTCGACGGCAAGATGGCAGATCGGCTCGTGGTGGCGCGACTCGGCAAATCCGCGCTGTTGCCGGCCGACGCAGTGCTCGACGGGCTGATCAGGGAACAGGCTGGAATCGAGCAGCGGATCGACCAGGTGAAAGCGCGCAAGGACACGCTCGAGCGCGATCAGTACTACGACGAGCTCGAGAAGGTGCTGCTCGACATGGCTCGGCTGGATAAACGCATCGACGAGCGCAAGGCCGTGCTCGCGGGAGGAAGCGATGCTGCGAAGAATCGCTGAACGCGCACGGCGCATGGCCCGTCTGGGGCACTGGGTTTCGGGTGCTATCGTGTGCACGCTTGCGCCCGCCGCGCACGCCATCGACTTCGATTACGACTCGCGCCGGCCAGCCGAGCTGAAAACCTGCGACGACTCCCGCTATCACGGCCGTCGCGATCAGGCGAGCGCGTGCTATGCGCGGCTGCTTCAATCATCGAGTGACACAGCCATTCAGGCGGAAGCAGCCTGGGCACTCGGCGACGTGAAGCGCGCCAACGAGCTGTTCCGCGCAACTGTGCAAGCCGACGAGAAGGCGGTGCGTCCGCGCGTGCGATGGGGCCATCTCTACCTCGAGACCCATCAGTTCAGCGACGCGGCCGATCTCTTTCGCGAAGCGCTGGAAATCGACGAAGACGATATCCACGCGCGCCTGAGCATGGGCCGCCTGCTCGCCGATCAGTTCGACGGCGATGCACGCAAGCTCGTCGGCGACATCATCGACAAGAGCAGCGAGCGGGATCGCGTACAGGCGAATGCGCTGATCGAAGCGCACCTGCTGTCCGCGCGCATGGATCTCGACGACGGCAAGCACGGCACCGCCGAGAAATCGTTGCAGAAGGCGATCTCGCTCGCCGAAGACCAGAAGCAGCCGCCGCTGGAAGCCTACGAATTGCTCGCCGCGCTCGACCTGCTGCGCGGGGATGAAAAGCTCGAGCGCGGGGATGAGAAATCCAACCGCTGGATCGACCGCTCCATCGCCTACAACCCGCGTTATGGCGGCATGTACGAGACGCTCGCGCACTACGAAGTCATGCGCCGTCGCTACCGGGAAGCGAACGGCTGGCTGCAGAAATCCGTCACCCTCGAACCGGATCGCTGGACCGCACAGGCCGAGCTCGGCGTGAACCTGCTGCGCCTGGGCGAGGTCGATGAATCCCGTCGCGCACTGGAAAAAGCGTATTCCGGCGACCCCTTCAGCGCCACCACCGTGAACACCCTGCGCGTGCTCGACAAGCTGAAGGACTTCAGCGTCACCCGCGCGAACGCGCCGGACATCGTCACGTGGCTCGACAAGAAAGAATCGGACGCGATGCGGCCTTACGTGGAGAACGTCGCACGCGACAGCATCGCCGCGTTCTCGAAGCGCTATGGCTTCACGCCGCAGCGACCCGTCACGATCGAGGTGTATTCGAATCACGATGACTTCGCCGTGCGCACGGCCGGCCTGCCCGGCATCGGCCTGCTCGGCGTCACGTTCGGCTATCTCGTGGCAATGGACAGTCCGTCCGGACGTGCAGCCGGTGATTTCCACTGGGGCAGCACGCTCTGGCACGAGATGGCTCACGTGTTCACGCTCTCGGCCACCGACCATCGCGTGCCGCGCTGGCTGAGCGAAGGTATCTCGGTGTTCGAGGAATGGCGCACCGGCCCCACGCCCGGCGTTGCGATCTCGCCGCGCGCGCTCGACGTGTTCCACGAAGACAAGCTGTTGCCGGTGGCCACGCTCGACGAAGGATTCATCCGCCCCGCGTACGAAGACCAGGTGCAGGTGTCGTACATGCAGGCCGGGCTCATCTGCTATTTCATCGAACAGAAATGGGGCTTCGACAAACTGGTCGCACTGCTGCGGCAATTCACGAAGAACACGACGACGGCTGACGCGGTCGAAGCGACCTTCAAGCTCTCGCCGAAGGAATTCGACAAGGAGTTCCGCGCGTTCCTGAGCCAGCGATTCGCGCCGTACCTGAAGAATCCGAAGGAGTGGCAGAACCACATGGCCGCGACCTATGTGGCCGAAGAGAAGAAGGACTGGCCTGCCGTGATCGCGAACGCCCGCAAGGCCATCGATGCCCTGCCGGATTTCACGCTCGACGGCAGTGCGTATCTGCCGCTCGCGCATGCCCTCGATGAAACCGGCAAGCGCGCCGACGCCGTGAAAACGCTTCAGGACTATCGCCGTCTCGGCGGCTGGAATCCCACGGCCCTGCGCCAGCTCGCCCGGTGGCAGGAAGAAGCCAACAACATCGGCGAAGCCGCAGACCTCTACAGCGCACTGGTGCTGATCGAGCCGCTCGACGCCACGCTGCATTCGAAGCTCGGCGAGCGCTACGACGCCACCGGCAAACCGGCCGAGGCGCTGCGCGAGTACCAGGTGCTGCTCGCGCTGAATCCCCACGACAGCGCAACGGCCCACTTTGGCATCGCGCGTGCATTCAATTCCCTGGGCAACCGGGCGGACAGCCGCCGTCACCTGCTCGATGCGCTGGAAACGGCGCCTCACTACCGCCCGGCCCAGGACTTGTTACTCGAGATGTCAGGCCTCGCCAATTCGGGAAAGAACAATCCATGAACGACGTAGCGTCCAGAAACAACGCGCTCGAAGGCAGCGAAGCTCGCGAGCTCGTCGTGCAGTTCCGCACGACGCTCGACGCCATCCGCACGCAGGTGCGCCGGGTCATCGTCGGGCAGGACGAAGTCGTGGAGCATCTGCTGCTCACCATGCTCGTGGGAGGTCACTGCCTCATCACCGGCATGCCCGGCACGGCGAAAACCCTGCTCGTGCGCACGCTGGCCGATGCGCTGGGCCTGTCTTTCAAGCGCATCCAATTCACCCCGGACCTGATGCCGACCGACGTCACCGGCACCGACATCATCGAAGAAGACCCGACCACCGGTCGTCGCCGCTGGACGTTCGTGCCAGGCCCGCTGTTCGCGCACGTGCTGCTCGCCGACGAGATCAATCGCACGCCACCGAAAACCCAGGCGGCGCTGCTCGAAGCGATGCAGGAGCGCACCGTCAGCGTGCGCGGAAACACGCGCGTGATCGAAGCGCCCTTCTTCGTGCTCGCTACGCAGAATCCGATCGAGCTCGAAGGCACGTATCCGCTGCCCGAGGCACAGCTCGACCGCTTCCTGTTCAACATCCTGCTCGATTACCTGAGCGCGGAAGACGAGCGCCTGGTCGTGGAGCGGAACACCAACCAGATGACGCTGCCGGCCATCGAGCCGTGCACGGGTCCCGAACAGATCCTGAAATTCCAGTGGCTGGTGCGACAGGTGCCCGTTTCCGAATCCGTGCAACGTGCAGCGGTCGCGCTCGTGCGCGCGACCCGGCCGGCCGAGCCGGGCGCCTCGGAGTCGGTGAAGCGCTACGTGCGCTTCGGCGCGAGTGTGCGCGCCACTCAGTTCATCACTGTTGCCGCGAAAGCCCGGGCCTTGATGTCCGGTCGTTATCACGTGACGGAAGACGATCTGCGTGCGCTCGCCCTGCCGGTGCTCCGGCATCGCGTGCTCACCAACTATCAGGCCGAGTCCGACGGCATGACCGTCGACAAAGTGCTGACCGACATGATCGAAGGCCAACTCCGCGGAGGCCGTGCGTGACCGAAGCCGCCGCCGCGCGACTGCTGACGCCCGAGGTGCTCGCGGGGCTCGCGAACCTCGAGATCGTCGCGCGCACGGCGGTCGAAGGCTTCCTGGTCGGCCTGCATCGCTCGCCGCATTTCGGCTTCAGCCAGGAGTTCGCGGAGTTCCGCGCCTACAACGAAGGGGACGATCCGCGATTCGTGGACTGGAATGTGTTTGCGCGCACCGAGCGGACGTACATCCGCCGCTACGAGGGCGAAACGAATACGCGGCTGATGGTGTTGCTCGATGCGAGCGCCTCGATGGGCTATCAGTCTGCAAAGATCTCCAAGCTCCAGTACGGCAAGTATCTCGCCGCGGCGCTCGCGTATCTGGCTTCACGCCAGCACGATCCCGTGGGGCTCATCGTGTTCGATGAAGCGATCCGTCACTACCGTCCGCCGTCGGGACGTTCGGGCAGCCTGCAGGGCGTGCTCCATGCACTCGACACGGCAACTCCCGGCGGCAAGACAGATCTCGAAGGCTGCTTCCTGAAATTTCGCGAGCACCTGAGCCGCCGCGGGCTCGTGGCGATCATCTCCGATCTCTATTGCGATCCCGTCGCGATGAGCAAAGCGGTGCAGCCGCTCGCCTACACCGGGCACGACATGGTGTTTTTCCACGTGCTCGATCCGGGCGAGATACAGCCGCAATGGCGCGACTCCGTGCTGTTCGAAGACATGGAGTCGGGCCGCACGCTCGAAGTGTCGCCGGATTATCTCGAAGGCACCTATCGCAAGAAGCTCGACGATCACCTCGCCGCCGTGCGCCGTGCGGCGGCCGGAGTCGGCGCGGACCTGGTTCTTGCCCGCACGGACGAGCCGCTCGATAACGCGCTTCGCCGCTACCTCATGTTCCGGGAGCGGCACTGAACGTGACGCTGCTCGCCCCGCTCTTCCTGGCTGGATTGCTCGCGGTGGGGCTGCCGTTGTGGCTGCATCGGTTCGCACGAGACACGCGCACGAAACAGCCGTTCTCTTCGCTGATGCTGCTGGAGCAGAGCGAAATCCAGCGCAGCCGTGAGCACACGCTGAAGTACTGGCTGCTGCTCGCGCTGAGAATCCTGCTGTTGCTGCTCATCGTGCTGGCGTTTACCCAGCCGATGCTCCCCTGGCGCACGCCGCCACTCGAGGCGCAGGACCGCAAGCTGCAGATCATCGTGCTCGATACATCGCTTTCCATGCAGCAAGGTGAACGCTGGCAGCAGGCGGTGAACAAAGCGCAAACGCTGATCGCCGCGCTGAAGCCGGCCGATCGCGGCATTCTGGTTTCTGCGGATTCGCGCGTGCGCATCGTCGCAGGACCGGTGAACGGCGGCGACAAGGCGGAGCTTCGTAACGCGCTCACATCGCTGCAGCCAGGCTTCGGACGCCTCGACTATGGCCTGTTGATGACGACATCGCCATCATGGCTGGGCAACGACTCGCTGACACCCGAGCTGCACGTCATCACGGATTTGCAGGCCTCCGCCACGCCGCTGCAGTTTGCCGATCTCGAGCCGCCTGCCGGCGTGAAGCTGGTGCTGGAAGATGTCTCGACGGCCACACCCCCCAATCAGTTCGTCAAAGGCATCGCGCCCTCGGCCCAGGACGCAAACGTGTTCGAAATTCGTGTCGGCGGCACCGCTGATCCAGCGAAGCCGCGCACGGTGTCGTTGTCCATCGACGGCAAGGACAAAGGCCGCAAGCCCGTCACCGACTCGACGGTGCTGTTCGCAGAC
>Ga0247774_1001358_pt1 | contig 12382 bp, 16 predicted proteins | sample UWRJL001104B6_FD_179933 | JGI IMG/M metagenome (GOLD analysis project Ga0247774, IMG submission 179933) | Plant litter microbial communities from Arlington Agricultural Research Station in Wisconsin, United States - UWRJ-L001-104B-6 | ecosystem: Environmental > Terrestrial > Plant litter >... | reverse complement strand
CCATTAAAGTTACTAACTATATATTCTCTAAATTGTCTTGTACTGGAACAAGGTCCTACTTAGGGAGATAACGATGCTCTCCAAAAACCACCCATCTATTTAAACTTTAACTTGGAGAACCCTCTGTTGTGTTCCTCGTTCGGGTCCTCCTGTTATCACCGCAACTTCGGTACAATCTCAGCTATCACACGGCTCCTTTTGGCCCGTCTCCGACCCGTCTGCGACGTCCCTCCAATAGTCCTAGGTAACCCATTACAGCGGCTCTCCCTCTCAGACTTTTGCCTCCGAAGGTTTCGAGAAAGCCCGGAAAGATACAATATATCACTGCACGCACGTTTTTTAAGTTATGCAGCAGAGTTTTGGGCTGATCACTTCCGTAACAGTGATTGGGAGAGTACAGATGAGGTAGCTAAGATGGCGGTATCATACTTCAACCCAACATTACCAGCTTCTCAGGCATGGTTTGAAATATATCAAACGCTAGCAGCAAAAAGAGGCACCAAGAAGCTTTGCACCACCAGCAGTTGCGTCCTATTTTGGACTGAGCGTCGGGGTGCAGCAGGTTCTCGAAACCGGCGCCGATGCCAACGCGAAGGAGAACGAGCGTGGTAGGATGCCACTTTATTGGCTTCCACGAACGGCTACGATGTGGTGGTGCAGCGTCTTCTCGACGCCGGTGCCGATGCCGATGCCAACGGGAAGGATAAGGATGGCTGGACACCGCTTCGATTGGATCACTATAAGCCCGTGAGCCACTTACGGATAGCTAGCATATAAGGGCTGAAAGCCCTGCTGTATTTTGAACTAAAGTCTCTACGTAGACAGTTATCAACCTAACTCTTATACTACAATTGAAGAAACATCTCGTCGTACGCCTCCATTGCTCAGACTGCACCCCCACTTCTGCTAACAGAAACCCCAACCCTAGTCAAACCACCGCTCCAGAGTTCGGGCGTAACAGCACTTGAAAGTACTAGTAAGTAGTTATAGCTGGCCTGCTGGTAATTAATCCGGAACCCTCATCCCACTTTCCAGCACCTTGGTCAGTTCAAGCAGGGCCTATTACTCACATATACTGTCTGGGGTAACTGGTGCCCCGTAGCTGAGCCCTTCTAAAATGCGAGACTGTCAATTTTATTCGACGATACTTTATCTCCAATAGTAATTGTCTTGCGATACAGATAACAGGAGACTGACGAAATGGACATTGACGGTTTAGATGACGGTGCATGAAAAGATGTTGGCGTTAACCACATGCATGGCTTCCGGGCCAATTCCCACCAACCAGAGTGCCGACAAGAAACGCAAAACCCCCGCGACACCTGCGCGTGGGGCGCTAGGGGAAGCATTCCGTCTTCCGGTATCGCTCGGGCGGCATGGCCCGCCACTAACTTCCCGTCTTCTCCGCTTGGCACTCGTGGTGGCCGGCAAAGGACGACGAGGCTTATTATAAAGCATGTAATTTGCGTCGGCTCTATTGTCTCAGTTCATGGTTTCATTATTGTGGGCTTTTCTGGCCTTATGAGTCCTGTCTCCAAAGATCTACAATATTTTAACAACCCACCATCAGGATGACCGAGTCACGACTCGAAGTGGACGTCGTGGTATGTATGTGTTAACCCGGCTTCTTTTGAATTTTGTTGTTAACCTGTCGGATTGTCGACCCAAGCCTGACGACGCCGAATCCACCTTTGACGAACGGCTGTACGAATCCAGACTCTTTGGTCGCCTTGCTGCCACTAACCTCAACTTTGCAGTTCCTCTTACACGACGTCTTTGTCTTCCAGTGTCGTCGACTTTCCAACAGAATATGGCCGCCGATATCATGCGTATCGAGCGGGAAGTGAGTACATCCACATCTCATCGCGTCGCATGGAGAGCTAACTTTCACACACCAGCATACCAATTTCCTAATGACGACGTAAGAGAAGCATTTCTTCAATATCTATTCGCATGCTAACTCACAAATTTCTGAAGACGGAAATGGAGCGACTTGATATGGTCCATATACTCATGATCAAGGGATCAGATGACAAGCTATATCATGCCCCTATCGAAAAGGAAAAGGTCCACAGGATTCTCGATATAGGCACTGGCACAGGAGCCTGTACGTGCGTCGTTCAAAAAATTCTTAGCGCATTACTCACTCATACCAGGGGCAATGGAAATGGGTGACCTCTTTCCCGGCGCAGAGGCATGCTCTCATCCCGACTTGTGATGGCGTCGATCACTAACAACTGAGCAGGTCCTGGGAAATGACCTCAGTCCTCTCCAGCCAAGTTGGTATGGCTAACTTCTCTAAGAACTCGCATCAGTCGGAGTGCTCTCGATTGACTTGTCACAGGGTGCCCCCGAATGTGAAATTTGAAGTCGACGATGTTGAGAGCGAGTGGACTTACGGTTCGCCATTTGACTACATCTTCTGCCGCTATATGGTCGTCTGCATCTTGGACTGGCCGAAGCTGACGAAGAACATCTTTGAGTGCGTTTCTTTTATCCGTTTCAGGCCGCGGCGGCGTTCCTAACATTCCCTCTTTAGCAACCTAAGCTCTGGTGGCTGGGTCGAATTCCAAGACTACGACCTGAAATACTACTCCGAGGACGGCACCTTAACCGAATCCAGCAGCACAATGATTTGGGACAACTACTTCCTCGAAGCAGCCGAAAAGATCGGCCGAGAGCCATCTCCAGGCCCAAAACTTGAAGGGTGGGTCAAAGAAGCCGGTTTCCAGAACGTGCACCACAAAACATTCAAGTTTCCGCTGGGGCTTTGGCCCAAGGATCCGAAATTTAAAGAAGTTGGCATGCTCAACTTGGCTCAGGCTCTGAACGGACTGGAAGGGTTTTCTCTTCGACTTTTCTGCGGGGTCCTTGGCTGGTCAAAGGAGGAGGTGCTCGTTCTGCTTTCCAAGGTCCGGAAGGAGCTTAAGAGTCAGACTGTGCATCCGATATTCAACTTGTGAGTATTGGCATGGCCAGGGCAGCTACTGAGTCCAGGCTAACTCTAGGGAAAAAAAGCCATGTTGTTTACGGTCAGAAGCCGTGATGGATATTCGTAACTTGTTCTGCAGCGATTGGCGTTCTAGGAGGTGTTTATTGAGATTAGCGAGATCCGCTATGCTCTGGAAGCTCTCAGCCAAGCAAATGAGGGTTTCCGAGTAGCCTGTTGTTAGCCCTTCTTCCTTAGCGCGGCCGCCGATATCCGAAATACCTACAAAAGTCGAATTTGAATCCATATTGAAATGCAGACAAGGCAGAGAGTAGGAGATGCTGGTGCGAACAGCATAGCTTACTTGATGTGACGCCCGTGTGGTAAACTGCCAACCCATTGAAAGACGATATGGCCTTCAAGCAAACGATTGACATCCCACCACATGGTATGTTGGTGACGTCGTGATTTTGGACTTTCGGCACTAGCGCACGCCCTGCATATCTATCGACCACCCGTTTTCACTACGCTACTGCGGATTATTGAAGAATAATAGCTTGCCAAAATTTTGAGATTGGAACTGGAGAATCGCTGTGTGGTGAGAAGGTCTAGCTCTGAACAAGCCTGCCAGATGGGCTGGTATACTCGACAAACGACTTGGGAGCTTCGGCACCCAGTTCGTGTTAAGAGAAGTGGAATAAAACCGGACTTGGTTACTCTATTGTGCGCTAAATATTGGTGAAGCAGAAAATGTGGATTTTTCAGAAGGAGTGAACTCTACGAAAATGACGGCATGCCGAATGCGGGCGGCAAATGCGGTTCCAGCTACTCAACCAAATCTGCAACGGGACTGATAGCTCCTCAACACATCGCGCCGTTATACACCGGACCAAGCTGCTACTGGCTCGTAGGCGTGTATTCGAGGGTGGGGAGCTCCGGGAGCTTTAGCCTGCCCCTGCTCTTATAAATTGTCGCAGACTCTGTCGTGCTCCTTCAGAAAACCTTCCCGAGTCAAGAATAGCAGCAAGTCTTGCAACACCACGGTAACTGCTAGATCCACTTATTCCTCAGAAGACACCTTCACCACCGTCCGACCCTGTCATAGTCCCGCTGCCACACACATCAAGAATCGATTGTCTCAAATTAGCTAGAACGGGCTTGTAGCACACTCCTTCGTTGCTTCGCGGCCCGATCATGGCTGAGAGGGCGCCAGAGTCGTTCAGCGACGATGCAAAGCAAGCCAATGAGGGGGCGAACTCCCGCGCAGAGGACACTAGTCCTTCAAATTCACGATCGCGGCAGCCGGACTATGACATGGCGACGGTGGAGAAGGTGTACCTAAAGCTTGATCGTCGAATTATTCCTGGTATGTTCCCAATCCGCTTCATAGTTTGAATAGCAGCTAATAAGCCGCTGTGACATTTGGCCAGCTTTTTGGACCCTCTACTTCTTGTGCTCGGCCATTCGCTCCAACATCGGAATCGCCCAGACCATGAACAAAGATGATGGACACGACCTGGTCACAGTCATCGGCCTCTCGGAGCAGGACGTCTCGATCACTCTGGCGCTGTTCTACGTGTCTTACACCATCTTCGACTTCCCCAGCAACTTGATCATGACAAGGTTGAGTCCGAGGGCTTGGATGGCGCGGATTGTCATGGCAACTGGGATCGTGGGAGCTTGCTTTGCCGCAGTTCAAGCTCCGTGGAGTGTCAAGTGAGTTTCCCGACACGCAAGTTGGACCAAAATTCTTAACATCCTAGGCTCCTTCGCTTCCTCCTCGGCGTTGTTGTCGCCGGTATGTGGCCGGGCATGGCCTTTTACCTAACCGCCTTCTATCCGCCATCACGAACCGGAAAACGAATCGGCATGTACTTCACCGCTGCGCAAGTCTCCGCGGCGGTAGTTGGCCTCATCTCGGCCGGCTTCCAACTCATGGACGGCATCGGCGGACTTGCAGGCTTCCGATGGATGTTCCTTCTCTACGGTCTCGTGACCATAGTTGCCGGATTCGCTCTCCTCTGGTGGCTCCCGGACAAGCCTCTTCCACCGGGTCAAGGCCGCACGCGAACCGGCCTGATGAAGTGGTTGCCCCCCGCCCCGGAAGCACTGACGGGAGAAGACGCGGTCGTGCATTACCATGAACTCCGCCGTGCGTACAGCACCCGACACTGGAACCTAAGAGATCTAGGGAACATTCTCATCGACTGGCGTCTCTGGCCCTTACTCTTCATGTACTTCGGGGTGGTGGGCGTCGGAATCGGCACCCAGCTCTACGGCAACGTTATCATCGCATCCATTAACCCGGGCTTTACCGGAATCCAAATCTCGCTGCTATTCGCGCCGATATGGATCATGGATCTCACCGCGATCCTTATCTTCACCCCCATCTCCGACCGCTTCCACCGACATCGCGCCATACTCTTCTCAATTGCGGTGTGCATCCAGATCGCAGGTCTCCTCACGACAACGTTTGCCCTACAGAACGACTGGGCCCGCTACGGCGGACTCCTCATGGTTGGGTTCGGCTTAGGGCCCACGGTCCCCATATGTATGGCGTGGACGAGCGAGATTTTCCAGGACCGGCACGGTGAGGTGGGAGTTGCGGCTGCGACCGCACTCGTCTCGGGTTTGGGGAATACGGGCAGTATTACTACCACGTATGCGCTTTATCGAGGCTGGGCTGAGGACAACCAACCGGGGCCACATCGATTTCGCAAGAGCAACCTTGTGATGATTGGGATTCTGTGTATCAGCCTTTGCAGCAGCCTCGTGAATATGCTTCTATTGAGAGTGTTTGGGAGCAACAAGGCGCATAAAGCTGTTGATGGCGATTCGGGCTCGGAATACCAAGATGGGGCAGCAAGAAGGGAGAGGGAGGAGAGGGGCTTCAAGGGACTTCTTCCTTGGGGGAAGAAGTAACACCCTCTTAGACTAGAGGAAAGGAAGATGAGTGAGAGTAGGGGTGATGATTGAGCGAAGGCCAAGGAGTACGATATTCAACTATCGGTTGATGCGACGACTGGAACCGAAGCAACGCAAGCCAACGGAGCAATTCAACTTGCTTTCGACAACTTAAATGAAAACATACAATTAACCATCTTAGGCGGACCTATTAGCTATACTCGAAAATCGACGCCCCATCTACTAAAGATCCCGCCCTTTTCGCCCGAGGCTCTGAACCAGCCATTCACGGCACAGCAACTCGAGCTCTCGACAGAGACAGTGCCACTACGCCATCGCTGGGAAGAAGGCGAATATCGAATAATAGAGAGATTCGAGGTTAACGGCAACGCTTTTACGCTACCGTTCTCCTCAAATCTCATGGGGGTCGGGGAAAAAACACTTTACGGCTTGGCGTTGGATATCTGTTTTCCCGCTCTGTTTGGCTTCTTTGATACCCCCATCTGTGTTTTAGACGCGCTGTCGGATTTGAGGTCCAAATGAACTCAACGCTTTTGTACATTTGATAGATTCAACTAGACTCGACAGCGAAAGTGCCGCTGCGCCATCGCTGGGACGGCGTGTTGGAAACCGAGGCACACAACGCGACAATGCTGGAGCGCTATCGCGGAGCGGCCTCGTGGGTGGCGCTTTGTTTTTTGTTCTGGCATTTATATTATCCCTTGTTCTTCCCTACCCCAAAACATCTCAAGACCGGGAGAACGGGCTGGAAGATTACGGATGAACTGGAGGCAGGATGAATCTTATCCTATACCTTCGCTTAGACACTCTGTAGCTTTAGAGCATAATTCAAAGGTAGATGTCCGCCTCCTACTGCCACGATGAACAACATGGTGAGAAAAGAAGAATGGCGATAGTAGTATACATTGAACTCTCTCTTGTGCTGCATGCTATGGCTACTCTTCAGGGGCATGTAGCATGGAGAGTCAATGACCATCTATAGCGCACGCAACTCTCCGCCTCCCGATACTCATCCTAGTGACCAACAACCACGATCCAGCGCAAGGCAAACCCCGAGCTTTGACGACATACTGGATTTGGCAGTATACTTCACTTTTTCCCCTCTCCCACGCCGTGAGAAAAGACACATCAGGATCAGCGTTCGCTAGGGGTAAAACGCATCAAAAACATCTATCCAGCAATGCTCAAACATAAAAGCAAAAACAAGCAACTCAATATAAAAAAAGCACACCTAGCCATCCCTATGCGGCCCAAAACGAAATTGGCTTGTTCTCGATAATGTTGTGTCCCAAACTCCCCTTTAACTCACTTTAACCCTTAACCCTTTGCAAAACAAGAAAAGCCGCGGCCTCAAAGGAATAAAGAACTGGAAGAAACACGACGCCGACACCTTTGCGTCTTACACATCGTCACTAGCTTCTCTGAGTGCTCTGTCCCAAACCCGCCAACTATTCATCGTGGCGGTTTCCCTTCGTCGGTCGTCATTTTTCCATGCATGCGATATGTCATTCCGCTTGGTCATTCGTGAGTCGTTTCTCAATGCGTTTACTCCTATCATGGAATAGCTCGCATCGACATCTCCTCTCCAACACCGTTCACGCCCATTTCAGATCCGAACTCGGCGCCCTCGCCCTCCTCTTCCCACCGCCTGCCGTCGAAATCCCCCTCTCCACATGCGCCGCGGCCGAGCCCACGGCAGGCGTTCCCGGCACGACGCGGCCAGCATTCTCCTTGTTAGACATGCTGCTCTCGGACCGGCTAACGACCGGTGTTGCCGAGGGCTGACTCCCACCGGACACTCTAGCCATGTGGGACGATGTCCTGGGCAGGCGGCTTTTGGATACTGAACCCGAGCCAGATGACGACCCGTTGGAGAGAGTGCTGGAAATAGTGCTGATAATCGACCCCGAAGCGTCGCCGCTAACGCGCCTCGGAATGGCTGTCGCACCGTCCCTGGAGCGGGGGCGGTATAATATTGCGTCGCGCTCGTGCGTGGCCGTGATGGCGGTGCGGCGGGGACTGGCCGCCACTTCGATGTAAGCAAGGGACTGCGACGAGCGATTTCGCGGGCCGGAATGCGTGGGCGTGGGGGGCATGGACATGGACGAGTGTAGTCCCGGAGGCGTGTACGAGGTGTTTCGTCGAGGCCCGGAACCCGATCTCCTAGTCGGGCCGGCGAGACCTGGTTGTGTCCCCGCCACGCTGCTTACGGTGGAGGCGATACCGTCGAGAAAAGCAGCCGCTTCAGCTCGCGACCTAACCAGCTCGCTGGCCAGGTTTCTAACCAAAACAGCCGAGTCGTTCTCGGCGAGGGTCTGGATGGCATCCAGGAGAGATTGCACTTGTTTGGTGTTGAGAGTGCTGCTTCCGTTGCCCAGACCAATAGCGTCGGGCTCGCACGCATCCATGATGATGCGGACGAGCCGCAAGAGATTCAGCCGGACGACAGCCTTCTTGTGGCCCAGACGCTGGGCGATACCGGCAAACATTTCGGGTACGGCGAGGGATGCCGCAACGGGCGGCGAGAGACGGAGGAGCTTAAGAAGGGGCTCGAGGAGGTTGGAATCGAAAGCGTTGAGCTTGTTGGTGTTGAAGCAGGACAGGATCGACTTGGTGAAGGAGCCGTCGATGAGGTGGCTCTCCACGTTGGCCGTCTCTTCCTGAAGCCAAACCAGGATGGCATCCAGGGCAGTGACTTGCCAGTACTGGTCGGCCAAGAGTGTAACGTAAAAGTCCAAGCCCTTGTTCTGCCACAGATAACGTCGTCCCGTGCGGCCGGAGTGCGCCATGTCGCAGAGAATGGGCAGGACGAATTCCTTGGGCGGGCGATCTGTCTTCATGATTCTCATGAGTAAGGGGATGATGCCTCCTACCGCTGCATCTTCCTGGCGCTCCTTGCTGAGCCGGCAGAGGTTGAACATGGTGTTGAGAACCTGGTTAGAAATCTCGCGGAAGTGTTGGTGACCTTTCTTCATGCTGTAGCTGAGAAGGTCGATTAAGAACTCGATTGCGTCGGCAGAATGGAGTGATTCTAGCGTCGTTGAAAGCATGGATAGGTTCTTGATGAACTTGAGCATCGTGATTTGGTGAACCGGCGTCATTCGCCGAAGATCCTTGAGAACGCCTAAAGCCTTGTCAGCAAAGGAAGGAGAACTTGAGATAAAGGGGTCCACTATACTCTTCAAGACCTGGCGGTCGGCGACAACCTCTTTGACATAGTTCTCAGCGTGCGAAAACAGGTAGAAGATGTTGACGATCCGCCCCTCAATCAGCTCCGTTAGCTCATCATCACTGTCCTCATCGAGGACCCTGTGAAGAACAAGCGCCAGCGGATAGAGAATCTTGCTCCTGGAGAATATCCTGCAAAAGTCGTTCTTCGGCGTCGGTCCCTAAAAAAGGTCAATATGCTTTAGCCTCGGCGGAAAGGAGCAGCAGACAGAGACGTACCTGCAACTCAAACACATTCCAAATGCCATTGACGCCAATGAGCACCAGGTCGCGCGCCATATCATAGTCTTCGTCCAAGAACTCCACCAAAACGTTCAGACCACCAGCACTAACAAACATCTGCAGCGTCAATGTTGATGTCTGGTACATCTGTCGCACAAAGGCTGCGGCTTCGAGCCGAATCTCGTTGGAATACTGTCGCGCGGCGAACTTTGTGATGATAGGAATGCCACCAACAAAGCATAGATTCTCCTGGATCTCAACGTCGTCGAGAATGATCTAGAAGGCGTTAAAAATTGTGAATGTCGCATGTCTGAGGCCAGAACTTACCGAGTTGACGACTTTGAGGAGCTGGACAATCATGTGGTGGCGGCTTTTAACAGTGCAGGGTTCCAGAATTTCAAGTATCGGGAGTAGGCCATGGGCAGTAATTATAAGGTCCTTGACTTCACTGTTCTCCCACAGAAGGGCGAGCAAGTCTTCAGAGAGTTCGCACAACATCTCGTCGCTCTCGGTTGTCTTAAGAGAGCGCACCAGCTCCTCCACCTTTTCGCATAGTCGTGCATGCCGGTCCCTGGCAATATTGGCCTCGAGGTTCATCTCGTCCCATCCAGGGTCCATGGACGCGAACGGGTCATCGTCGTCCTCCTCGTCTCCGAGCCACGAATTGTTGGAAAGCTTCGAGAGCAGCATTAGGCCGTTGTCCTCCGAGCCTCTGTCGCTTTCCTCTTTCTCCGTCAGCTGATCTGCCGGTCCAAAAATGTCGGAAAAGTCCTCGTCGTCCTCGTCCTCGGCAAACTTTTGTATCTCGATCGAGGAACGGGTCCTACGCATTGGACGATCTGGTAATACAGAAGGCCGCGAGGGGGCCTGGCGCCTCGATACGCTACCGTTGACGGGCGATTGCATGGAGCGAGGCAAGCTCGTGAGGTCTGAAGGGTGGAATAGCTGCGGGGAGTCGCTTTGCCGAAGGCCCTGTGGCATGTTAGCCCCAAACCGAGATCTCAGCCTGGTAGTGCGTCTTACCCTCTTCAAGGCGTTGCTAAAGACATTATCGTTATCAACTTGCAGATCAGAATAGTCCTCGACAGACTGTTCACTAAAGGCCAGATCCGGACGGGATGGCAGCTCAAACTTGGCACCAAAGTGGGATTTTCCAGGAGACTTTGGCCCACTGGAAGGACCGACCGGAGCCGTTGTTGATCGCGAAAACTTGCGGGAATGCTGGCGGGCGTGTGATTTGGTTGGTTCCTTCGCGCTCTCGACCTTTTTAAATGTTGGGCGTAACGTCTTTTCCTGCTGGTCGAAGTCGTCATGGCTTTGCCGTGGCTTGATCGTTAGCAGCTCCCCGTCAAAGTCATCGTCGTAGTTGGCGGACACGTTTCGAGAATCGCTAGCGAACGACTTCAACCGATCGGCAGAGAGAAGGCCGCCAAAGTTATCCTGGGGCTTGAGGTGCGGCCCCAGCTGGAGAATGCTAGGCGAGATTGCGGTAGCAAAATCATTATCCCAGTTGTCATCGTCTAAACCATCATGTCAGCATACACGAATCCCCGTGCACCACATACAAGATTTCGTCATACCAGCCAGTTCAGGAGATCGAAAGGCTTCCGTAACCGGCCGAGGCTTCAGAGCCAACGGACCCTTAGCCGGCGTGACATGTGCTGACCTGAGGGCCTCCACGTCTCTTAATCGCGAGCCTGGCTGGCCAGGTGCTAGGGGCGCCCCTTCCGATCCGGTCGACGCTCGAAGCGACGTCTCTGACGATTGCTTGAGGGCCTTGTTCCATTGTTTCACCTCTTCCACAGCTTGCTTGAAATTGGACGGCGTTCTCGAGACTAGTAACGGTTCATTTCGTCGGCACCCTGCTATCCATGCATGTCGAAGTAGCTTTCTTGCTGTAACTCGCAGATTCGGGTCTTTCTGGAAACATTGCATGAGGAAGTCTCGCGCAGCCTGCAAATATTAGCCTTCTTCAATATTGCTGGGAATCGTCAAGGGACGTAACGAACCGGCGAGATGCCTTCTGGGAGCGGCGGGTGGTCATCGTTGACAATGGCAAACAGCGCAGGCATGGCTGCCAGGTTATGATATGGTGGCTTTCCCTGAAGCAGCTCAATCACCGTACAACCCACGCTCCAAATATCGGATGCGGGGCTCGCGCCAGAGAGCTGTATAATCTCGGGCGCCATCCAGTACGGGGTTCCGACCACTTGGGCTTCCTTGTCTTGGCCACCTGCCAAGGTGCTGGTGGATACACCAAAATCTGCTAGCTTGACAGTGCCATCCTTCGTTGTTAATATGTTCGCCCCTTTGATATCCCTATGAATCACACCCTGGTCATGAAGATAATGAAGGCCTTGTAGAACCTGTGTCATGTAGACTCCTACCAAGTTCTCAGGAAACTTGCCGTACGCCTTTAATATCGAGTGAAGGGAGCCGTTCTCGCAGTATCTACACAGGTTAGGGCCCCGAGAGCAGTTCGGGGGTGGTATCATATGGGCACATACTCGAGAATGATGTTCAGACAGTCCACCGACTTGACAAAGCCAATATACTTAACAATATTGTCATGCTAGGCCATATTAGCATTCCTAGCCCTCCCATAACCTTGTTGGGTCGTAACTTACATTTAGGTTCTTCAGCAGGTCGATTTCGGACTATTGACGATCAGCCGGACAAATCCAGCGCCAAATAAGTTCGACGTGGAATTAAACAGACCTCGATCATGCGCAGCTCGCTTTTAGGGAGATCTGCCAGCTTGATCTGCTTCACGGCAACCGCCTCTCCAGTCCCCCAGTTGAATGCCTTGTAGACGGACCCGAAGGCCCCCTTGCCGAGACACTCCCCAAGACGCTGTCCAGTCCCAATCCGTTAGCAACAGGTCCGCACCCAACCGGTATCTTTCTTCTTCCCTCCAATCCTCTCGCCTTGGCCATAGCGGTGTAACTCACATAGTCCTTCAATCCCGGGTCCTGCACCGCGGAGCTCTCCCTCCCGTGGCCCTTCTCCCTCCTCGGTGTTCCCGGCGGCCTCTCGCCCCTGGAGGCCACCACGGCGGCTCTTCCATTCGCATGGTAC
>Ga0247774_1001357_pt1 | contig 12384 bp, 8 predicted proteins | sample UWRJL001104B6_FD_179933 | JGI IMG/M metagenome (GOLD analysis project Ga0247774, IMG submission 179933) | Plant litter microbial communities from Arlington Agricultural Research Station in Wisconsin, United States - UWRJ-L001-104B-6 | ecosystem: Environmental > Terrestrial > Plant litter >... | reverse complement strand
TCGCCATTCAGCAGGGCGAGGAGTTCTTCGCGTCGCTGCATCGGCAGGGCAAGCGCGCGAGCTTCGTACGGTACTGGGGTGAAGGTCATGTGCTGCGCAGTCCGGCGAATGCGGCTGACATGTGGCAGAGAATTTTTGCGTGGTTCGAGGAGGAGGGGGCGTGATGCGGAGATTGACGATGAAGCGTGCCATTGGGCTTTCAACCAGGCGCGCGCTCGGGTGCGCGATTGCGGCTGTGACGTTCGGAGCGGTCGGCGCAGCGCATGCGGAAACCGTTGGCGCCGGCTCAAAGCCCGTGACCATGCAGGTCGCGCTCGCGACGAAGTTGCCCTCGCTCCACAACGTGCGCTGGCTTGCGGATTCTTCAGGCGTCGTCGCTACGCGCAGCGAGCCCGAAGTACCGGGCGAGACGATCGAGTCCTGGTCGTTGTCCGGCGCGCACGAGTCGCTCGGCTCCGGCCAGTTCGCCGCCCCCTCGCCGGACGGTCGCTGGATCGCCTTTCTCGACGGTAAACACTGGGCGTTACGCGAGCGTTCCTCCGGCAAAGTAACGCCGCTCGGCGAAGAAGGCGCGTTTGCGCCCACGGTGCTGAACACACCGCGCTGGTCGCGCGATAGCCGCTACGTCGGCATTGTCGACATTCTTCGCCAGCCCGACGCGCCCTTCGTGCCGCCTGCCGAAGTAAAGGACGGCGTTCGTTTCGTCGATGTCGGCGCGGTCGCCGATGGCGCACTCCGTGCCGCTGAAGATCGCTCGCGCATCACGCTCATCGACGTGCGTCATCCGCAGGAATGGCGCTCGCATCTCGTGCCGGAGTGGCTGGCGTACTACGGCGACTGGGGGCCGAACGGTCAGTTCTATTTCGTCGCGATTTCGAGCTGGCGGGGCGATACGCCTACGTACACGGTGCTCCGGCGAATCGATGCGCGCACGATGGGCGTCACCGAAATCTATCGGATGCCGAACGCGGTCATGCAGGGCGCGGCGCCGCGCGTGTCGCCGGATGGGAAATCCATCGCGCTTGCGTGGGACATCGACACGAAACGCTGGGACGATTTCAACAGCCTCATCCTCGTCGATGCGAAGACTGGAGCGGTCAAGCGCCTTACCCAGAAGCAGTATGTCGCCGCGGCGTCTTACTCCTGGGCGCCGGACGGCCGCTCTTTGTATTTCATCGCGCGGCACGGCGGTCTGGATCAGGTGTATCAGGTCACTATGGATGGCGAAGTGCGCCAGCTCTCGAGTGGCGATCGCCGGCACTTCGACCTCACGTTGTCCCCAGACGGCCGCTGGCTCAGCTATCAGACAGAAGACGGCAACAGCCGCAAGGATGTGCGCATTCGCTCCACGCGGGACGGCACCGAGCGTGTCGTCACCGTGTTGAGTGATGTGTCAGGTGACTACCGGCTCGCGGGCTTCAAGCATGTGAAGTGGCGCAGCACGGATGGGCTCGATATCTATGGCTATGTTTTCACGCCGCCGGATTTCGACCCGAAGCGTAAGTACCCGCTCTATGTTGATGTGCACGGTGGTGGGCCCGCCGCTCGGCTCTATCTCAGCGGTCCGCTGAGTCTCGCCATCTCGAATACGCCGCTCGAGTGGCATGCGTGGGCAACACTCGGCTACGTCGTGTTCGTGCCCGATATGCGGTCCAGCGGGGAATACAGTCCGACGGTTGCCGCGCAGAGATATGGGTCGCGTGACTGGGACTGGACCGGAATGCAGAAGGATGTTGAAGACATCGAGAGCGGCACGCGTTGGATGATCGAGCAGGGCTACATCGATCCGCAGCGAGTCGCGGTCTTCGGGCACAGCGCCGGTGGAGGACGCGTTAATCTGCTGCTGACCCGCAGCTCGCTATATCACGCAGGCATCATTCACGACGGCATCCAGCCGGGCGCGCTCGGTGTCATGTTGGCATTCATGTCGGGGCGGAATACCGGCTCGGGTTTCAACGAGATCTATCTGTCGAACGGCCAGCGCATCGCGGATAACCCGCAGGCGTTTCTCGGTGGGTTCATGTTCGATGGCTACAAGAGCCACACGCCGACGCTGATCATGGTCGGCAATCAGGACAAGGGCGCGGTGGAAACACAGTCCGCGGAAGTGCTGTTCACGACGCTGCGGATGTACCACGTCCCAGCCCGCATGCTTCGCTACCCGGACGAGGGCCACAACCCGCTCACCGCGGCGTCAGCGCTGCATCGGTTCGGTGAGATCAAGGCGTGGCTGGAGAAATACATCCCCATGCCGGGATCCGCGACGCCTTAGTTCATTTGGCAAAAGTCGCCTACGGCGCTGTTGCGACGTTAGCTTTGTTTCCGGCCGGCAAAGGCGCGACTTTGCCGGCCTGCACAGCGCCGCCGTAGTGGGAACAGGCTCTAGCCCGCCTCGGCGTTCTTCTGGCCTCGTTCGACTGCGAGATCGCGGAGCTTCTCTGCGATCTCGCGGCGAGCGTCGGGAAGGGCCAGGCGATTCGCGTCGACATCGCGGATGCGATCGAGGATGAACGCAGCCTCATTCGGATGTAGCTCGCCAACCTTCAGGCTGACGATGCGTCCGCGACTGTCTGCGAACACGGAGAAGGGCAGCACCATCGCGACCCCGAAGCGTTCGGCGGCTTCGTAGCCATCCTGTTCGCCGATGAGCACCGGATAATCGATGCCGATTTCGCTGGCGTACTTCAGCACCGCCGGCCGCTCGTCGATCGCAATGCCGATGATTTCGAGGCGATCTGCCGCGCGCTCCTTGCGCAGTGACTTCAGCAGCGGGATTTCCTCGCGGCACGGCCCGCACCAGGTCGCCCAGAAATTGATGATGAGCGGACGGCCTTTCCAGTCCTCGAGGCTCTTCATTGCGCCTGTGCGATCAGGCAGGCGAATGTCCGGGAGGATTTCGGGAACGGTGTGCTTCGGCGGCGGCTCGCTGGAAGTATCCGGCACGACTTCCGGCTTCAGAGTGCTGGGAGCCAGTTCGCCGGCACCGGGCGCTTCCCGCAGCGAGTTTCGTTCTGTGATGGCTCGCTGAGCGAAGAAACCGCCGCCCGCTGCAATGAGTACGGCAGCGAACCCGATGACGATGTTTCGGCTCACGAGGACTTCGAGTCGAGCGCTTTCCGCAGCAGGGCTGCGAAGTCGCCTGCCTTCATGTAGCCGACGACACGGAAGTTCTGCTGTTCGGCGCCGGCCGCGTTGTAGAACGCGATGGTCGGTGGGCCGAAGATCCCGAAGTGCTTGAGAAGCGCCTGGTCCTGCGCGTCGTTCTTGGTGACGTCGGCCCGGAGGAGAATCGTGTTGCCCAATGCCGCTTGCACGGACGCATCTGTGAACGTGTAGCGCTCCATCTCTTTGCAGGACGTGCACCAGTCAGCATAGAAATCGAGCATCACGGTCTTGCCGGCGTCTTTCGCAGCGGCCACGCGAGCCTGCAGGTCCGCGAGTGATTTGACGGTCTCGAAGGAGAGCGCGCCCACGGTATGCATCGGTCCTGACGACGAGTCGGCCGCGGTCGCACTGTCGGTGCTCTGCGCGGAGTTGGTCGGCGCGGCCGGTTCGCCAGAGGTCGCGGCGGCAACGGCTGGTGCTCGCAACGAGCTGAGCGGCTGCAACGGATCCGTGCTTCCCGCCGCGAGGCCAATCAGAAGGATTACGCCGTACACCAGCGCGAGCAGGCCCGGAGCACGCACGGCAGCCGGTGCCGGAGTGCCGGACGGCCCTTTGATCGAGAAGATCCAGAACCCTGAAATCACTGCCAGTGCCGACCACAACAGCATGCCGGCGGCCGGGGGGATGAGCTGCTGGCCGAAGTACAAGGCTAGCGCCAGGAATATGAGACCGAACCCGGACTTCACCGTGTCCATCCACGCACCGACACGCGGCAGCAGCGAACCCGCAGACGCGCCGACGAGCAACAGCGGAGCTCCCATTCCAATGCCCGTTGCGTAGAGCGCGGACGCCCCGCGGACAACGTCCCTCGACTGCGCGATGACGGATAGCGCGGCGACAATTGCCGGCGCGACGCACGCGGTGACGATCAGCGCTGACAGCGCGCCCATGACCAGCACGCCGACGTAGTTGCCTGACTTCTGCTTGTTGCTAACGTCAGTGAGCCGAGTCTGCAGGGCGCTCGGCAGCTGGAGCGTGAAGGCGCCGAACATCGCGAATGCCAGCGCGACGAACAGAGCGGCGAACAGCGCGATGATCCACGGCTGCTGGAAGAACCCTTGGGGCGCCTGGCCGAAGAAAGCTGCGCAGATCGCGCCGGCCGCCGCATACGTGAGCGCCATGCCTTGCACGTAGGTGAACGCGAGCGTGAAGCCACGCAGCGGAGTGATGTTGGCGCCCTGGCCTGTGATCAATCCCGAGAGAATCGGGATCATCGGCAATACGCACGGCGTGAACGCGAGCAGCAGGCCGCTCAGGAAGAACACGGCAATAACGGCAGCGAGGTTGCCTGTGCGGAGGACGTTGAGCAGGCGGTCCTGCGGTGAGACGTAGCCACTGGAGGAGCCAGAGCCCGCGTCGACAGAACCGGCTGCGGAGGGCGGCGGCGACTGGCTGCCGGGCAGATTCACCTTCAAATTCTTTGTGACGGGTGGATAGCAGAGGCCGGCATCCGCGCAGCCCTGGTATGTCACGTCTATCGGTAGCTCGAGAGCGCCGCCCGGTGAGCGGGCGACAGGCACCGACCCGACGAGGCCTTCGTGGTAGACCTCTTGAACGCCGAAGTACTCGTCGTTCTTTACCTTGCCGGCAGGCAGAACAGGTGTGCCGAGCTGGGCGCCGGTCGCCGTCGAGGCGACTTTGATCCGGCTCTTATAAAGGTAGTAGCCCTCGTGGATCACCCACTCGAGGCGCACCTTGTCGGGGCCGTCTGCCGTGGCGATGAGGCGAAAGGCCTGATCGGGCTCGAGGAATTCCTGCTCACCGGCATTGCGGGTGGATCCGAGGATCGCGTTGATCCCGGTAGCGGAAGGCAGCTGCGAGGCATTTTTTTCGGCGGCGCCGAGCGGCGCACTCACCGCGAGGGCGCAAAAGGTCAGCGCTGCCGCGAACAGGGCAGGGAGAACGCCGAACAGCCGCGAAAAACGCTTGAACACGTCGATCATAGAGTCGGATCTCGTCTCAAAGTGCTGCGCCGGGTGGACAAAATGCCCTGCAAGCGGACCCGGTCGAAGGGCCCCGGAGCATACGTTTGCCTCGTCGGGCCGTCACGGAAGGAGACCGGAAAGCGCAAAAAGTATCGCGCCAGGCTTGAATTCCGAGTGTCGCCCCCTATCATTAGCAGCCGATCGGGGGGAGTGCTAACAGCGGCCCTTCAGGCTCTGGCAGCAGGGTACATGTATGTGTCCGCCGCTCACCCCGCCTCGGTTCCAATAAACCTATTCATCTGATCTCTAAGGAGCTTCTCCCATGAAGATTCGTCCTCTTCATGACCGCGTCATCGTGAAACGTCTGGAAAGTGAAAACACTTCTCCGGGCGGCATCGTGATTCCCGATAGCGCGGCTGAAAAGCCGGTGCAGGGCAAGATTGTCGCGGTCGGCAAAGGCAAGATTCTCGAGGACGGCAACGTCCGCCCGCTCGACGTCAAGGTCGGCGACAAGATCCTGTTCGGCAAGTACAGCGGAACGGAAGTGAAGGTCGACGGCGACGATCTCCTGGTCATGCGGGAAGAAGACGTCATGGCCGTGATCGAAGGCAAGTAAGAGAGGTCACGACAATGGCAGCCAAAGACGTACGTTTTTCCGATGACGCCCGCAACCGCATGGTCAAGGGCGTGAACATCCTGGCGAACGCCGTGAAGGCGACGCTGGGTCCCAAGGGCCGCAACGCCGTGCTCGAGAAGAGCTTCGGCGCCCCCACCGTCACGAAGGACGGTGTGTCGGTCGCGAAGGAAATCGAGCTCAAGGACAAGTTCGAGAACATGGGCGCGCAGATGGTGAAGGAAGTCGCTTCCAACACCTCTGACGAAGCCGGCGACGGCACCACCACCGCCACCGTGCTCGCCCAGGCGATCATCCGCGAAGGCCTCAAGGCCGTGGCCTCGGGCCGCAACCCGATGGACATCAAGCGCGGTATCGACAAGGCCGTGCAGGTCGCCGTGGAAGAGCTCAAGAAGCTCTCCAAGCCCTGCAAGGACAGCAAGGCCATCGCGCAGGTCGGCACGATCTCCGCGAACTCCGACGATTCGATCGGCAAGACCATTGCCGACGCGATGGAGAAGGTCGGCAAGGAAGGCGTGATCACCGTTGAAGAAGGCTCGGGTCTCGAGAACGAGCTCGAAGTGGTCGAGGGCATGCAGTTCGACCGCGGCTACCTCTCCGCGTACTTCATCAACAACCAGGCGAACCAGACGGCCGAGCTCGACAAGCCGTTCATCCTGCTGGTCGACAAGAAGATCTCGAACATTCGCGAGATGCTGCCCCTCCTCGAGGGCGTGGCGAAGGCCGGTCGTCCGCTGCTCGTCGTCGCTGAAGACGTCGATGGCGAAGCGCTGGCCACCCTCGTGGTGAACAACATCCGCGGCATCCTGAAGGTTGCGGCCGTGAAGGCGCCGGGCTTCGGCGACCGTCGCAAGGCCATGCTCCAGGACATCGCGGTCCTCACGGGCGGCACGGTCATTTCCGACGAAGTCGGTCTGCAGCTCGAGAAGGCCACGGTGAACGATCTCGGCGAAGCCAAGAAGATCGTCGTGGAGAAAGAGAACAGCACGATCATCGACGGCGCCGGCAAGGGTGCGGATATCAAGGCCCGCATCGAGTCGATCCGTCAGCAGATCGCGGAAGCGACTTCTGACTACGACAAGGAAAAGCTGCAGGAGCGCGTTGCGAAGCTCTCCGGCGGCGTGGCCGTGATCAAGGTCGGCGCTGCCACCGAGATCGAGATGAAAGAGAAGAAGGCTCGCGTCGAAGACGCCCTGCACGCCACGCGTGCGGCCGTCGAAGAAGGCGTGGTCCCGGGCGGCGGTGTCGCGCTGATCCGCGTGCTCAAGTCGATCGCGAACCTCGAAGGCAAGAATGAAGACCAGACGGTCGGCATTCGCATCCTGGCGCGGTCGATCGAAGAGCCGCTGCGCCAGATCGTCGAGAACGCGGGCGAAGATGCCGCGGTTGTCCTGAACGCCGTCAAGGCGGGCAAGGGCGCCTATGGCTACAACGCTGCGACGGGCGAATACGGCGACATGCTGGAAGCCGGCATCCTGGATCCGACCAAGGTCACGCGTCTGGCTCTGCAGAACGCGGCCTCGGTGTCGGGCCTGCTGCTGACGACCGAAGTCATGATCGCGGAAGCGCCGAAGGACGACGACCACGCTCACGGCGGTATGCCGCCGGGCGGCATGGGCGGCATGGACATGTAATGTCCGCACGCGCGGCTCACGAGATCGAAAATTTCGTGCCGCGCGTGAACTTCAGCTTATCGGCCCTGTCCATCCAGGGCCGATAGGTTCGCAAGATCCCAATCAATCGTTTGATAGCTGACAGTTTCGAGAAAACACTTTTGCCAGCGGTTTTGCCCAGGCTGAAGTAGTTTTCAGGTTAAGGGAGTGGCCTGCGCCCAGCGCAGCGTTCCCTGAAAGCCGCGGATCGAGACCCCCTGAATGATTCCGCGCACTCTTGGGCCCCGCTCTGGCGGGGCCTTTTTATTGTCCATTGGAAAAGTCGCCTCGCGGTACGCCCGGCCGATTTCCGTTGTACGTTTCCACTCCGACACCGGCGTTAAGACAAATCAAAACCCCGGTTTGTCGCGTGTCGGGCACGCGCCTTTCAATCCAGCGCGCTGCGGTTTACTGTCTGGCCATGGCATCAAACATCCGCGTTCCGGCGTCGTCACTGTGCGTTCTGGGTACGACGCTGCTGCTTCTTTCCGGTTGCGACAAGCTCTCCGGCGGCAACGAAACGGAATGGGCGCGCGCCGCGCTCGAGCGCAATCCGAATCTCACCATCATCGCGTCGGACGCGGACGCAAAGACCTTCACCGTGCAGGTGAAAGGCAGCAACGAGCTGCGTGTGGTGCGCGTGGATCAACTCATCGGCAACGTGCCTTCGGATGGCGTTGCGCCGACGGTGAGCGAATCTGCTCAGACACCAGCGCCTGCTGTGGCCGATGCGAACCCCGCATCGGAAGCTGCAGAGCCTGCAGCGGATGCGACGCGTGAGCGTCCTGCAGACCAGGTCAATGCACGCCTCGCTTCATCGACTCCGCAAACCGGTCTCGCGCCGGGAAGCATGGAGATCAAGAACGCAAAGGGTGAAGTGCTCGCGGCAGGTGACACCGCGAATGCCACTGCTCCGGCGAGTGACACTGAAGCGGCAGCAGCCGGCAAGAACGTACTCGCTTCGGGTCCTGGCTACAGCATCACGGCGGGAGATGCCTCACGCGGCAAGCGTCCGCTGCGTCTTGCTGAAGCGTCCGAGCTGAAGCCTGCGGTGCCTGTTGAACGCCGTTACGAGCCGATGATCTGCCAGGGCAATCGCCTCGTGCACATCGACGGCCGCAATCTCGAATTCGAAGGCGACGCGATCGCGGCGCTGGATGGATGCGAGATTCACATCACGAACAGTCATATCATTGCGCACGGTCTGGGTTTGTCAGCGCGTGCGGCCAATGTGCACATCAAGAACAGTGTCATCGAAGGGGATGCGGGGTCGGTCTCTGCATCCGAAGGCGCCAAGGTCTACACCCAGCAATCCACCTTCAAGGGATTGAGCAGGCGCCTTGACTCAGCCACCTTCACCGATCTCGGCGGAACGACCTGGAACTGACCCCGGAGGCGCAAGTTCGAGCGGCGTCCCTGCCGCCGCAGAGAACGCGACGATTGGTGCTGCCCCGACGCCCATTGTCTCTCCAGGCGCACTCACTTTCCTCGCGCCGCAGTTGTTGCCGCTCGTCGAGCGCGCTCTAGAACCTCTCGCTGATAACACGGCTCTAGCCGAAGCCCTCGATGCCGCACCGGCCAGCGTGCGTGCGTCTTTGCCGCTCGTATTCGCGGCGAGCGATTTCGTCGCCCAGGCTTGCTCACGGCAGCCGCAATTCCTCGTCGATCTCGTACGCAGCGGCGATTTGCAGCGTCGGCTGCGGCGCTCTGATTTCATCGCGCGAGCACCCGCGACGATGGCCGCGCCCGCCACGGGCGCTACTGCCACCGCGGTGCCGGAGGCCGAATACATCGGCGCGCTGCGCCGCTGGCGCCGTCGCGAAATGGTTCGCATCGCGTGGCGTGATCTTGCAGGTTGGGCGAGCCTGGAAGAAACGCTCTCCGAGCTTTCGGTGTTTGCGGACACCGCCATCCAGTCTGCATACGAGCACGCACGTCGTTCTCTCATCGTGCGTTACGGAACACCGCGCTCGCCGACCGGCGTCGAGCAGTCGCTCATCGTCATCGGCATGGGCAAGCTCGGGGGCGGCGAGCTGAATTTCTCGTCCGACATCGATCTGGTGTTCCTGTTTCCGGAGCACGGCGCGACGGACGGCGCACGCTCCATCGAGAACGAAGAGTTCTTCACGCGGCTCGGTCAGGGCCTCATTCGCCTGCTGGAAACGCCCACGCATGAAGGACTCGTGTTCCGCGTGGACATGCGCCTGCGCCCGTTCGGCGACAGCGGCGCGCTCGTTTCGAGCTTCGCGTCGTTCGAAGACTATCTGCAGCGGCATGGCCGGGACTGGGAGCGCTACGCGTATGTGAAAGCGCGCGCAGTCACGGCTGCAGACCAATATCAGGAGATCTACTCCAACGCAGTTCGACCCTTCGTCTATCGGCGCTACGTCGACTACGGCGTGTTCGAAAGCCTGCGCGAAATGAAGGTGCTGATCGAGCGCGAAGTCGAACGCCGCGAGCTCGCGGATCACGTGAAGCTCGGTCCCGGCGGCATTCGCGAGATCGAGTTCGTCGTGCAGGCGTTCCAGCTCATTCGCGGTGGCAGGCTCAGGCGCCTGCAGACTGTATCGTTGCTCGAGGCATTGCCCTTGCTCGACGGCAACAAGCTGTTGCCGCCGAACGTGGTGTTCGACCTGCATTCGGCGTACTGCTTTCTGCGCAAGCTCGAAAACCGCATCCAGATGCTCGCGGATGCGCAGGAGCATCAGCTGCCCAAAGACGATCTCTCACGCACGCGCATTGCGCTGGCGATGGGGGTGCCCGATTGGCCCGCGCTGCTCGTCGAGCTCGACGCGCATCGTGCGCGAGTGAGCCGTCACTTCAAGTCGGTGGTGTTCAGCGCCGGCCGCGAAGGAGAGAACGGTTCGGTGCAGATGGATCTCGGGCGCTTCTGGGATACGCAGGGCGAGCAAGCCTCGATCGCCGAGTCGCTCGCCAAGGCCGGCATGGCGGATTCGGATGAAGCGGCGCGCCTGCTGCTGGAATTACGCGCATCCGGCGCGGTGAGAAAACTCGACGAGCCCGGCCGCAAACGTCTGCAATCCCTACTGCCAGTGTTGCTCACCGATGTTGCGACGGGCCCTGAGCCGCTCGCGGTGTTGAGGCGCCTGATTCGAATCATCGAAGCGATCGGTCAGCGTTCGGTCTATTTTGCGCTGTTGCGCGAGAGCGAAGGCGCGCGACGCCGTCTCATCGATCTTTGCGCGCGTGGCGATTTCCTCGCGAACCAGATCGCCGCACATCCGCTGCTGCTCGATGAATTGCTGGACGAGCGCCTGCTGCTCGTCTTGCCCAGTCGGGCGGAGCTCGCCACCGAGCTCGACGTGATGATGGACCAATTGCCGGAAGCAAACGATCCGGAACGCCAGGTTGAAACGCTGCGCCAGTTTCAGCGCGCGGCGATTTTCAGAGTGGCTGTTGCGGATCTCACAGGGGTTTTGCCGGTAATGCACGTGAGCGATCGGCTCACGGAAATCGCGGAGCTGATCGTCGAGCGTGCGATGTCGCTCGCGTGGCAGCAGATGACGGCGCAGTTCGGCGTCCCGATGAGCGACGACGACGCAGGGGGCCGTCGTCCCGCGCGCATCTGCGCAGCCGGATACGGAAAGCTCGGTGGCATGGAGCTCGGTTACTCATCCGACCTCGATCTCGTGTTCCTGCACGACTCGCAGGGCGAGCAGCAGGAAACGAGCGCTGCGAAGCCCGTCGACAATCAGGTGTTTTTCATCCGCCTCGCCCAGCGCATCGTGCACTTGTTGACGATGCACTCGCGCGCCGGCCGCCTCTACGAAGTCGACCAGCGCCTGCGCCCGAGCGGCAAGGGCGGCATGCTCGTGACGAATATCGTCGCGTTCGCGGAATACCAGAACAAAGAGGCGTGGACGTGGGAGCACCAGGCGCTGCTCCATGCGCGCGCCGTCGCGGGCTCACCCGAGCTGCGCGCGCGCTTCGAAACGGTTCGCATGACGGCGCTTCGCAATGACGTCCGGCGCGACAAGCTGCGTGAAGACGTCGCATCGATGCGCGAGCGGATGCGCCGCGAGCTCACGCGTGCGAAAGCGGGCGAGTTCGACATCAAGCAGGACGCCGGCGGTGTCGCGGACATCGAATTCCTCGCGCAGTACTGGGCGTTGCTCTGGGCAAAGGACAAGCCGCCCGTCGCGATGTTTTCCGACACGATCCGGCAGCTCGAGTCCGTCGCATCGGCCGACCTCGTCCCGCAGGAAACGGTGGACGTGCTGACTCACGCCTACCGTGAATACCGCATGCGGTCGCACCGCCTGTCGCTGGAGCTGAAGGAGCCGATCGTGGCGGCGACGGAATTCGTCGGCACCCGCGCGGCGGTCACGAAAATCTGGAACGAGGCGATGGGTTCGGCCGGGCGTTGAGAACGCCTCGCGGAGGGATTGCTCTTCGTGCTGACGGGTCGTACCGGGGGTGCAGCTTCCTTGGTACGCCGCCGTGAGCGTCCCCCTCACAGCGGCGCCCCCCGCACGGTCTATGGTGAGGTCCGCCCTGACCGCACACTGACTTACCCTGCCCGGAGAGGCCGGAGGGGACGTCTCCAGCAGATTTCTTCCGGGACAGTGACCGCGCCATTGAGTATCTGTCCGGTGGGGGCGTTTCATATCAGCCCAGAGCTTTGCCTGGGACCAAGGTCGCGTTTGGAGCCGTCGTCGGGCCCGCCGATGCCCTTATAATGGCCGCCCCGTACCGGACCGAACCAGAAGACCTGCCCGAATGGCCGCGACTCCCGCCCGACCGCTGATCCAGCCGAATGCCCAGAGCCAGTACGACGTAACGGCTGAAGACCTGCCGCTCGCCTGCCCGATGCCTGAGATGTACCTCTGGAATTCCCACCCGCGCGTCTACCTGCCGATCGAGCAGACCGGCTGGGCCAAGTGCCCTTATTGCGGGGCGGAGTACACGCTGAAGGGTACAGGCAAGGGCGCCGGCGAATCGCACGCCTGAGACGCTGACGGCGTGCCGCGGAGGCGCGTCCTGACTG
>Ga0247774_1001356_pt1 | contig 12394 bp, 10 predicted proteins | sample UWRJL001104B6_FD_179933 | JGI IMG/M metagenome (GOLD analysis project Ga0247774, IMG submission 179933) | Plant litter microbial communities from Arlington Agricultural Research Station in Wisconsin, United States - UWRJ-L001-104B-6 | ecosystem: Environmental > Terrestrial > Plant litter >... | reverse complement strand
GGTGCTTGGCGAATCTGGCTTCCCATTCCTTGCCCGCGTTCAAAATTGAGGCCGCTAATCTTCCATAGGAGGCCTGTGCCAGCTGTACCAGAATACAGGGAAAAGTTGACAATATTATTTGCCAGACCGAGCAGTCGTCCTTGGGCGAAGATCGCGAGATTCGCGACCATCGTCGCCCGAAGTTGGACCGCAGTCTCTCTACTTCAGCGTAACGGTGGCCTAGGAGAAACTACATACCATACGACGTACAGAGGTACCTTTGTGCTCCTCGCGTGGATTTGAATAGTTCAGAAACGGTTTGTATCTCCTCCAGCACCTTCGTCCTCCGTCCAAACCAAAGATTCATTCAACAGGGCCGGCTCAGGTCGGTGTTGTTAGGGTTAGGAGCCTGTAAGGCTCTCATGAAGTAGGTGAGAACAAATTCTGAGAGCCTTAACCCTAGCTCCTATCCATCGCGTCTTTGTTCCTCTAACAAAGAATCAAGTCCTGGCTGCCAGGCCACCGCAGATAGACAAAGATGGCAAGTTTGGGAATTCACATCCTTCATTGAGCCATAGATCATCCGTTTGCATCTTTGTGTCTGTGTTCGGCATTCGTATAAACAGGGACTCTGGAATGTTCACCCTGCCATCATGGGACAATTCAAGAACGGCGTCGCCACGACTCCCAGCTTTCAAGAGGGAAATGACTAAAACCCAATTGCCGTCCAAGAAGGAAGTGATGACCCCATTGCCAATCAAATTCTCTACAAAGCTCCTGAATAGTGCCACGGCTACAACACCACATTAACGATTCTCATTCTGCAGCTCGAAGCAAGATGGACCCCAGGACTCCGAGTTATCCCGACAGAAATGAAAACATGGAGGGCTATATCAAGGGGAACGGATTCGCAAAGGGCTATCTCTCCGACTTTACTCAGCGTGTCTTCCCTGACGTGAGGCTGGGCACTCTTGGCAGCCTCAACTGCAGCTACTTTGGCCACCCGGGAGCTAGGGCGCCAACGCTCCTCGAGCTGAAGCAGCACGCCCAGGCCCTGTGCATCCTTGTCCGGCACCTCTGCGTTTCCACCAAGGCCGGCGAGATTGACGGCGAAAACACGAATGGCGAAGAGAAGAGCTTGTTCCACGACAACGAGGCGTTTGACTTTCTCAACAACCTCGACGAGCGGTACGAGAACGAGGATGAGAACCACCACTTACCCTTGACAAGCCTTCTCAATAGGGTGGGGGCACACACGGACTTTCATGGACCGGAGTTTCACTGTCCGCTTCAAGAGTTTGAGCCGGCCGATGAGATGGAGCCGGCGCCGCCGACGAGACCGTATGCTTCGCATCATAATTTGCTTATGCATGCAAATGAGTGCTTGGAGATGCTAGATCATGAGTATAGTGCTACTGGGGGGATCATGTCTATTCTACCGGGGGATTCGTCTCACGACACGAAGGATATGAAGGCGGCGAGGAACTCCCTTTTCGGGCAGTGGCTGTACTATAGCCAGCACCTCGTCGGTCGCATGCACGAGCTCGAAATCAGCTATGCGCAAGCCCTCGACGCCATGGCCGGCGAGGCCGTGGTGCCTTACCAGATGGCCGAGCGCGGCGGCGTCACGGCACATCCAGGCCGGGAGGTGGCCTACCCTCAAGACAGATGGATCCTCTGCAACGCGGGAGACGAGGTTTTTGACTGTCTCCACCGGCTCTTTGACGCCGAGGAAGCGCAGATCGAGCAACGCGAGCGCAACTGGCGCGACGCAGGCGTCAGCGGCGAGCGCATGTGGATCAAGGAACGTGGCGGCGAAGAGTATGCTAAGGGGGTGATCCCGCTTGACATTTCAACCCGCTTCTACCGCCTCAAGGGCTTAGGGCATCAGAGTACCATCTTTGTGCTGCCGGCATTCGAGTTCCACCCCAAGTGCAAGCACACGCTGAAGATAGAAACCCAGCCGACCGTTGTCTCGGTACCAGCGCCAATGTGGCCGGAGCGAGTATCCGAGTGGGAGGCTAGTCGCCGAAAGAAGCAGGATGAGGCGGCGGCTACGAACCTGAGGAACCGCGTTAACGTGAGTGAGATGCCGATAGAGACGGGGGACTCGAATGAGGATTTAGATAGGCATCTGAGAAGTTGAGGATGCCGAAGGAAGCTTTGCCGGCTGCGTATCATGAGGAATAGGGATCATCGGCCGAGACTGAGGACGATCCATTTGCAGATATTACAGACATTTTTGGAGTTTGAGGCCGTAGGCAAGAAACTCAACAGTTTTCAATATTCTCATTCGAATGCCTCATGTCACGCAAAGCCAATAATTAGAGGTTAGGAGGCTGGTTTAAAAGCAGCAAAGCAGTCAAGCTCTCTTTCAGCGGCGGGGCTCCCCTGTCGGTGCCGGCAGTTGCCCGTCGTGGCGATCAAGAGGGGCAGCGCGTCAGCCGAATGCCGGTTGCCCCGCGAACCTTGAAAACAAAACAAATTGTGCGGAGACACCTGACACTTCTGTCTCCAGCTTTTCCCTTGTATGGCCACGCTTCTCGAAGACAGAAAAGTTTCGTTCAATTTAATTGGTTTAGTACGCTGTAGGCGCCGAGCTTCTGGATTTTGTACCCCTCGCGTTTTCTCATCGTTGGAACGTCTCTGTTGGGGAAAGTTAGTAGTCTCTTTGTTGTCGGCGCGGAAGTTGGAGATGACATCCCTTTAGTTCCAACAAGCGCCCCTCGTCCTCATCCCCATTTCTCCACATTGGCCCCCTGTTCTTCCAAGTTCTTCCGCCCACCCCTCTTCTTCCCTTTAACCTTTTTGGTTCTTTTCGTGTTATCATCGGTTTGCTTCCAATTAGGTTGACGTACCTTCTTGCCAACGCAGCAGACACAACTTCGCGCAACTCGGTCCAGCATGCGTCTTCGAGAGGCCCGTTGAACGGACCGCCAATTCCGCATTGCAACCCTACGAATCGAGACCTCTGCCCACACCGTCCAGCATCTAAACCGCTCTTGGATTTTATTCCCATCTTGAAGACCCGTGGATCGATCGTTGGGCATCGAAATATGATTTGACGTCAGTCCAGTCGAGTTCGAAGGACGACAGACGACGGCCGACGAATCCCGCCCGTGCATCCTTCTCGGGAACAACTAACTAGCCAGCTATGGCGTACGAGATTCGAAGCCCCGGGCCATTGCCCAACGCATCCATCCGAGGCGTCCTGTCGATATTCACGATTATCGTACTCCCGCTTCTGGTCGCGGCTGAGTCCTTCCCCTACGTTCCTACTACACTATTGGCCCCACGTACTGGTCTGTCGTCGACTACCGTATATGCATTCAAAGAAAATGATGGAAAGGTCGAGTTCTTATCATTGGATGTCGGCTCAACCGTTGGAAACGACAAGGGCTGGAAGAAACTCCCCAATGATTTGTCCTTTCTGAGGGATAGGGCTTCCACGACAGCGATGGCGCCGTCGATCATGGAGAATGGAACCGTGGTCGTGTATGCCGGCAATTGTGACTCCGAGAGCGATTCTGGAGTGTGGGTTTATGCACCAGAAGATGGAGGACAAGAGGGCTCGTGGAGACAGGTTGCCGTGAATGCCGAGACAAGCACGGCAGCTCCGGGACCGTCGTTCCTCGGCGGGGCGATCAGCTTTTCGGCGCAGCTTCAGCCTACCATTTCCGAACCAATTCTATACTCGTTTGGTGGCATGTGTTCAAGTCCCACTTCTGATATCCAAGAGTGGCAATCGAAGGGCACATTTACGAACCAGATGCTCCGGATATCCCCGTCTAGGTCGGAGTACAGGGTCGAGCCGGTGTCGGCCAAGGGTCCGGTGAGGGAAGCAGGCTTCACCCTCACAGGGCTCATTCCATCAACTTCCGAGTTCGCGGGCACTGTCACGCAAAGAAACAGCTACGTTCTCCTTGGAGGCCATACCGAAAAGGCCTTCATCAACATGAGCACCGCTGCCATCTGGAATCTCCCCCAAGAGACGTGGTCCTTCGTGGCCATCAAGCCGCCCAGGCAGGGCAGCGGCGAGCTCAAGCTGGCGGCCTCAAGGAGGGAAGATGGGGATGTTCATAGCAGGTCCGGCCATACGACTGTGTTAAGTGAAGACGGGACCTCGTTGATCATGCTCGGTGGTTGGGTTGGCGGGGTCGACGTGGCATCAGAACCGCAGCTCGCGATCCTCAGGATGGGCGAGACCTACGATGCGTGGGAGTGGGAGGTGCCTGACGCGCAGCCGGAGGCGGCAATTTATGGGCACGGTGCGACCATGCTGCCTGGAAATGTCATGATGGTGTATGGGGCGCGAGAGATATCGTCGTCCTCATCGAAAGTAAAAAGACAACCAACCAACAGCATGCAGTTCCTGAATCTCACGTCGATGACATGGTCTACGACCTACACGAACCCAAACAACCCAGGCAGGGGCCACTCAAACGGGTCTCTTCAAGACCCCGAGTCGGCCAGGAAAGAGGATAGGAGGAAGATTGGACTGGGCGTAGGCCTCGGTGTCGGCCTCGGAGTTGCCGCGCTCGCCCTTCTAGGCTGGTTCTGCTTCAAGAGAGCAAAAGGCCGGAAACATCGAGCAAGGGACGATGCTATCAGGGCGCTTGCCCAGGACACTGGCCACTTCCTCCCCACCGGCGGCGAGATGATGGAGCGAGACGACCTGATGCCCGGCTTCCCACGACCTGACCAACCGTGGTACACCGGCGGCCACGACCCGTACTCGAACGGCGTCCGATCGCTAGGCTATGAGAGCATGCGTCGGAATCGTGGTTCGCACTTCCGGAGCCCTGGATGCTTTCAGCTCCCAAGAAAGCCGGTGGCAAGAGCCGCACGGGGTGTCTATCAGCCCGCTGGGACACCAGGGCCTATACATCCCATTTATGAAGATGACGAAGACAGCGTTGATCCACTTCCACACGAGAGCTTTGTTTCCGACTCGGCCGGTCCACAGACACCAACGTCGCAAGCGTGTTCAGATCCGTTTGCTACACCCACCGCTGTGAGCGCGCCAGCCCTGCTTCCGTCGAATAGGCAGACAGCTCAGGCTTCGCCAGCACCGGCAACGCCACCGCCGCCTGCGGCATTCATGACGGCTGCAACAGCGCCTAGGCTGCCGAGTCTAGATGGCCTACGACAGGACCCCGAGGTGTCCGATTGGATGTTGGATGTGAATGCGGCCGAGATGCTCCTCACTCGACTGGAGCGACGTCGAAGTGGGAGGCTATCGCCGACCCAAAGAAACTCGATTCTATCGCAGACAGCATCGTATCATGCCGATGACGAGGCTCGGACGGCAAGCAACCTCTCCGAGTCAACGCGGAGTAACATAAGCATATCCAGGTCCATGTCTGGAAAATCGCAAAGCCGGGCTGCGGGCTTCAGCTCGAGCTTCGGAGCCACTACATTGCTCGGGTCTTCCACCGCAGACGGACGCCTAAACACCCCCAGCAGTAGTAGTCCGTCATACAACACTGCGCGGTCAAGTTTCCCGGCGTTGCAAGCCGAGGGGCCGTCGCTTTTGATGGGCAAGCAATCCGACGAAGAAGACTTCGACATCCTGCCGGGAAGTCCAAGTAAAAGCAAGGCGCGGAGAAGCTGGTTTGGTAGTCTTAAACGGGTATTTAACACGAATCCCACCAGCTCATCCGCCTCCGAGGCCTCGTCCCGAGCGGATAGCCCTTCGCGGCCCTCCCTGGACCGGGTCTCGTCTGACTATGAACACCGACTAGTCGGCCTGAGCGGTATCGGAGGGGGCTCGCTTCTAAGGAGAAAGCAGGGCAAACAGGGGTGGGAAGAAGCCATGGCGGCAGCCCCCGGTCCGTCGACTGAGACGAGGAAGTCCGGCGATACGGACTGGGATATTGAGAGGGCGGTGGAACAGAGGCTTGTGCAGGTTATGTTTACGGTGCCGAAGGAGAAGCTGCGAGTTGTCAACGCGGAAATCGATAAAGAGGAGGAGGCGGTGCTGGTTATGCCAACGGACGAGAGTAACCACGGGAGTGTGAGTAGTCGGGAGGGGAAGGGGAAGGGGAAGGGGGCCGACCCGGCGCTGATGGCTTCGAGAGCTTTTACGTTGGCAGAGAACAAGGACGGCGAGGATGATGTTTTTGCCCCAGGAGCGGGTGGTGAGAGCCGGACCAGATATTTATCCAGTGATAACCCGGACCAGCTGCAGCTGCTGGAGCAGGGAACGGCAGATGATTTTGACCAGCGGGCAAGGTCTGATACTTTGCAGACTGCCGAGGCGATGAGGTTGGAGCGGCCAAGGACGAGAGTTTTAGAAATGGTTGAGACTATTGAAGGTCGGAGTAGAGAGTCAACTCCTGGTCCGAAGGCCACCGATGGGGGTGACGAGAGGGGATAGATGTAGCGAGGCACACGCCTAGGGAGGCCGCGGTGTACGAATGTTTTGGAGGCGGGTAGTCAAATGGAGTTCCTTCATGGGCAGGGAAGGAGAAAGCCAACAAAATTCGGCGCAGGGAAGTCTTGAGCATTTTCTGGCTTTTTGGGGAGGTTTCGGTCTGGATTCTGGATCTTGAATCCGGAATAGGTTTGTTTTTTTCCCTCGCTTGTGCGATGTGTATTATTGATTTTAACGGGGCTTGATGTATGCTTTGAATATATAGGACCGGGTAGCTTTCAACATTGCGAATGCCGATGGCTGTCTACAGTGCCTACGCACATGATATTTTGCGCATACGAGCAACCCATATATTATTAGTCCAGTCAAGCAGAGACAAGACTTTTCATCTAAGTCAGGTCGAACGCCATCCACATGTCCTCAAGATTCTGTACTACCACGTATTTCAATCCAAGGGACTTCGGAAATGTGGTGTTGGGGGTTTATTTCCCACATTTATGACGAGACAAGCATGATAGAGAAGCTTAGGGTTAAGGGTACGGTTGGAATTTTAAGGATCGTTCCATCCAATCATGCCCACATCAGCTCAAATAAGGTGTATCATTGGTAAATCCAATCATGGTAAGATGGCCGAGCGGTCTAAGGCGCCAGGTTTAGGACACCTAAAACTCATTCCCTGGTCCACTTTGTGGGCGTGAGTTCGAATCTCACTCTTATCAAATTGTTTTGTCATTTTTACTGGAATACCTTTTTTGGTGGTCCTTATTTTGGAGGGCTATGATTTCCGTCCCTTTTCTCTTTTCTCTCCCTCCCATTCCGTGAATTTAGAAGCTCGTTGTGTTATGGTGATGTCATCAAGCAATCCTAGAGAGAGCGCTATCTAGCTTATTAGTATTGCATCGACACTGTTGCTGGTTCCCAACGCAATCCTCACAACACCATACAACCGCGCACCATGCCGACCTTTCCACCATGAGGTTCAATCTCAGGCCTTGCGTTTTGGAACAATGCCTCACCAGAGCCAGAGCCGGCATTTTTGTCGACGGTAGGAGTTCGTTTCTGCGAAGGAGCCTCCACCTTGCGCCACCATTCCTGCTCGACGACTACGTGCCCCGGTACATGACGCTCTCGTCGGTGGACGCGGCCAAGAAGCGATCGCAGGCGTACGCGCACCTGCGCAACTGCAACCTCTGCCCGCGCCTCTGCGGCATCAATCGGTTTGAGAGGACCGGTGTGTGTCTTGTGGGAGCTACGGCGAAGGTGAACGTCATTGCGCCGCATTTTGGGGAAGGTACGTTTGGAGTCTCGTGGTTTCACCGCGTTTTGTGGAAAGGAGCTGGTACATGGGAGGGGGTTTGACATGGTACTATTTCGGTTTCTCTTGATGGTCCTTTTTAAAGATATTGGAAGACTTTCTATTTTCCCCGACAGACATTTCTGTCACGGACCCGAGCGTAAAGACCGTCCATATGCGCCTAACCAAGAATGTCCATCGACAGAACCGTGCATCCAGGGTCACAACGGCAGTGGCGCCGTCTTCTTCTCGGGGTGCAACCTCCGTTGCGTGTTCTGCCAAAACTACGACATCGCACATAAGCCAAATGGCATGGACTTGGCGCCCGAAGACCTCGGCGACTGGTACATCAAGCTCCAGGAGGTGGGGAACGTGCACAACGTCAACCTCATCACCCCCGAGCACGTTGTCCCCCAAGTCGTACTTAGCATCCTCCACGCCGCCGATCGAGGCTTGAAACTGCCCATCGTGTACAACACGTCGGCGTATGATTCGCTCGAGTCATTGAAACTATTGGACGGCCTGGTGGACATATACCTGCCCGACTTCAAGGCTTGGGATCCGGAAACGAGTCGTCGGCTGCTGAAAGCGCATGACTATTCGGCTACGGCAAGGGAGAGCGTGAGGGAGATGCACCGACAGGTGGGGGATCTGTGCTTTACGCGTGATGGGTTGGCGAAAAGGGGCTTGCTGGTGAGGCATCTCGTCATGCCGGGGAAGCAAGACGAGGGTAAGCAGATTATGCGGTGGCTTGCGGACGAGGTTTCAACGGATGTCTTTGTGAACATCATGGAGCAGTATCATCCAGATGCCCACGTGGGGAAGCCCAAGGGCCGGCGCCGGGTGTCAGGTGAAAGGAAGGAGGAAGAAAAAGAAGTAGAGGAGGAAGCAGGAGACGCCGCGGTCGTCTCCAAGGCCGATCCGGGCGGGGTTAGGTATGCAGAGATAAATCGTGCCGCAAGCGAGCATGAGATTTCGTCCATTCGCAGGGCTGCTGAGGTGGCCGGGCTTTGGCGTTTTTGCGATCCGCCGGGACATGATGGGTTCAACATTTGAGCGAGATGGCCATGTGTCTGACGCCGGGAAGTCCATCAATGGAACAGGTAGACGGGTTCTCTGGTCGGTTTGGATGCGTCACGTTGTTGTTCTTTGTTCCCTTCAGGGGCTTGAATGGAATTGAAGAACGAACGGATGGTCATAGCTAGCAGAGCCCCGTTCCGAGGTCCAGCCGCCTTCGGGTCGAGAGAGCGTAAACGAATTTCCGGTCTCGGAAGGTGAGTTCCAGCGTAGTGATGCAGAGGTGGGAAGCGTGGAGGAGAACTCAAGAAGCGGGCTAGCGGCCGGCCGGCGGTCCGCCAGTGCGGACCACTTCCAACGGCGGAGCCAGAGGATACTGGTTCTAGGACACGGCCAAAGGTGTCGGTTGCGTACAGAGTGTCACGAATGGAAAGCCCCTGCTCGGTTCGGGTGGTGTTGTTCCGCATCATAGGGGGAGAAGCCTAAGTATGTCGAGCTTGAGGGAAACTCGGCTGGATGATCTGTGAGTATAGAGGTAGCATGACTATGCTCGATGGTTGTATGAGGTATGCGAAACGAGCTTGGGATCATTGGCGTCTGTAACAACAGGAAAGCATATAAGACAGGTGGCAATGTGTTCATCTCATTAAACTCTGTCTTCATACCTAACGCTCGACCTTGATCCTTGAACTTCAAGCTAGAAACGCCACAATTGCCAGTTTCGTTTGAAGCCGCAACACGTGTCCCTCGCGCCATCAGGCAAACTCCCCATTCTGGCCATCATCAAAGCCAAGTTCCTGCGCCGATTTCTTCGCATCGTTAGAACCCGGCGCCGGCGCAAGGTACGCGCTCGACCGTGGACTCCTCCCCGAAGAGGGTGGCGGAGGCAACGAAAACGAGCCACCACTAGATCCTCCGGGCGGCGGTGGGAGAGAAAACCCCGACAGGTTGCCGCCACCCCCGCTGTCTTCACCGGCGGGTCGCGGCCGTCTTCCAACCTTCCCGCCAAACGAAACCGTAATCGTCTCTCCCTCCTTAAGGCTCAAGTCCCTCTTCTGCTCTGCCTCATTGGCTATCCCTTTTCCTATCGACTCTGTCGAGGTACTGCCGCCCTGGGAGATACTCTTCCACGCTTCCTGAAGGGATATTCCGAAATCAAACGCCTCGGCCCGTTCCTCGAAGCCAATCCCCAGGATTGCCTTCTTTCCCGAGTTTGGGTCCCGAACGGTAACGGCAAAGAAACGCGACGAGTCCACCACCGGCTCGATGTCCTTTTCGGAGTCGTAAGGACAGGCGGCGAAGAGGGTGCCGGAAGACGGGTCTTCGAGGAGGACGGCGGCCGTGATCTTCTGGTCGGCGGAGTCGTTGTCGGAGTCGAAGGATGTCTCGACAACGCGCAGGCGGGCCGTGAATATGTGGCGACTAGGATCGGCAGTCCATAGTGTCGCTTGGTGGCCCTTGGTCGAGGGGAGGGGTGGGATGTTGTATACGAGGACCTTGGCGCAGACGAAGAGGATGCGCTGCAGCGCAGACGCGGGGAGCGGGGCTCCAGTGAGGGGGTCGATGCTAGACATTGGGACGGAGAGTGGGTTGAGGAATTGAGGAATTGGTGATGATCACGATTGATGCACAATATGCGGAATTTTATGGCGGGTAGAGCCAGAGCTTCGGATGCTGCTTCATGGTGAAAGGGATTGCACCGTTGCAGTTATCTGATATGTCGGTCAGAAAGCTCCTTGGCAGGAGCTTTGGAGCTAGAGGGGTCCGGCAGGCAACAAGCAACCCCGCCTTCGGTCGAGACTACAGCGGGGTGTGAAGGGTGTTGTTGACCATCAAGGTATCTGTATATTCTCTTCCGTTCGTCCTTCTCCCGTCCTTCCTTCGATCTTCTATCACATCTAACATGTTTTTTCTTCTCTCCATTTAGTTTATATTTCCTGGATCTCTTTCTCTTCCTACTCGAGTTCACTTTAGGCCATCCTGTGTAACGCTTTCGCATTCCAGACTTGAATGTGCACAAATTCTCTTGCGCCCCTGTATCAAGGAACTTTGTAGTGATGGAGCTATTGAAACCCTGTAAAATAGTGTTCGAGCATACACTTATCATTGAATTAAGACGCCGTTCATGAAGGAAGGGCTCTGAAATATTTCAGGTATCTAATTTCCCTGGTTAGTTGTCCCTTAATTATTATCGTTTGTCAATGTTTCTTTCGTATGTCTCCATTTTGCCTCGCACTGGTGGTCGCAAAATTGGAGAATTCCATTTTACCCCACCTTCGGCTTTCTTGAAGTGGTACCCCCCCACCTTCAACATTACGTCGAAATATTTGGAAAAAGTTGACTCACCACACGAAAAGTTCATTTTGATCATCGCCATCGTCCTTCACCTTGACCTCGACAATCGACGTCGAGTAAAAACCCTCTCAGACGCAAAATGGCCACCGGCGACACGGGTATGAACCAATTGCCCTTCACCGTAGCAAGCTAACCCCCATCATGCACAGAGCCCGAGGGCCCGTCGACGACCACCACCCTCCCCCACCGCGCCAAATGCGCCTCCATGTCCCTAACGTCCTCCCCGTCCATCGACGTGCCCGCAACCTACCGCTCCATCCTGGCCTCCAACCCCGACTGCACCCAAGCCGTCGCCGCCATCCGCACCCTCATCGCAAGCCTCGACGCTCACGCCGCCTCCACCGTCATGGAGATTATGGATCTCGTACGGCGCGACGAGGCGGCCCTGCTGGCCTCGGTCCGGAACCCCATCCCCCCACGCGCGGGCACCGATCTCTTCAAGCAGTTCATCGTTAATAGGCTGAAGGAGCTGGAGGACGAGCGGCGCGACGGCAAGGTGTTGCGCGGGAACGAGGCCGGCGGCGGCGGCGGCGGCGGCGGCGGCTTCGACGAGATGAAGCGGCAGCTTGTCAGGAACAGCGAGATGTACGCCAAGCGCGCCGTCCGTGCCAGGGAGGACGCCGCCAGGGTCGGGGTGACGGCGCGGGTGGTGGGGAGGGGGAATGCCGTCGTTACGTTTGGGGGGTCGAGGGCTGTTTTGGCCCTGCTCCGGCTGGCGGCCCGGGAGGAGAAGGGACGGCGTGGCAAGGTTACCTTTCGGGTCGTTCACATCCACGATACGGCGGGGCGGAACGGGTCATTCTCGGACGGTTCGTTGGCCTTCGCGGCGGGGCTGAAGGCCGAGGGTGTCGAGGTCCAGGAAGAGAATCTTGGAGCGGCGGAGTACGTGCTGTTTCAGAAATCGCCGAAGAGGCGGGTTGACCTCGTGCTTGTGGGAGCGCAGGCCGTAAACCATGCGGGAGGTGTGTACGCGCGGATGGGCACGGCGTCGGTGGTGAGAATCGCGAAGAGCTGCGAGGTGCCGTGTTATGTGGTTGCTGAAACGCACAAGTTTGTGAGGGTGAGGAAGCTGCCGCTGGGAAACGGAGAGGAGGATTTCGGATTTAATCAGGAGAGACCGAATTTCGGTGAGGGGGATGATCGGGTGGATTATACAGTAGGTGTTTTCCCTTCCATTTTTATTCGTTCCCCCTTCCTCATCCCGCCGTCCCCTCCGCCCTCTCATTCTTATTCTCGTTCTCCTTGTCGTATATAATCTCTAGCGAGTCCCCTGTGTATCAATTGGTGCTGACTTGACATCACGAAAAGCCTCCGAAGCACATCTCCAGCTTCATCACCGAGAATGGCGTCCTACCCACGTCGTATCCATACGA
>Ga0247774_1001355_pt1 | contig 12408 bp, 14 predicted proteins | sample UWRJL001104B6_FD_179933 | JGI IMG/M metagenome (GOLD analysis project Ga0247774, IMG submission 179933) | Plant litter microbial communities from Arlington Agricultural Research Station in Wisconsin, United States - UWRJ-L001-104B-6 | ecosystem: Environmental > Terrestrial > Plant litter >... | reverse complement strand
TCGGTCCCCCACCAGCTAAATCCCTTGGTCCAGCCCGGGTAGATAAACCCAAAGAACACAACCACGATCCCAAACGCCAGCCCGCTGTCGAGGGCCGCGCTCAGCGTCATGGTGTACTTTGCCCACCACGCCCCCGCCCGCCGCTTGATGACGTAGTTGAACAAGTAGCAGACCACGGCCCACACCGAGAAGTTGAGCCCTGTCGCTGGCGGGATCCACCCCATGGTCCCGAATATGACGGGAAAGTTAACTTTGCGGAGGAGAGAACCCTTCTTGTGGCGGGAATAGAGCCACAACGGGATCGGCAGGATGGCGCCAATGAGGAAGCACCACACCAGACTCCGATACATGGCTGTTGGCCCGAAAAACTCGGCCGGTCCGACCACGCCCCAGAGGATGGAGCCGTTGAAGTGGACACGGGCAATAGGGCAGGTAAATCCGTTGATGGCTTCGGGCGTGCATAGGCCCCGCACGTTGGCAAACATCCAGTTGAGCACGCCGATTTGGGTCAGCGAAGAAACCACCGTCGCCACCATCTGGACGATGAAGAGGATGCGTGGTGGGATTTTCATGTAGTGGCCCAGTTTCAGGTCCGAGGCAAATTTGATGCCCTGAGCTGACGAGATGTAGCCGTATGTAACGAAGACCATGTTTGCAATCGGGCGGCCAGGGAACACGGTTCCGCAGATGAGCTGGCAGATGAGGTAAATGCTGCTGTGTTGATTTGTCACGGCCATGATGATGCCGTTTGGAATGAAAAAGACGGCGCAAATGGCAAGCGCGAGGAGCAAACCGTACCAAGGCAGGTGAACGGGATAGCTGGTCCGAGTCAGTTTCGGTCTCCTCCAGCCGCGCGACGGGGACTGCTACTCACTATTCGACGACGAATATTCCAATCGCCGTCATCGAAACAAATGTCAACATATACCATGTTATCGGCGCATCCTTGTATCGCTTCATCAGTCGACTGTGAATATCCTCCTTGCCCAGCATCCCTTCAAGGGACGATGACGCTCGGCGCGGAGGTCCGTTAAATGCTTCGGAGATTGGCGTGTCGGGCGAAAAGGCGTCCGAACCCGACACGGGCTGGTAGGTGGGCTTGTCTCCATCTCTGGCTTCCTGCAAGGCCATCTGCCATGTCGCCCAGATGTCCTTCCCATACCAGCAAGCCGTATGTGTCAGGAGAGCGGCAATTGCGGCAAATTGGACTCCATAGCTCAGCACGTATGTGATGGGCAAAAAGACGCGGCTATACTGGTGGTACGCCTCGCGATCGAAGAGAAAGTTTGGCGTCAGGATCTTGCTCACATCGTACACCTTGCCCGTGTTGTCAAAGACGGATGCTGACAGGATCGGCATGTACGACGAGTAAAACATATTCCCGTAGTACGCAATCGGAGCAACTACCCACATAACGATGACGAGCCCTCCGATAACGTTCATGGCTGCCCAGAACGGCACCAGCAGCGGGGAGCCGATGTAGGTTATCTGGGCCCAGTCAAACGTCAGAGGGAAGAGGCCCAGTCCCGAAACGACGCCGAACAAATTGGCCACGACAACGCTCTTGGGGGCGAACCAAGTGATAACGTTGAAGTAGCTCAACGCAGGAAACAGAAGCCCAGGCAAGAAGTAAAACAAGAATGCGACGGACCAAACCACGTAGAAAAACTTCCATCTGGTAATGGTCCACCCATTCGCTGGAGCGTTTTCTTCCTTGTGAAGGGTCGTAAACATGGCAGCCGACATCAATGTGCCAGGCCAGATCATTCCGCTCGGGCGGACCAAGAACCGTCGCGTCAGGCCGGCAAAGGTGTAACCAAGCATTTGGGTAGATAGCGTAAGTAGCAACTGGTACGTGACGCTCACGTCCTGCCCGTAGAACATGGACTGCTCCACGATAACGTCGGTTGCGAAAGCAAAGCCAAACGCAATGTTGCTGCTAACATAGACGCATGTGTGCTCCTTTTCGTTCCAGCGGCCCTGGGCCAGCCACAACCGCCATTGCTCCGACCTTGATCTCGGCGGCGGTCGCTCCCCCGCCGCATCCATCATGCTCCGGGTCCGGATGCCATCCACGAATTCCTCTACCGGATCATCGTGCCGTTTTAGGAAATAGTCCCACAAAAGCCCCAATGGATGAACAAGAAGTAATGCAATGACTGGTGTAATGGCAACGCTGGGGTATCTTAAAGAGAAAAATAAGTTGGTTGAAGAGCCGAGAATTGAGAATAGAACAGAAAGAATCCACATTCGGGGTGTATTTATCGACAGCGTGGTATTGTCTATGGGAGACACGGATGCCCGGACGGCCTCGTGGGGAGAGTTCTCGGGGGGGATTTCGTCCTCCACCTCGCCATGGGTGCCGTCATCCGATGCATCTGCTTCCGGATCGATCTGCTTCGCGTCTTCGAGCACGTCTCTGGGTAGCGGAGCGTCCGTGATACCCAGGCGACCTTCCAGTCCGGTCACAAGAACAACTCTATCTTTGAGCTGCCGGGCCTTGACAGGCTTTCCGCCGGCCACGCCCGCGCGCCTTGACAAAGACAGATTTGTCCTAGCCTCGTGCTGGGAGGGGTGCGCATGTTCAGTCTCGGCATCGCTATCTGTTGGAGAGGCGGTCTGGCTTGCAGTGTTCGACGCGGACCCGTACGACGTAGGCCCAGGCCGTCCCTTTGGAATTAAGAAGGGCTCCGTCTGGGAGGAGTCGAGGTTTCGGTCGTACATCTCGGAAGGACGGTTGGAAGCAGAGTCGGCGGCAGCGGCCCCAGCATATTCAACAGTCCGGCCATGCGGTATTTCTAGCCCGACGCCTTCGAGATGCTCAATCAGCGTGTCCTGGGGTTCGTCAAGGTTTGCCGACGATGAGCTGTCGCCTCGAGCTAATGGCTGCAGAGCTACGGCTCTATGCAGGCTTTCCGGGTCAAGACGACTGGCATTCGTGTTTCTCTTGCTGCCAGGGACCTTTCTGCCGTTAGAAAACATTTAGATTGTTTCTGCTGAGAGCAGTCGAAACGGCTTTTTGTCAACCTCGTCAGCCCGTGACTCCTTCGCTAAGTGCCTGTCGTGGCGTGTGGGGGGTTCGCGTTCCTGTTGGTCAGCCGGCACGGTGCTGCCCAGGCGCCAACGTCACCGTCGCGGCTTGTGTCTCGGTACGCCGCACCTTCGCGGAGCAGCCATCAGATGAGGCAGCCTGCAGCGCATATGCTCGCTACAGCCTTAAGTTCCTTTTGTCTGTTGTACAAAAAAGGCAGGTCTTTCCCGCTGCGCACCAGGCAATAATCAAGGAAACGAGAGTCGTCCGACAAGATCCGCCATTCCTCAACGGGTATTTGGGGGTCCGAGGCTGGCGGGGAAGTACCTGCTGTGCAGCGGAGGCACTAAATTGCTGAAAAAATAAGCCGGTGACTCACGAGAAGAACCTATTTGCAGAAGCGTGGGATGAAAACAAGAAGCGAGGAAGCCGTGGAGAAATGTGATGGTCAGATGGATTGCAAAAGATCTTGCCTGCAGGTGCGTGGGTGTGCGGCAGGGCCAGACCTTAAATTGGGCAGGGGGATTCCCCCGCGTGGAGTTGGTCTGCGGGGGGTTGACCCTGGTCCGCTGGCTTGGGATGGTGCACTTGTGCTGAATGACGCATCCAACTACTTGCAGTTTCATGCGAGATCAATCAGATTAGATAGTATCTTCGAAACGGGAACGTCGCCATCGAACATGTGGTCGGGCATTTCAAGCTTTCCCCGTGTAGATGCGCGCTTAGAACACGCTCAGAGAGCAGGTGAATTATAGCGTATCTCTAGGCCTATTTTATCTCAAAGAGTGAAGCCTTTAACATATGATTCATGGCAAGATCTCAACCGTTTACGTCGATGCTCGTATCACGAATCCGAACCGTCAAACAGAATTGAAACTCGAACCCATCCTCCTCGACAAACCTACTAAACTTGTAAATACGATACGAGATAATAAACGAAGGCTAATTCGAACGAACGAGCGAAGTACTTGGATATGGATCAGTTCGCTAAAGAGTGTTTGCCAGCAAGGTGTGAATGCCATCCTTCTCGCGCTGGATCCGCTCCCTTTCCTTCGTTACCGGGCATTTGGGATCCCTGCAAGTGCAAGGACAAGTGTCTTGGTTAGGCGTGCATGTGTGCTCCTGGTTATACTCGCAGTGCTCAGCAAGACACTCTTGTCGAGGGTCGAGGTAATGGTGGTGATGATGCTTTTCAATCGTTCCTCGCTTGATCTTGGGGAGTCGGTCGGGGTGGTCCGGTATGTCTGGCTGGTTAGGGGGCTGATTGTCTGATGGTGGTTGCTGGGAAGGATCTGTGGGAGGCTGCTGCTGAGACGGATCAGTTGGGAGGTCCATGACTCGGTCAGTCGGAGGCTGTTGGAACGGATCGGTTGGTTGCTGGTAGGGCTGGGTCGGCTGCTGTAGACTAGGATTGCTAGTCGGATCTCCTCCGTAAGGAGTGGGTGCCTGGTACGGGTTTGAGCCCGAAAGGTTCGTTGGCTGGGTTGGGTTGTATAAGGTATCGGTGGGTTGTTGTCCGTATGGATATGAGGGAGGCGGTTGTCCATACGGACTGGTAGGGCTCGTTGAGTTCGACATGGGACTCTTCGGAGGATATCCTTGCTGCATGGGCTTTTCACTATACGGGTATTCATTCCCTGCTCTTTGCTGGTCGGGATTTGATGGATGCGGCGGCATAAGTGGGGGAACGGCCATGACGGGATATGTCGGCCCTCCAGGCGGTGCGACTGGAGGCTGCGGCGGTATATTGTACAGGGGCTCCACGCTGACAGTGCCGCCAGGCTTCGACATGAAATCTCCACCTGACGGGCCCATGGACGAATTGGGGGGTGGATGTGGCGGCGTTGGGGAGTGGAAGTACTTCCAAGCAAGGTAGCCCCCTGTTCCGAGAATTGCCAGGCCCAGAATGGTGCCGAGGCCAGCTCCAACCTTGACACCGGTTGAAGTGCCGCCTTCCTTCTTCACACCGATGGTACAGTTCTTGATGGGGACGTCCGAAAGCGTAAGCACCGACAGGAGCGAATCCGAGGGTGCTCCGGCAGCTTGGATTTTCACCTCAATATCTCCATCCTTTGGCACAACAACTGCGAGATCCATCGTGTCGCCAAACGAGCTGAGTCCAAACGAGCTTGAGGATGTATCACCTTTAGCCAGCGTTGTACCGCCCATTTTGGCAACGGCTTTGAGAGATCCTGCCGAGATGCTGGTGATACTAAAGCTAACATTTTCTGCCTTGTCGGCCCTGTACTTCAGGGTGATGGAGTTCGATCCGGATATGGTATATGTCTGTGCGAGGCCAGACAAGAGGCGCTCGTCAAAGCCTTGGGGGTTGTCATTGTACGTGAGGCCATTGAGGATGGCGTACTTGACATAGTTTGTCGCCCCCGATGCGTCGGCAATGGTTGCGTATATTCCTCGGGACTCACGGACGGCATTTAAGATGGTAGGGTCTTGAAAGGTGGTTAAGAGAGAGAGAAAGCCGAAGGAAACGCGAATGCCCAATTTGCCGGCCCTCTCGATCTGAGTCACTAGTTCCGCCGTCAAGCTGTCCTACATTGAGTCAGGCTTAAAGCTGCAAGTTGGGACTGAGGAAACGACCAAGAAAAAGCCGCCATCGTACCTCTCCGTCGGTAAAGACCACTATAGCAGTTCTGTCCTTGGTATTGGTATCCTTGGAGGTGAGCTCCTCGATGGCGAGTTCAACGCCACCCGCTTCATGCAAAAGTCAGAAAGTCAGATACGCGCATAGAGCAGATCTCCAAAGGATACGAACCAATATATGTGCCTCCGCCACTGTTACCGACCCTATCAATAGCAGCATCTGCAGACCCCGGATCCCCTAGAGAGTACTCGACCGTGCTGGTGTCATCGAACCGGATGATGGCGATCTGATCAGGCTTGGAGCCTTCGCCGTTTGCAATTAGAAAGCTGTTGAGCTCCTTCGCAGCCTTGAGGCTATCTAGGCTTGGGTCGCTGGAAGCCATGGAACCGGACTCGTCTATGACAATGGCCACTTTCCTGTTTCCATTGTTGGAGCTGACCGACAAGTCGTCGCAAATATCGGTGCCCGAATCGGCGCGCTTGAAAATGGAACCTGGTCGCTGTGGAAGGGACCTGTAGCTGGCAGCTACAGCCCCAAGGAGGAGTGAGAAAGGTACGATTCCGAGCATGATGAGCTTTGGCCGTTTATGCTTGTGGGGAGAGGGCTGGAAGGCCGGGGGGTTCGGGGCCGCAGAAGGAGACGGAACATGGCTGTTTATCAAGAGACAGTGCCTAGCCAGAGCCTTGCGAAGGCTTGGAAGACCACGACATGTCCAAGGAATCGAGATGCAGGTTCCGACGATGCGGGGTTGCCAAGTGGTCCGGCGATCGGGATACACTCCGACGCCACAATATGTATATTATTTTCAGCGCCATTATCAGGTCACGCCCTAACGCGAGAGTACGGGCGTTGCGCGATGGAGAACGCAGCCTGGTCTTACCTGTCCCGTGAAGCTGGGCGTCGTCTACATAAGGCTCCGGATCACAACCATGCATGTGAGCCAGTCGGTGATAGTCCGCCTCCGAGCCCTCAAGCCTGGCAGCTGATAACTAAACCACCGGATTCGAGCCACAATTGGCCGCGTCCTTAGATAGGAAATTCATATTGCAGCAGTAGGTGCATATCCTGCCCACGTACGGCAATGGGAAGACATCCGGCTACTGTAAGGCTGCCGCCACAAAGGGAGGCATGCGGAATGTTTGCTTTTGCTCGAGGTTGATTCGAGGTTGAAGTGGTTCAAAGTGGGACGGTGTCTACAGTGTCAGATGTGCCGTTCTTGCCACCCAACACTGTGCCAATGCACCAATTCTATTTTCAATTATCAAGCAAATCAGGACAGTGCTAGTAGGCTTTTGCAGCCCTTTGCTCCTCCAGCATCCTATCACCCACACATCTGGTGGTGCCGAGTCCGGGTCCGTCAGAACAATTAATCTTCATGCATGCAACCACGGGGGCTACCGACATGGCGGCGTTGAAGCTTGCCAAGCAACAACTTCGCGGCCTTATGAAATCAAGGCTGGCTGCAATCTCGAGGGAATCCACAGCAACCCAAAGTACATATTCCCTGTCTACGCATATTCACTTGCTAACCTGTCCAGGCCGCTTAGCCTTCGAGGCTCTCAAATCCTTCCAGCCATACAAGGAAGCTCGGCACATAAGCGTCTACTTGTCAATGCCTGGAGGGGAGATTCAGACCGATGCCATAGTCCGAGATGCGCTTTCATCCGGAAAGAAAGTTTTTATCCCCTTTCTCTTAAAATCCGACGTTGAGTCTCCAGGGACGCCGTCTCGGATCATGGATATGGTTCAGCTACACAGCATCTCCGACTATGAATCGCTCAAGCCTGATCGGTGGGGTATTCCTAGCATTGATCCCATCACTGTGAAGGAGAGAAGATGTGTCCTGGGTTTCTTGAGCGAGAAGTTCTTGGATGCGGATTCGGCGCTGGACCTCATACTCATGCCAGGCGTTGCATTCGACGTGGCCGGGGGCACTAGGCTTATTAGGAGATTAGGTCATGGCAAAGGCTTCTACGACTTCTTTATTCATCGGTACATGGCCAGCGTCGCCTCGTCGCCGATGCCAGAAGTCCGAACTCGCCCTGTCTTACTCTATGGTCTGTCTCTGACGGAGCAATTTTTGTGTCGGCCATCCGATACCCCCGTCCCAGTCGGGCCATTCGATCAACATCTCCATGGCGTCATCCACGGAGATGGGAGAGTGACAACTGCAGAAAACAGCTTTACTCAATAAGATTCCGTCTGTCCCATATACAAGCCAGCACAGCCCGCCCCTCCTTATACGTATTCCTTTTCATTCTCCTTTTCTTGCCTGCCGTCTAAGCATGCACTCAGAAGCCGTTTTCAACCTCCGCATTGCGATGCTCCTCTCGTTCGTGACGTGTTCATTTTTGATCGATTGCCGGTGTCTTGCTTAGCATTCGCTGCCGTCGTCGAAGTAAATTACAGGCTTTGTATGAGACAAACGTTGTCTCCCTTTAGGAGAATTTGTCCTGGTGAGAATGTCAGCACTCCGCAGAATCGCAAGCACAGAGCATATTTTTACATACCCAGAGATCGTCTCTTCTCCTCCGGGTTGGTTTTTGTAACCAGTTTAACTTCTACGGCGTCGTCAATCACAAGGTTCATGTACTCGTCGAATCCCTGTAATGCCATCGTTAGCTTATCCTTTTATCGCAAGCTCGGGAAACGTCCATACCCTGATATTTCCTTCTATTCGAAAAGCCAACTGCTCGAAAAGCCAGATTTGGACTGTAGAATGCTGCTGAAGGAGCTTGAAAATGAAGTTGATGGGCGGCACGAGGACCTTACGCCCACCACCACCGCCACCTCGTCCAGTCATCTTGCAGGTTTGAGGCTTTTTGCTTGAAATTGGCTGACTCGAGCAAGGCGAGGAGCTCCAATGACGGCGATTCTGAGGTTTAAGACGGAGCAGACGGGGTTTGTTGGACTGTCCAGACTGAGAAGGCTGAATAATTTCTCTTCGCAAGGCAAGGCGAGGCAGCAAACTCGGTGGAGCCAGTTGCCACAAGCTTGCCGCATATGATTTCAACCCTCCAAGCGACCAGGAAATTCCACAGTTTAGCCGTGCCCCAGCCCAAAATCGATAGACCCCACCGTTATTCGACCCAGCGACGAGCTTCCTGACGTTGTTGTTATCGACCAAATTTTGGAACATTGTGTCCGCCATCCCCATTTCCGAAAGCCGACTGTCACGACAAATTACACTAGTTCGGGCTTTCCGCAAATTGAAGTCTGACTACTCTTCATTTTACAGCCTTCAAACGCAAGTATCTCGCCAGAATACGCTGCGGGTTGAGTTGCCCGATTTGGGACTGCAATCGATTGCTCCAGGGACGGCTACGGTTGCGGGGGTGTCGAGTTTGTCCTGCTCGGTGCTGCCGTGCTCTTCGACCGACCGCATACGGCACAACTACTCACAGGCAGTTAGCCCAGCATGGCATCAAACGGTGCAAGTGCTGCCTTTGCGCCAGCTGATGTCCTGAACGCCATGGAAACGATGCGGGGATCGGAAGAGCAATTGAAAAAGGAAGCGATGGAATACCTCGAGCGTTTCCAGAAATCGGTTCGCGAACCCATCCTACTGGCCCATGACGATGATAAAGCCGCAGGTATACGCTGCGTTTTGCATGGAGAATGCTAACGTTTAATGCAGGGAGACAGTTGGGCAACGATTATTAACATCCTGAAAACCCCCAGCGCCCCGGCCGAAGTTCAGCTGTTCGCTGCCATAACGTTACGGGGGAAGGTACTGTGGATCGGATTCTACGACGATCTCTGACACGATGCTCACCGGTCTCATGACAGATAACATACGACCTCGCGACCCAGGTTCCGACTTCCGATCTCCCGGCTCTTCGCAGCGAGCTTTTGCTCATTCTCAGGCAGTTCGCAGCAGGACCCAAGCCCGTCCGCGTACAACTCTGTGTTTGCCTAGCGACGCTCGCCATACAAATGACGGAGTGGCAGGATGTTCTTTCAACTGTTGTTTCGTCTCTTGCAGACAGCGAGCAGAGCCATGCGCCGATTCTCGACTTCCTTCGAGTCCTCCCGGAAGAGGTTATCGAAGGCCGAAGAATCGCCTTGTCAGTATGTGCATCGCCATACACCGACCCCCCACGAGCACGTGCCGTTCGAAGCAGCATTTTATAAGGTCGATAGTGGCAGGGAACAAAGTCTAACGGAATGTGACAGGAAGATGAGCTCTCTCAGCGAACAAAGGAGCTGCTGGGGGATAATGCGACACAGGTCGTCCAGCTGCTCATAAATTACGCACAGGCATCACGTACGCACCGAGCCCCTACCCAGATTGACCTGTGCATGTTTGTTGCTGACAGTCCCCATAAGCGACCGCGTCTCAGAATCCCCAGCTCATGCAGTGCATTACCTCATGGCTTCGCGAGGTCCCCGTTGCCACCGTCGTCAACTCCCCGCTTCTCGGTGTCGTCTTTGACGCCCTGGAGCACGATAGTTCCACGGAAGAAGCCACCGAGTGTCTCTGCACCATTTTCAAGGAGACGGGGGATGTCGATGAAAACCTAGCCACCATCGAGGTGCTGTTCCCGAGAGTTGTGCGCCTACAACCACGCATCGCCAAGGCTGTCGAAGAGGAAGACACGGAGGCTTTCAAGAGTCTCACAAAGCTTTTCGCGACGGCGGCTGAGGCGTGGGTTATCGCCATTGTGAGGCAGCCAAGCCATTTCCGACCCCTTGTAGATGCCGTTCTGGAATGTGCGGCACGGGACAAGGACGTCGAGGCTATCGAACACACATTCGAGTTCTGGTATCAGCTGAAGCAGTATCTCGTTATCGAGCGGTACATTGAGGCGAGGGTCGAGCTTGTCCATGTCTACTCCAAGCTGGTAGACATCTTGCTCAAGCATTTAGAGTACCCGGAAAGCGAGAGTGGGAACGACCAGGATCTTTTCGCGGGAGACCGTGAACACGAGGAAAAGTTCCGCGAGTTTCGCCATCACATGGGCGACACTCTGAAGGATTCATGCGAGGTCATGGGCGTCACAGAGTGTCTCACCAAAGTTCTCGAAGCCATCAACATCTGGCTGCAGAAATATGCTGGTCAGGTGAACGGAACCAACGTCCCGCACTGGCAACAGCTCGAGGCCCCCCTCTTCGCGATGCGAGCTCTGGGTCGCATGGTGCAGAAGGACGAAGACATTGTCCTGAAACATCTGATGCCTCTGCTCGTACAGATTCCAAGCCACGAGAAGCTCCTCTTTGCCACCATCATGGTTCTAGGCCGATATACGGAGTGGACAGCGGCCCATCCCGAGTTCTTTGAGTCGCAGTTCAAGTATGTCACGGCGGCATTCCAGAACCCGTCCCAGGAGATCATTCGCGCCGCCGCGGTTGCCATCAAGTTCTTCTGTACCGACTGCAAGGATTTACTGAGCGGCCAGGTCCTCGAGCTCCAGGTCTTCTATGATGCCGTTCTCGACAAGCTTCCAGAACTAAGCCAAGAGGAGATGACGGAGGGCGTGGCCAGCGTCGTAGCTGCGCAGCCTGTAGACGACATCCTCAAGTTGCTCAAACTTTATTGCGATCCGCTTATCCGGCGAATGGTTGAGAAGGCTAAGAATGCCACCAACGAGACCACAAAACTGGCGCTGGCAGGCGAGTTCTTCCCGACTAGTCTTACCAAGCAAAGGGGATATTGCTAACTAGGCTACCAGATCATATTCAACTTCTGACCATCTTCGTCCAGATGGTGCAGCCTTACGTCAATGGCGGTGAAAACCCCGCCGTCAAATACTGGGAAGGCCAGTTCGACACGCTCTCCAAAGTGTTGACAGGTTTTATGGACTTTGTCCCTGTGTTGGAACGCATCTGCCGGTGTTGGCGGCACATGGTCATCTCTTACCGCACAGCCATGACGCCGCTGCTTGGACCAATGGCTGACATGTTGGCAAAAGGCTTCCAAGCCTCCCGAGAAGGCTGCTTTCTCTGGGCCACGGGCGCCATACTTCGCGAGTTCTCTGAGGACCGAGATCAAGTGGACGCGAATATTACGGAAAACATCTACAAGTTTTTCGTAAGCCAGGCTACAACCTTCCTGCAGGTCATGTCGAGTGTGCAGCCAAAGGAGCAGCCGGACCTCGTCGAGGACTTCTTCCGGCTTTTGGTGGATGCCCTCTGCTACTACCCGGCGCGTCTGATCCTGTCAGGAGAAATGCTTACTCACATTTTCGACGCCGCCATATATTCTCTGTTGCTGGAGCAGAGGGACCCGCTAGTTATCACGCTTCATTTTCTTCTGGATTTATTGTCGTACGCTGGCGACAATCCAGCGACTTCTGTCCACACCCTGGCGCCGGATGTTGCCGTGAGCCTACGGAGCACCGTGCGGACTCTGATCACGAACCGGGGCGAGCAGCTGGTGAAACGCATCATGGCGGGAATGATGCTTACCTTCCCAAAAGACTGCTTTGCTGATGGGAGTAGCGTGTTGCTGGACCTGTTCCGCCAGTTTCCCGAGCAGACAACAGAGTGGGTCGACCACACGATCCGACTCTTGCCCCCGGGAACGGTATCACCAGCCGAGGCAGAGCGGCTAATGACAAAGATTAAATCACGTCTCCAAGGCGGCGACCCGAGTAACATTCGCCAAGTCCGCGCATTGCTGCAGGATTTTACCAACAACTATCGGCGTCGCAATGTTGCGCCGCGGGACGGTCTAGGCCAGCTTAGCGGAGAGCGCTTTCGATTTCCGGGCTAGTTACTGCACTGTCGCCGGTCACTGTAGCACAGGGAGTATTTTAGTGATCAAAAGCGCCGG
>Ga0247774_1001353_pt1 | contig 12419 bp, 11 predicted proteins | sample UWRJL001104B6_FD_179933 | JGI IMG/M metagenome (GOLD analysis project Ga0247774, IMG submission 179933) | Plant litter microbial communities from Arlington Agricultural Research Station in Wisconsin, United States - UWRJ-L001-104B-6 | ecosystem: Environmental > Terrestrial > Plant litter >... | reverse complement strand
ATGTCACCTTGTGTGGAGAGCTTTGGAGAAGATGGTGGGAGGGATTCCACCCACGATCACTCCATTGAGAGCTCCAATTCTTAAATACCCCCGCTTGCCACCTCTCTGCTATACCACAGTCCCAAAATCCACATCCATGCCTCCTGGAAACAGAAGCGAAAGCTTCCAAGGGCGCCTTTTCCGCCTTTCAGTTCAGGCTGATATCATAGAAGTCGCAAGCCGTCTCGTTTGCGTTGCACCGGGTGACGTGAGGGGTTCAAAACTTACACGGGGCGGGTAACCGCTAACACGGGAGCGGCGGGGTTAGAAGCAAGTCGGAAAGCCCGTGTTCACTAGCAAATCGGAGGAGGTTCGTTATGGCAGCAACTGGTAGAGGTTGGAGAATAGGAAACCTCACCTCACCTCACTAACGTGCAACGGCACCAACCGATCATATTTGCACCGCAGCAGAAGATGGCCCGGCAGTGTGCCGCTCTATCTTGAGGCAGAGGCAACTTGGTAAAAACGAGGCAAATCTAAATACCCTAACCCCATTCTCATCTCACATGTCCCTTTAGGCAGCAATCTCTTGGCGTGATCCATTGTATGCGAATTCGGACTGAAGATCAATTATTCCATCCCTCATAATGTCAGAATACCGAATCTCGGCATATCCTTCCTTTTGATTCATTAAATCTCTTTTTTACACTCGCCTGCGGACCATTTCTCACATCGGCTACCATTATACGCTCTTGGGTATCTAGGTTTTCTAGCTAGTATTTGTCTAAAAGCCACGAACCATGTCTTGCTGCAGCCGCTGCGCTGGATTCTTTCAGCCCGGGGCGGACAGCTCCGCCGATCTGAAGTATTCAATGACGGTGGCTGAATTTAGATCTGGCTCCTGTCCTGGATTCAGTGCTGGATGTATACTTTGTTGCAGATCTAGGGAATTGGTATGCGCTGAGCTTCCGCTTGACACTCCTGAGTCTACCACCGTCACTGCAACCTGGATTGCCGTCCGAGATTTTAGGCCTTCATCGACCACGTATGGAAAAATGGTGGATATTGAGCTGGAAATTAGATGCGATGATGACTGGTACTTGAAAATTTACTGGCGTGTTGTGACTAACAGGAGTAAGTATGTTTCTCCTTTAGGTTTTGCGCTGGTACTCTTATACGCGGACATCTTTGTCCGGGAGAGACTGAAGCCTCCTGGCCTAGCGTGCTAAAAAATTGTCTGTCTAGATAGTCCTGTTGCCAAACTAATCAAACACCATCACCCTCTCCCCAAGTCATCCACTGCATCAGTTACCGAAACGAAGGAATGGCTGTGGGACTGCATCCATAACCACCACACTTGTGGCACGCATCGGGGGCTACCGTTGTTACCCCCACGAGTGATTGACGTTCAGAGCATCCCCGTTAAGCTCGTTGCTCCGCAGCCTAACGACTGCGGGTACTATGCATGTCTCAGTTACTGCTGGGGTGGGGATCAAGACACGAAGCTAAAGACCTCGAATTTACCCCAGTTTCTTCGGGAATTACCAATAGAATCCCTAGGCATGACCATCCAAGACGCGATAGAAACAACGCGAGGCTTGGAAATCCCATACTTATGGGTTGATGCCCTTTGCATCATACAAGACTCGGCAGAGGACAAACACTGTCAAGTGGAACGCATGCACAGCATATACAGGAATTCGACCGTCACAATAGCTGCTGCTTGTGCTGCATCTCACGGCGAGGGGTTTCTACGGACGCAACCAGGTCTCGACGGTCCCGATCACAGCAAGTGTGACATCTTGGAACTTCGGATCCCGGTTGGCCCAGACCTTGAAGATGCAGACATTACCCTACATCAATGTATGGATGATCGATACGTTGAGCCTCTGGACAGAAGGGGCTGGGCTCTGCAAGAGTTTGTGCTTTCCCCGAGGCTCCTAATTTTCGGCCACCACGAGGCGCGGTGGAGCTGCCAACCAGTTCGATACCCGATGACGACTTACACTATTCACGGCAGTAGTAATACAATGTTTCTCAAGGTACCAGAGCACCTTCCCCTGGGCTCCTCTGAACTCGCCCAAACGTGGATGGGAATTGTAGAAAACTATTCTCAACGGCAGCTTAGCTTCGCGGACGACAGGTTACTCGCCATTGCGGCTATCGCGGAGGAGATTTGCAGGGTATCTGGTGATAAATACCTTTTTGGGATGTGGAAGAGTGTCATCCTGCAAGGGCTCCTGGTTTGGTATTGTGATAAGCCCGGGAGCATAAGTGAGTGCAGGCGTAGATCACCTACGTGGTCATGGGCCTCGCTTGATGGAAGTGTTCTCTTTCCCCATGAATCTACTGTTGGCCGAAGAGTATGGGTTCAGACCCCTACCACCTTCCAGGATATTGTGTCATCCGACGGGTTGGAACTGCGCCTTTGCTCCCGCCTATTCAACCCGTTCCGCAAAGGAGATCTGAATTATCTTGCTTACTGGCCGGACTTGCGAGAAGGCGCCGACCGCAACCAGGAGGCTTCTCGTACTCCGGCTCGAGTGGTTGTTGACATGGCTTATTACTCTGGCGACCGTGAGGTTATACTTTTGAGGTTGATGCAAGTTGGCTCGAGCCGCTATGAACGACTCGGGATTGTCGTCCTGGCGCGTGGCGCGGAGACGAACTGGATCGAGGCGGCGCCTCTACAAGATGTATGTATCATTTGAGTTTATTGGCCAAGTTATTAGAGGTCGCGAGTCGCGGGCCATCCACTGCCATCGGTGTCTTCCATATTTCGAGAGCTCGAGGACATCTGAAAGAATGAACAACCGACCAAATGCCATCGGGCAAGCCATTCCAGGCATGATGAAGAGGATTGATGTGAGGGGATGCCCGTCCAAATATCAAACTGCGGATCGAAGCTTGGGAGGACTAAAAATCTCGAGGAAAGCGAGCCCATCAACCATTTGGGGTCCGAAAGTCAAAACACGCCGGGAGCAAAAAATGAGTCTATGATCCCAAAATACGCATCGCCTCAATCCCGTGCAAAGCATATGAAAGGCGCAAAAACGATGCCAAATCCCCAAACCAAAGACCGACGCCGACCCATGAGCCAAAAATCCCAATACAGATCGTTGCTATTTACGCAACCCCACACCCCATCCTACATAATGTCACAGTTCTGCGGAGTAATGCCATACGTCTGCTGGCACTGCTGCAAATACCCCCACTCCTCGGCTGTTCCTTCGAGGATATTATGCTTCCTCACCACCCCCGTAATCTTCAGTGTCTGCTCTCCCGCCCCATGCCACCACCTCAAACGCTGCATGACGGGACCATCCTCGTCGTCGGAGCTAATCTCCCACTTCCCCGACGAGACTTGCACGGCCGACGCGTCCTGGGGAAAGTGGTAATCAGGCAAGAAGACAATCGTGGGCGCGTCTTCCGTGGTGTGTTCGGAGGCCTCAACCTTGAGGTTGAAGACGCAACTTCGGAGATTAAAGCCGTACTCCTTGATGATACCTGCTACCGCGACGGGTGTCGGCCGAACAAAGGCCTCGGCAGCTCGGTAGCCCGGCGCGTTGGTAAGCTCAGGAGCTATGGAAGGTTCTGAACGTATCGAAGGCGTCGTCAAGGTCCGCTTCAGATTCTCCGGCGTGACAGTTGTTTCGTTCACGCCGCTCCCTTGCTTCACCAAGGTCGCTGTGCTGCCTTCCACGATGCTTGTTGTCACTTCTAAGCCTTTCGGAAGTGGAGACATGGGCAACGGCTTGTCGTCAACCGAAAATATCGACAGGTCCTCGCCGTTCCACTGGTCGCCCCTAGAATGGTCATTCTTGCTCATGTACGTCCAGGCAAAGTGCCCCTCCATCATCGAGCCCTCGACTGCGAAGTAGTTGGCATCAAACGCCGCCGACTGAGACGAGTAGTCGCCGGTTTTGTATGCAGCCTTGTCGTCCATGTCGTACGGGATGCCAAATTCGGTAAGACAGCAGGGATGCTTGCCAATGCGGTCTTTGCCTTCTTGCCGTAAGGTCGAAAGCTGGTCTTTGAAGCAGTTTCGAATGGCTGCCTCGCCAATTTTGATGGCAAAGACTGGATGAAGGTACTTGCCCCTGAGAACACCGACTACATCGACGTTCCACGTCCTGTTCCATTTCTTGGTCATTAGGGTTATGCCGTCGTAGAAGTGGGGTGAATAGCCCATCTTGGGATCGTCGTCTTTGCTGCCCGCGATTTCTGGTGGTAGTTCAAGGGTGGGGTACTGCATGAGGAGAATACTGTTCTTATGCTGGGCGCGGATGGCGTCCCTCCATCCCCGGTAGAGGTCCATGAAGTACGTGTTAGTGAATTTCGGGTAGTCGAGTATTTCTCCCTGAGGATTCTTGGCAAAATAGTCCTTCTTTAGCAAGGTGTCCGTCTTCGGGTCCCACACGCCATGCTGAGCCCAGATACACTCTCCGAGCTTCCACGCTTCGTCGCGCTTGTACCCGTATCGAGACTCGTCGTAGCCCTTTGGAAGCCACGCTATTTCGCCATGTGGATCGACAAGGGTCGTGCCGACCTTGTATGGCCCAAGTCCGCCAACATCCCAAGTTTCTACTTCAACGGCCCTACCTGACCCAAGCAGTATTGCCTGCCACGTGGTCGGACTTGTCCCTTTCTTAAGCTTTTGTTCTTCGGGGATGATGCTCAGGTCTTCATGTCCCAGTAGCCCTCTGTTTGGCTCGTTCATGCTTTCCCATCCCACGACCAACACGTCCTCGAGATCCCCGGCTTCATGTATCCGCTTGGCGACGTGCGCGCAGGTATTAATAAAGTGCGACTGAAGATAGTCTTGTATGTTCATTCCGTCAATTATGCATTTGGGGGTAAAATCCCTCCCACCAAAGAACATCGTAAACATGGTCGCGGCCGCGAGGCGGTAATAGTTGGTGGCCCAGATCATCTTCGGGAATTGGTCAGGATCGGGGTATGTGTTCTGGACGACGGCAGCCTCGGTCGCTGCGAAGGACTGGGGATTCAACCCGCACGCATAGAGAGTCCACATTGGCGCGCCTGAACCCCCCGAAAATCGTGACCACTAACCAACCAGTCGTCAGTTTCCGGCTACCGAGCCTCATACCCTGTCTCTCTCCCGAAGCCTAGATTCAAGTAAGAAAAACCTACCACATCCTGATGCGGATCCATAAACACATAAAAGCCAAACCCCTTTGCAACCCTCAACACCTCGATGGTATGCTGTATCCACTCCTCGTCATACTTCCCCGGCCCGCCCGACTCGACCGCCTCCCACGTAAAGATGTATCGGATCGCGTTGTACCCGTACCGCCGGATGCGTGAAAAGTGCTCGGCAGCCTCGGACGCGGGGAAAGGCCGCTGATGGAACGTGACGCCGTCGCCGTCGAAAAAGTCGTCACCCACAAAGGACGACTGGTCCGGCTCGCTGGGGAACTTGGCATCGGCACCGCAGTTGACGCCGCGCAGGAGCACCTGCCGCCCGTGCTCGTCACGGAAATGACCATCTTCGATCGTTAGGCGGAAGGAGGACATGTTTCTTTTTTTTTTCCCCTTGTGTACGAAGAGAGTATTTGTTGTTTTCGTGTCCTTGAACGAAAGGTCCCTCGATGGTTGAGGTTTGCGAGGGCGAAGGAGAGGAGACGAGTCCGAAGATGCGGATTTGGAGGTGGAGGCGAAGGAAATCAAGCTCCTATGGACGGCTAGGATTGTCGATGCAAAAACGTTGGGGTCATTCGTGAGATGTCCCGCAGCATGACGTCGTGGGTCAGGTGCTGAGACCCGCTGTGGATAAATAATGGATCACCGTTTTATATGGGCTGCCCCTGGTTCTCAACCTGCAAATGTCGCAGGGGTGGCGCAGCTTGCCAAACGCTTCAGCTCCAATCTGCAGCATCTCGCCGTTTCCAGTCCCAACGCGTTTGCCTTGGAAAAACAGTGCAGATTCGCGATCTCAAAGTCTGCTCTATATACCTGCATCTCGCTGGCATCAAGTTATATGAACAGCACAACAAATCAGGTCAAGCGGCTGGGAACTGGACCAAGAGAAATTATGTTGGGGTTGGATGAGTAAGTCACATTCGAGGACATCGTGATTGTTACAATCCTAACCCTAATTTGGTGTCTTTTGCGCTGTGGCTTCTGCGCAGTGTCAGCACCCTAGTCGTGTCACCACCGTATCTGTAGCCTACGCATAACTGGTAGGCTGATACGGATGACAATGACTGATGTGTGCTGACTTTCTTGATTGACTGTTGATGTGTCTAGAGTCTCTATGGAGATGGCGGGGAAACATGTGTGCCCTCAAACCCTATCCCTAACGGGTCGGTTTGGGGAACCACAGCGCTAGCTCCATGGTACAAGTACACGACTCGTTGCACTCCACATTCGTTTGAATTTCGGACGAGTTCCACAGGTACTATTAGATTACACAAGGCTTTGTTTCTCCCGGAGCGTCAAGCCCGCAAAGCTCAGGTTGACACAAAGCGCAGACGCAGCACCAACCTCTCAGTTGAACACAGGAAAGGGGTAGGCCAAAAGGGAGACCAAAAGTGTTTGATAATGTCCTGCTTGACCTGGTCATAACTGTCGGCAACTTTTGGGAAGATGAAGGCTCTAGGGAGGTCAGTACCTCGATGGCCTAGTCGAACGAACCGGCATCCACTTACAAGGATATAACGTCAAAATGTCAGTTAGTTCGAGGTTGAGTACAGAAATAGGGGTGTTTTGAAGGCGCTTTGGTTAGACGCTGGTTTTTCCATCTACCGGACGTACGTCCGAGGATTACCCGTCAACGGGTATTAGATCTGGTCCTCTGGCTCTCTACGGATAGTAACAGGGCTTTCAGACCAATATATTTCAGGTCTGTGGCGACACACTCTTTAACCCCCCTCACCCATAATAATTTTCCCTTAGCAGCGTCGACTTTTCGGGGAGACAGCACCGTCGATACATGGTTTTCTGCTGCTCAAGAATGAGGCTGACTTCAATGTTGGCCGCGAACGTCCAGTTTTTGAGGCACAGTGTTCTGCAGTACGCTGGTCCGAGCTATCGAGAGCTACCCCTCCTAAAGTTGCAAAAAATTGGCACACGGGAGGATCTGTTGTGGCGTTCCTTTAGAAAACCCTTAGCGTCGACAGCTGCGAGGGCTGACTCGAAACGGGACAACGAGAACAGGAAGAAGAAATAGGGAGTGTAACGTCAAAAAGAGTCAGCTGTGTTACTTCAAGCGTACGGGTGCAAGATTTCGTATTCGCGAAGGTCGGGCGTTGATGTGTGGTTAACATTTCGCTGGATTTTCCCCACGATAATCTCTCTTTCATGTTGGCATATATTCTACGCGATGTTGAAGGTGCTAAAGGGACATATTTTGCTACAAACAACTGAGCTATTAAGGTACAAGAGTACACGGTCTCGCTACTAGACCCACATTTGGCAACATTTGCTGCTCGCAGTGGACGATTGCTGACAGTGGCTGACCAAAGCTGGGTCACATTAACGCGTCCACCGATGATCTCAACATACAGCATGATTTAGAGTTGTGTAGAGGGTTCCTGGTATTATATGTTAGTCCATCGACTTCTCTGGGGTCCCTGGTCTGGCAAGGACTCCCCGGCGCGATCTGGTTCCGAAGTCCCTTTCGCTGTGATGCGCTAACGTGCTTAATCCTGGGGACACTCTACAGGTGTACTCTATGCTGATACGCGGAAACCCTCTGACCTTCGAGAAAACCCCAAGGATGGTTCGAGTCATTTAAAAGACGGCATATAATTTTATTCACGAGGTGGGGTGGGTTGTTGGACGGAACGACCCTTGACAATCAATTTCAGGTACCCCATGCCATGGCGTCGGTGTTCATTTTCGTGCCGGGCACTGGATTAAGTACTGATACCCCCTGACTAGTTCTTTAAAAAAAAAAAACGCGAAGGAGCGAGTTACAATCAGGAGAACACGCCAAACTTGATGCGGGGGCCAAAAGGCACTATTTTGCCAACATTGACTGCCGACCTCCAGCTGTAAAAATCCGGAAAGCTTGGGTGCCAAGGTGCCAGATGTAGGTGGATCTCTCTAGAGGAGCTCTGTTCGCTGGTCTCCCCATCTCAGCATCTCCGAATGAGCCACAACAAGAGCCTGAAGCTCATAATGGCTCCGACCCTCGACTTGTCTCGACCGAAATTTTGAGTCATTCTTCGTTGTGGTAAAAGACTGGGCCATGTTTCTTGCTCTTACTGACTAGAGTCTGGCCTGGTTCGTCCCGCCAGCACACTACCCCACATCCCTCCCGGGGCTGCCGATCGGGATGCGGGATGTGTCTATGCGCAAGTCCGTGCGGTAGTGTGGAATTGAATGATCCCAGCCGAATCGCCAAGAATCGGGAATTTATTGGCTCCTCCGCTTCAAGGTCGTCGGCTAGCATCCGCGTATGCTTGCACTATTCGCTACCATCGACTTGCTCTCGGGGTTCAAGACTCCATCTAAGAAAGCCCCCAAAACACGAACCTTACTGCTTCGCATCTCAAATCCTTGATGGCGTGACTCGTGAGGAGAGTGGGCGAACGCCATAAAGAGGCTGACCCCCGGATCCGTCTTGGCGGTTGCTTTCCTCTCAGTGGACCATGATGATTTCCACATTGAGGTCTTTCAGGATCTCGATTTGATTTTCGCTCCTTTCTTTCATCATCTCCCACAACGAGACCTGAAGTGGACAGCCAGCATGGCGGACAGTGGCTTAGGTCCCATTCCACCCGCGGACCCGGCAATGTTGCCCCACAATTCGCACAAGGTCGGCATCATCGTGGCAGAAGTTGTCGGTGTCGTGATCGCGACCCTCTTCGTGGCACTGAGGGTCTACACGCGGACTAAAATCGTCAAGGTGTTTGCGTTGACAGATTGGTTCCTCCTGGCCGCGTTGGTGTGTTGATCTCGATCCTCCCCCCTCCCAAAAAAAAAAACACCTACCGACTAAACATGGTAACAGGCTGCGTCGTATGTCCTGGCGGCAACGTCCATTGCACGTTCGTGGCTATAGATCCTTTTTCCCTTTCGGCGTCAGCCCCGAGTGCTAATTTACGTGCAGAGGCGATTTCTGGAATAGGGTCTCATGTGTGGGACGTTGACGTTATGGCCAACTGGACGCCTCTTATGAAGGTATCTACGTCTCTATAACGGGCCACCCGTTGCTGTAGAGGGGTCCTGGATGCGATTGCTGACCATTGGATTTCTTGCAGACAAACTGGCTCTCCATATTGTTCTACGCTCTCGCAATATATCTTGTCAAATTATCGTTCATCTTTTTGTACCTGAATATCTTTGACCACTCGACGAGAGCACGTATCGCCTTGTATCTAGTCTTAGCCCTAGTAGTCTTTGCGACGCTCTGGAACCTCGTCATCATCTTCACGGCCTGCATCCCGCTCGACGCATATTGGGACCCGCTCAAGGCGCCTAAAGCACATTGCCACAGTCCAACCCTTTACTGGGTCAATACTGGTCTTCATGCGGCTACGGATTACCTTATCTTTGCAGTCCCGCTCCCCAAGATCTGGGGAATGAGGTTGCCTAGGCGGCAAAAAGTTTTGCTTATGGGATTGTTCAGCTTGGGCTTTATGTAAGTGTCTCCCACTTCTTCTTTCGTTCTAGTTTGCTTACGGATGCCGTTAGTGTTTGCTTCATCTCCATCATCCGCATCATCTTCCTTGATAAAATACACCGCGACCTCGACCCGGACTTCACCTACGCCGGCACCGCCATGATGTATTTGACCATCGTGGAGGCCGGCGCCGGCATTGTGGTCGCCAGCTGTATGACCCTCAAGCCCCTCCTTAACACCCTCTTCCCCTTTTGGCTGCAGAGTCCATCCGACCAGGGGGCCGCCGATCTCACGGGGGCCAGCCCGCCGACCGTCGGGACGCGGCCCGTGCGGACCACGGGGGTGTCAGGAGGAAGCTACGGGTCGAACCCCGAGCTGGGAATGAGCTTGTCGGACGGGACGACGCGGGACGCGGAATGGGAGAAGGTGGAGTCGTGGAGTGCGGAGTCGGCCGGGGGTATTGAGAAGGCTGGTGGGGAGGACGTGAGGTCGCCCGAGAGTAAAGCGTCGTCTTCTGACGCTTGATGGGCTTTTGAAGCGGGCTTTGGTCAGTGCTTCCAATGGGAATAATTTGCAGAACGGAGGAGAGGTTAATCTATGGATCAAATTTTGAACAGCTACGGCATTTAGGTATAGTCGGGTTGGAGTTGCGGAAAAGGCCGGAAAGAGAATATTTTGGAGTGGTTTCTGTCATATCAGCAACCCGCCAAGCTATTGACTGTTCGAATTCACCGAGCTCTCTTAATTGCATGCAGGGGACCGTTCGTCCAACTCTGAATCGAAGTGAAGTAGTTGTGCAGATAACTCATGAGCTCTCAGCAGGAGCTTATTTAGGGTTAGGTTTTCTGGTCAGCCTGGCATTCGGTCGGCGATAGGGAAAACTCATTCCTACCGAGATACCTAGCTAGATACCCACCTAAGTCCATCATATAATGAAGTAAAGGAACTCTAATATGTCCCTAGGCTATCCAGTGATAGAAGCGGCCGTCTACGGACTGAAGCTGAAGCTAGCATCAAAGGATCAGTGCCCAAGCAGCTGGATAATTCGCGGTTAAATAGGGCCGGCTGTGAATGTCAGTACCAAGAACCACTACTACTCTACTGGATGATCGAGGCATGCATGACCTTCTAGTTTGCTGCACAAAGTCCACCAAGTTTCTCCTAGGCTGTCCGCTGCGAAATCACTGAACCTTCGACCCATCTTCATTACGTTGTCCCGAAGCTGGCAGCCTATCAAACATGAGAAGTTCCTAGTCTTGGGTAATAAATGACTGCACTTCTTATTTCATGTTGCATGATTCGAAGAGTTGAACCATTCTGGGTCCCTAATGGATGCCGTAGGAAAACACATGTCCATTGCAATGGCGCCTGCCTGATCATCCGCTACTAACCCGTACCTACCCTCTCCAACAACTTCCCTACAGCTTCCCCACAAACGCCGCGGATCCGAGCGCCTCGCCGATCAAGTCATCGAATGAATATTTCTTGAGGAACGTGTACGCAAAGTCGGGCTGCTTGCCGACCGTCGCCAACATGTCCAAAGGCACATCAACTAAGGCCCAGCTCAAGGCCGTAAATGACAAGCTGAAGAGCAACAAATTTGACGAAGCCATCGCTCTTGCCGAGGAAATTATCGAGCGGGAACCGAAGAACTACCAGGCGCGTGTTTTCCTGGGGTTCTCGCACGACAAAAAGGACGACCTAACCGCAGCTGAGAAGGCCTATCGGGAAGCAATCTTGCTTCGGCCGCAGGATGCGCAGGCCTTCCAGGGCTTGATCAAGCTCTTTGAGAAACAGGGCGATAGGAAAATTAAAGAGTACCGCGAGTCGGTCGAGTTTCTCGGACAGGCCTTCGTCCACGAAAACGATCTCTACAAAGCACAGGATGTGGTCGACAAGTTTGTCGACTTTGTTCGGGCGCATGGGGGCCAGGAGCAGTACGTGGATGCTCTTGGCTTGATGCTTCCGTCCAGCTGCCTGTATGAGTCTCTCCAAGGACGGTTCCCACATCCGTCTAGAACCCTTGAGACCATCGCGCAGATACGGGAGGCGAACGAGAAGAAGCTTATCAACACCCTCATCGGAGAGCGGAGGACAAGGATTGGGGCGCGCCTTCACGATGTCTCGTTGGAAGTCAAGCGCGAGGTCTATGACAGCAGCCTCTTGGAATCGACGTATATCGAGTTTATTCAGTGGTCAAACGACGACGAAAAGCGACGCGTCTACGAGGAGAGGCTTCTCCAACGCTGCTACGAACACCTTCTCGTGTCGACTCCCGGCCCTCAAAAGGAGAGCAGGAGAGAAAATGTAGTGAAGCTAGCTCGAGACATGGTCATTATCAAGCATCCCTTCCGATTGGCGTGGGAGATCACAATCGACTGGAAGGACCACAGGAACATCTCCGACTGGGATATCAGCATTCTCCGCGACTTCTGTTTGTTATTCCCCGAAACTGACCTCTACAAAGTTATCACCAGCTTCCTCACGAGCAAGATCTCGCCCTTTCCTGTGTTTCCAGACTCGTCACCAGAAACCAAGCTCGAGAAGAAGGCCGAGGACGACGAAAGTTCCGACGAGTCGGATGGTGGCGCTCCGACTGCAGTCGTGCCTCTCACGGACGAGGACAGACTGGAGATGATGACGGAGGGCACCACAGGCAGCGATTCGCTTTTCGCCTACCGCTTGATGGGAGAATATTACCAATTTTTACAGGATTTTGAGAGCAACGCTGAGCTGATGCGAAATGCCATGGAGCTCCTCAAAAAGGAACAGAAGAAGTCAGGGTTAAGTTTTGAGAATGTTTCGGATGCGTATTCTCTCCATCTTGGAACAGCTCTTGTTTATCACC
>Ga0247774_1001352_pt1 | contig 12419 bp, 8 predicted proteins | sample UWRJL001104B6_FD_179933 | JGI IMG/M metagenome (GOLD analysis project Ga0247774, IMG submission 179933) | Plant litter microbial communities from Arlington Agricultural Research Station in Wisconsin, United States - UWRJ-L001-104B-6 | ecosystem: Environmental > Terrestrial > Plant litter >... | reverse complement strand
TCAGTTGACTATAAGGTTTTAACCCGAAATAAGCTGTTTCGCATTTAAACTGGTATAATAAATCATAAAGTTACATAAAAGCAAGAAGTATGCCAGCGAAAAACCATCTAAACTCAGAGCAAGTCAAAAAGCTTCAACAAGCCTTAAAACAAGAAGAAAATGGAGCAATTAGAGAGAGAATTTTAATTTTATTATTGCTCAATGACGGAAAAACACAAAAAGAAATTGCTAAATTTATCGGGTGTTCGTCCAACAAAATCTGTTTCTGGTGCCTGCATGGGGATCCAGATAATTTAGAGAGTCTTAAAGATGAGAAAATGAAAGGAAACAATCACAAAGCTACAGAGAAATATATAGAAATATTACTAGAAACAATTGACAAAGCTCCTCAAGAGCTAGGATATGAATTTGGTCGATGGTCTACTAAAAGATTGGCTACTTATTTAGAAGAAGTGACTGGAATCAAGTTAAGTGGTTCACAAGTTTGGAGAATTCTCTCAAAAAAAAAGTACGTTTACCTTTGGTCAAAATATAGCCTAGAGCCGAAACAAGATTCGGAGAAAAGAAAAGTTTTTAAACAGAAACTAGAGGAATACTTAAAGATAGAAAAAGAAAGTCCTAATTGTCTTCAGGTATGGTTTTGGGACGAAAGTGGATTTAGTTTAAGGGTGATAAAGAGGAAGACGTGGGGCAAAAAAGGACATCGCAAAAAAGTGAGAGGAGATAGAAGAAAAGGAAGAGTGAATGTCATGGGAGCAATCAGGTACTCAGACAAAAAAAGATTTGTTGAATTTCTGAGTAAAAGTAACTCTAACAGTTTCTATAAAGTCTTGAAACTTTTCTATCAAGATTTAATCAGTGAATGGGTAGAAGCGGGAAACAATCGAGAAGATTTTACAGAAAAAGGGTATAAAATAGTGATCGTATTGGACAATGCCAGCTTTCACAAAAAACAAGAATATATCCAAAAAATAACAACAGAAATGCCTAACATTCATCTAGAATACTTACCTGAATATAGCCCCGATTATAACTTGATTGAATTGGTATGGCATTCAGCCAAAGAATATATTGCTAATCGACTTTTTAAATCAATTGAAGAACTAGAAGTTTTGTTGCATAAGCTTTTAAATGAAGGAGGATTGGTTATCAAATGGGGACGCAAACTTAAAAACAAAGGAAATGCTGTAATTACAATTTAAATGCGAAACAGCTTACCCAAATTCTCGTAGGGGCGGGTTTCACCAACCATCTCTGTCAGAAACCAACAATTTCATAAACCCGCCCCCACCCAAGAACAAAAGCGATCGCCTGTGCCCAAATTCTCGTAGGGGCGGGTTTCACCAACCATCTCTGTCAGAAACCAACAATATAATAAACCCGCCCCCACCCAACGACTGAGAATACTTATATTTTGCCCCGATTATGGGGCTTTTTTTTGTGCTTGTTAATTCTTCGCAACTAGGATTGATTGCAGAAATTTGAGTTGTAAAAGTTTGTCTTTGGAGTTTTCCAGAGCTTAAAAATTTAGAGCTTTTGGCACTACAGAAGGCTCTGATTTTTTAATTTCTGTTTGCGGTGTCGTGTGAAGTCGAAGCCTCCTTCGATTCCGCATTAATAGAAGACTTCGACACACTTTGTCTTAGCTATGTATTTCTAGCAAGTGACAAGTTAACTTGCTAGACAGTGCCGTAACCCTTCGGCTGGGGGATAGGACGATGCCTTAAGGACGTTCACTCTATGCGGTAGAGACGTCCCCCAAATTTAGACTATTAGAAATCTAGTCTTTTGTCAACAGCTATTTATGGTTTCCCTTAAACTGTCGGATTAATAGAAGACTTCCACTAATTTTGTTTTAGCGTTTCCATTCAATTAGTTTCCCCAACGAGTGGGGAGTTCAATTAATCCTTATTAGGGATGCCCTAAATTGTAGTTTCCATTCAATTAGTTTCCCCAACGAGTGGGGAGTCCAAGAATTTTTATGGTTAAATAGAACTACGGCATTGTTTCCATTCAATTAGTTTCCCCAACGAGTGGGGAGCTGGTATTACGAAAAGCTGAACCCACCCGCACCGCAGGTTTCCATTCAATTAGTTTCCCCAACGAGTGGGGAGCATTTATCGAGTTAGCAGAAGCGAGTAATTGGTATGTTTCCATTCAATTAGTTTCCCCAACGAGTGGGGAGTCTTGGCGCGTTGCCTCTTGACTTGGGAATGAGCCAGTTTCCATTCAATTAGTTTCCCCAACGAGTGGGGAGATCTCAAGAACCGCAACCTAGACGCTTTTAACAATCTCATGTTTCCATTCAATTAGTTTCCCCAACGAGTGGGGAGTCCTCTATGATACACCCAAGACAGCCCAAGGTATCTAGAGGTCATTTGCGAGGCTCAGATATTTTTTGTGGAACTTAAACCTGTGTTCGCTCACAATAATCCCTGAAACCCTTGCCCAGTAATGCTGCGAGGCTCGCAACCGAAAAAGGTCGTTTGAGCTAATTTACCGCCAGCCTCGCAGCATTAGCTAAATAATCACTTACCCAGGTGCATTTGTCACCTGTGCTCCCACTCCCAAAACCTCCACCTCTCCCAAAGTATGGCGCGACACCGCATAAAACCGGATGCTGCGATATATCAATTTTAGGCTTGAATGTTGTTAGGGGCGATCGCCTGCACAATATTGAATCTTTAATTTAATCGCAAAGAAGCTGCTAGAGATTGCAGTTTTTGGTCTATCTTTTCTCTATCAAACTTCAAACCCAAACGTTTTAACTCCCCCATCAGCGGATCTTTGACCAATGAGTCGTAAGTTTTCACCACATCACTAGAAGAGCTAGGTTTCACATTTCCTGACAAATATTCACATACCTCAGCCGCATTCATACCCCGCAAATTATGCAGAAGTTGATTGCGGAGGTCGTCATCACTATTTCTATATCTTTCGCACGACCACTTCAACAAAGACCAAGCTTTAAAATTCGGGTCTAAATTTTGCAGCCAAGCTAATAATCCATAATTGCGGTTGGTAACTTGAAAATCTCTATCTTCCGCAATTTTATCGAGGAGTTCAACAGGAAAACTTAGTTTTCGTAAAATCTCTTTCTTGACAGCAATGCTTTGATACTGCACCGAATTACTTAGAAATAATCCGAGAGAATGCCATACTACAAAGGTTTTTACCTTTTGAGAAGAACCCTTGAAAGTAAAAGTATCATTTACTTTTTCTATTTGTGACAATACAGCAACCTTCAGAAAAGTTTCTTGAGCCGCAGCAAGCAAAGCAATTCCTAGCAGATAATTGCTTTGCTTGAAAAAGATTCTAATTAATTCAACTGCATCCACAATTCGCTGGGTAGCTGCTTCAAGACTAAACTCGTCTTCTCCCGATTCTAGAGAACGGTTGAGATTAAAAAAATCAACAATTTGGGTGATATTGTCAATAACCTGAGTATCAATTCTACCTTCAACTTGCTCTGATTCTAGCAGCTTTAGAGCAGCACCAGGAGAACCAGACTCAATTAATCCCTTTGCTTGCTGCACCTGAATTCCTTTGAGATATTGAGAAGCGTCAATAAATTTAGTCAAGCTGGGATTATACTCATTACTAACGAGAAATTTAACCTGCTTACCGAATCTCGCCAAACTCACAAACTGGACAGCCGAAGAAATAGCCGGAGTTCCCGCCTGATGGCTGACATAGACAGTGGTATTTTTGTCAATCTCTATACTGGAAAAAGCTTGCTGAACAAGCACCAGTGCTCGATCCCAATTATCTAATCCCTCATCTTTGGATTTAGGTTTCAATTCTAAGTAATCAATGGATTGAACTTTAGGAAAATTTTTCTGAAAATATCGTTCAAATATCGGTTTGAGCGTGCAAGTATCCTGCCAATAAGGACTTTTCTCTAATCTCCTATCTTCCTCATCAAAAACCGCTTCCTGATCTGTCCGAATCCAAATTATCTTGTCAGGATTTGTTTTACCTTTCTCTAACAGCTTCGCCGAAAAAGCATCAAGAAGCGGAAAGTGCAAATCCTCATAATATTCATCTGTTAACTGGCTGCCATAAACCATCCCCATCACTCTAGCTGGTACAATGAAAGGTTCGTCCTCATCAGTATTCGGCGGTCGTGTAGGTACAAAAGGGCGATCGTATAATTGACTACTCACCTTTTTCCGCAAAATGTTCCAATTGCCATTAGTTTTGAGCTTGACATCGCTGCTGCCAGTTGTCACAATCCAGATATTCATAATTATTCCTCAATTGGCCAAAGTTTGATAAAGTCGCTCTGATTCTGTAGAAACTCAAGAAAATCTTGAGTCTTGTCCGATTTATCTGGAAAAATGGTCAAAAGTTCTACATACTCTTGCCTTTTTTGTCTCAATTCTCCGTTTCTAGTTGTGAGATAGCGGGGATACATCCGGTGCCAAATACGACCAATATTATTGAGGTTTCCAGTCAAATCGCTTTGCTTAATAGACTGATTTTTTGAGTACGATCCGTGAAACCATCTAATTGCTTCGCTGCTATGCTGATCCTCAGCGATTCTTCCCCAAACTTCCACTTTGTCGGGATGCCAAACTTCGCGCCAAGTAGTAACCTGATGACTAGATTCTAAATGATTAACTGTTAACCATTCTATTGCCTTCTGCTGACCCTCTGCCAGAAATTTAGTAATATTTTTGAGGTCATCACTAGCAGCCGTGACGTACAAATTTTTTGAACTTTCATTAAACTTCCAGTGACAGCCGATCGCAGGTTTGTCATTTCTGTTAAAATACTCTGGGAAAAACAGGCTGTGATCGACCCGCCGCCACGACTTGCCAAAACCGCCAAGCAAGAGAGAAAATTTAATTAAATAAGTGACAAACTTTTTTAACTCCTTCTGCGGATACGTATTATTTAGATTCAGAATGTCCAGCCTTCCTGCCTGTAAATCGTAGGTAGGCATGACAACCGGATTCCTCCGCGGATAATATTTGTGTTCACCAAAATCGAGTTCCTCAGCCGTAAAGTTAATCCCCAACTGCCCGATAATTGCCCCTGTATCATCGCGTGTTTCAACAATTCCTCCCCAAAGTTTCTTCGTTAACAGTTGCGCTGTATTGACATCCGTGACTCCTGCCAACAACCGCAAAGTATGACCCCGCAGGGCAGCTTTAAACATATTGGGTCGAAATTCTGGGGTTTTATTCAGCAGTTGCGACGTTAACCCGCAACCGCTCAGATTGACAGAAAGTAAGCATTTATCGGCGCTTTCTACCTCTGCCATGCGACCATAACCTGCACTTACCCTAGAACCAATTCCTTTTCCTAAAGCTTTTTCCCAAATTTGCCAAATTTCCTCCCATTCTTGTTTTCCAAGCTGCTTATTGCTGGAAATACCAAATTTTAATTTACACTGATAAAGCGAGATTTGCACGTTAGCACTGGTGACGGCATTCTCCATCAGTTGGCGCTTTTGCTGAGAGTGAACGACATCGACTAAACGCTCTTTTTCTCCCCAAGACAAATCAGCGGGGAAGCCGCCGTGAAAGCGCAAAATTCCCGGTTTTGTAGTGCGCTGTCCGTCCTTTACAACTTGTCCTCCACAATATTTTTCTCGCTTTTCTGGAGGACACGATCGCCAGAAAGCCCCTTTCATGCTAGAACCAGGATAAAATGGCAAACCTTTCGCGCCAATTATGGGTCGAATTATGCCTTCATCTTGTCCGCTGTTTGTAACTAAACGCCAGCTAATGGTGTATTGTTTTGTTTCCACTCCTTGCCCGAATTCAGGAAATTTTACGGGTGATTTAGTCCGACCTCGTTTGTAGAGGGGAACGCTTTCGTCGGCGCTTTCGGGTACGGGAGGACAGCATTCTAACCATTGTTTCACCCATTTAGAAGCGGGGCCAGCATCGCCTGCGTACTGAATTTTGCCCCTTCCTTCCAATTGAGATCGAAACATCAAAGGAACGCCATCGCTATCACTATCACTCATTGTCTTCCCCTCCAGAATTGCTGTTACTATTAGTAGGTTTATACCGCTGAGTCCACCAAACCATACTGTCGCAAAGTTGAGTCAGCACAGCTATAGCTACTTTCCGCTGTTCTATAGGAAAATCCCACAATTTATCGGCCATGATTTTAATGGCTGCTGTATCGTCAGAACTGACATTATCATTGGGAATTTTAACGCCAGCATTTCCCATGATTTTTACTAGCGCCTTCCAAGTATCCCGCCAATAATCAGCCTTATCTCGATCCTTGACTAACCGAAACTGTTCTCCCCAAAATCGCTCTAAACCATAAGCAACGGCAACGCGCATTTTGTAGGCTTGATTGAGAGCGTCTTTTTTGTCACGATATTTGACAACTAAATCGTGAGCCTCTTGGTCTAATCTGTAAGATTCCCAAGCCATAAATTATACCTCCTTTAATGTTAGATAGCAGTGACCGAAACCAATTGATTCTAAACCGCCGAGATAAATATCTGTGCCAGTAGACGCGCCAAAAGGTTGCCATGTCTCTTGGTTTTCTTTGAGGGCGATCGGAAATACTAAAATTGTGCCTTCTGGCAAAGCTTCAGTATTAAAAAAAGCTCCTTTTTTCGCCTTTTTTTCCTCTTTGTCTAAGGCAACTCGACTCTGACGATATAAGGCCATATCGTGAATCATCGCAATTTCATCGTCAGCCACAACAACGGCTGGCAATTCCTCTCCTAAAGGAAACCAAGCAGACAAATCCTGAGTTTTCTCAACTGTTAAAAAGCCAAAGTTAAAAAATAGCTTTGGTTTGCCATTTACCTCCAAAGCTTTTAAGGTTTGAGAACCTGTGTATTTGAGATTATCAATTAAAGATAGCTTGATATCTTTAAGCTTTGTTTTATCCTTAAGTGTTACGAATTCTCCAGCAATTCGCTGATAGCGTTTCAGCAAACGAGGACAAGTTACCCAAACAATTGGTTGACCCGGACAAAATACTGGCAACCACAACAGCGAAGCATATTCAAACTTAACTACAGACTCAGTGGTACTGTCTGGTTTCCCGGATTCTGCTTCCTGACCGTACCATTTATTAGCTTCAGTTTCTCCCCGACTGCGGCGGATTTCCGATCGCAATCTTCCCCGAATCGAACTACCGGGAATAATACCAGTTTGAGTAAACTGGTCGCGGAAAATTAAGTTTAAGTTGCCGCTTTCTTCACCAGCCGTTGCTCCCACATGAACAGGAGCAAGGGTTTCAATAATACCGTAAGCTTTTTTGTACATTATTCAACTCCTTGAATTTCAATTGGCAAACACAAGCCGCATCCAACTTGTTTCAGGCTAAAACCTTCTTTGGGAAACCAACTTTCGGGGAATTCCCACCAAGTTTTATCTAAAGGTTCTCTGAGAAGATAGACAGTTCCGGGAGGAACTGCATAGCGTCCCCGTCCCATTTGTCCTTTCGCGCGGTAGCGATAGGAAATGGGTTTATCTGTGAGCATATCCGGTCGTTTTTGGGAGAAATCTTCATTTTTAGGATAGCGGTATGAAAATTTGTTAGAACCCCAAACTCCCGGTGTTATCAAAGCAAATGAGCGCTGAATTGGTTGGCGTAAAAGTTTGACAATGGGACTGTCATCATCCAGTAGAACGCTCTTGATTTCTACTAAATGATTTTCGCCACCAAAGCGATACCAACCATCTGCTAAAGGATGAGTTGAGAGATAAACCAGACAACATTCATCATCCATCTGCACGGAATTTTCCAGAAACAAACCATCTTCTGCTAAAGTACAGCGTTCGTCATCTTTTGTTTTGGGATGCAAGATGGGGACGTATTTCCAAGGAATATCAGCAACATCGCCATTTTTCTTAATGGTAGCAGTCTTATTTACCCAAGAATTAACGGTTTGCCAGCTATAGTCAGGATCTAAATCTTCTGATTCGCGATGCCATTTCCCAGATTTCATTTTCCATTCATCCACGCCTTTTTTAGAAATAATTTTGTGCCAAGGAATGGGGAGGTAAAAGTATTCAGGATCGTCTGATTTTGCCCAGAATGGGCCAGCGACAAACAAATTATCACTAAGTTCTTTTGGAGAAATATAGGACTTAACTTTGTTGGTGCTGAAAAATAGACCGGAGAGAGTAGCTGCTTCTGGAGGGAAGTTTGCCCCAGAACGTCCGACTAGATTTTCGGGCGATAAAAATCCGCCAGAACTCCCGTACATAAATCCTAAAGGACTTATAGTGATGAGATATTTGAACATAGCTGCCATCCGACATTTATTAGGTCACTAATCCAGTAAATAATTTGTTTGGATTGTTCTGGATTTGGGTAATCGCCGACGATGTGCTTCCAGTTTTTTTGTAAGTTCTTCTCGTCTTGAAAGTAAAGTTGAAAAAGAGCTAAAGCTAATTCATCATCTGGGCTGTTTTCCTTGGGATTAAAACTAATAGCATGACGATTTTTAAGATGAGCTAAATCTTTGTAAACATGACTCCAGTTTGGCTTTCGATCCCAGCTTTTGCCGTCCCGGTCTTTGTATTGTTTGAGAATGTGCAAATAATCCCAAGGACAAGTCCACTGCACGTATTGACCGCTGTTAAAAACTACTCGAATTGTAAGGCGATCGCGCCCCAAACTTTTCGCCCGTTTTTCGGCTTCTCGACAGTGTTGAAGGATATCTCGCTGCGGCACACTATGACCGGCCCAAACAAAACCAACACTTAGGTTAATATCCTGTCCGTGCTTTTTCCATTCATCGGACAATCCCATTAACCATTCTAATGCCTCTATAGGTTCTGGGGGCTTTTCGGGTTTGCTGCTGTAAATTACACCGAGGAAGTCGTCACCGCCGGCATAAACAATCCGCCCTCGGTCTTTGGGGAAATTCTTGATAAAATTTTCTCCCCAAGCCCGCATGGCCTCGCTGAACTTTTTTAGACCTTCATCTCCTTCTTTTTGAGCAATGTCCTGAAGTTTTTTGCCAACTTTATCGCCATCTCCCATAAACCAGCCAGTCCAGTGTTCTGGTTCGCGAATAATGTCGCTAAATCCTGCTTCAAGCGGAGATATCCCAATGTTTCTGGCAATATCTTCGTCGCGAGTAACTAATCGCTTGACTAACTCAGGAATGCTCAATCTTTCATTAGGTGCAAGAAATTTTCCTTCGGGTTTGCCATCTGGGGGAAGGTTTTCTAAGACACAGGAAAGACGTTGATAGAAATCCTTAAGTTCAGCTTTTTCTATGTCCGATAGTTGCCGCCCTGGATTTGAATGTTCCAAACCTAAACGGGGCCAGGCGATCGCATCCGTGCCAGTCAAACTCGAACTGTCGCCAATCCAGTTAATCGCCGTCCAATCGCGGCGCAATTTGCGAGTTTCTAAATTCTTCATCGCAGATTCTATGGAATCTCCGTGTCCCCAAAATATCTCCCAAGTGTACAAACCCCATCGCATCCACTCTTGCCGCCAAAAGTATTCCTCTTTAGGAGGTACTTCTCGTTCTATCCAAACTCGACATTCATTTAATATTTCTTGCCATGACTTCTGAAGGGTATTTGTCACGTCATTCCTGGAAAATTCCCCTTTCCCTTTCAGAAGTATTCGATTGGGCATTCCTTTCTGGATGTTCGGGGAACCGGGAGAAATGACATTTAAACCTGATTTTTCGGCTTGCTTTACTAGCTTGTAACTCAGATAAGACAGTATCAGTGAAGCCCCAAATAAATCTCGGAGTTTGCGGGATTTCTCGATAAAGCCTTGAACGGGGGCAAAACTAATCGCAGTGTATGCAGACATAAATTCAATTTTAAGGCGGGCAATGCCCACCTGAATGCTGCTGGTAGTCTCCCAAGTAGCTAACTGCTTAAGTTCTACTCAAGTCAATATATCAGCCGAGCCAGCTTCATGTCTTCAGATTGACAATATTTATCAAAGTTTTTTCTAAACCTAAAGCTATCCAAATAAGGGCTTTTAGACATTTATATATTTTTATGTGAATATTGTCTTTTACTTGACTTTTCAGCAACTTACCCGCATCCATCCATCATGGCCAAAAAACCAACCCCTCACCCCTACGCCGACAAACTAACGTTCGATCGCATCATGCTCCTCATCGCCACATTAGTAAACCATCCCGGAATCGGACACTCGGACAGCGAAACATCCGACAGTAAATATCACGATGCTTTGCTAGAAGTGCAATCTCAATTGCAGAAAAGTGCCGCCGAATTCAGCATCGAATTTCCCGAAAACTATCCCGCAACTCCCACAATTCGCAAAGACTTAGAAACTTTGCGCCGCTACGGAATCCTGGACAAACGAATGTATCGCTTCGGCTACTATCTCGGCACCGGCGCAATGACTCGCGAAGAACTACTATTCGCATTTCAAGCTATAGCATCTCAAGCCAAATATCAGGGAAATCCCCAAGCCCGCCAAATTTGTGAAAAACTCACTAAACTGTTGCGCGGACTAGATATCGAACTCAAAGGTCAGTTGTTTTACCCGGTTCGCGAACACCTAAATCGTGCGATTATTTACACCGATCCGGTAGAAATGCTCGATCGCCAAGAATATCGGAATACCCTATTTCACAAACTAGATATCGTAGAAACAGCAATTGTTCGAGGCCAGGCGATCGAACTTTACCGTCAAAGCGATTATTACGGTAAAGGCAAAGTCGGTTTCCGGCGCATCTGGCCCCTGCAACTGATCTATCACGATATCGCCTGGTACCTGATTTGCGAAGATTGCGAAAACGGACACTTAAGCGTAGAACGGGTGAATCGCTTTAGTGACTACTGCGAAATTATCGATTCAGAAGGGCGCGGTTTGGCCGTACAGGAACACCGTTTGAAAATAGCTCAAAAGTTGTTAAAAAACGGCTGGGGGCTGTTCTTGGGCAAGCCAGAGCAACAGCAGGCTGAATTGGGCGGTACGCTGAAGCTGGAAAAAGTGAAGGTACGGTTTTTTGAGAAAGTAGTGGGATTTATTTTAGAGGGCGATCGGCGGCATCCGCGACAAAAGATTAAAGAAGGCCCGAGGGATAGTTTTGGCAATCTGCTTTATGTGGATTATAAAATCGATTTGCCCGATCGCTCCCTGAACGAATTTAGCCTGTGGGTGAACAGATATATGGATAGCGCCCAAGTGCTTTACCCGCCGAGCTTGGTAGAAAAACACCGACAAGCAGGGAGAGCTTTGAGCGATCGATACAGCTTGCAATCCTAGGGAGGGTTTCACCAACCATCAATGCCTATGCCTAAAACCAACCATATCAAAAACCATCCCCCACCCACGAACAATAGTTAGTTATGACTTGTTAATTATTCTGTCATTGTTTCGCTGTACTGCCTTTCTATTTTCAACGCCGTTTCGACTCTTTGATACTCGGCCTCAACCTCTTCTAAAAGCGCGCCGGCTGGAGGAGGTAAAGGCTTGTTCGCCTCTGTTCCCATGCGGCCCATGATTTCGAGTTCCTCGCACAGCTCAAACAAGCGAAAAGCACCGAGAGTACCGCTAATCGACTTCAAAGAGTGAGCCGATCGCCGCAAAGCCAGCGGATCGGCGTTGCCCAGGGCTATAGAGATGGCTCGCAGCAGTTCGGGGGCTGTTTCGAGGTAAATCTCGATCGCCTCGTCCAAAGCTTCCACTTCTCGCAGTCCCTCTATAATCTTGGCACTGAGGGAATCGCCAATCTTGCCACTGAGGGAATTGCCGTTTTCTGGCAAAGCCCGATCGAGATTTGATCCACCCCACCCGACGGCTGCGGGCGAATAGGGAATTGTCAGTTGTGGATTTCCCCCAACAGCCCCATTCGATCCCACTTCTAATTCACTCGTTCCTCCCATCTGTTCGGGCTGTGAGTTCAAACTAACAATCGGCTGCGGGCTCTCGAACTCCCCATTCGAGCCAGATTTACAGGCGCTCAAAGCTCGCACCAACTGCTCAATGGCGATCGGCTTGCTCAAATAGTCGTCCATCCCTGCAGCCATACACTCTTCGCGATCGCCCTGCATCGCATTTGCCGTCATCGCCACAATCCAAGGCCTTGTGGATTTTAGATTTTGGATTTGGGATTTTCGATTGTTAGATTCCTCAGTCGATTTTCGATTTTCGATTTTCGATTTTCCATTGTTAGATTCCTCGTCAGTCGATTTTCGATTTTCGATTTTCGATTTTTGATTTTGAGATTGCTCATCAGTTGCCGAAACTTCTGATTCGACCGGGGAATTTTCGATTTTCGATTTTTGATTTTGAGATTGCTCATCAGTTGCCGAAACTTCTGATTCGACCGGGGAATTTTCTAAGGCTAAATCTTCTGAAAATAGCGCTCGGATGCGGCGAGTAGCTTCCAGTCCGTCCATTTCCGGCATTTGCACATCCATCAGCACCACATCGTAAGGCTGGCGGCGCAAAGCTTCGAGCACTTCGAGACCGTTTCC
>Ga0247774_1001351_pt1 | contig 12424 bp, 4 predicted proteins | sample UWRJL001104B6_FD_179933 | JGI IMG/M metagenome (GOLD analysis project Ga0247774, IMG submission 179933) | Plant litter microbial communities from Arlington Agricultural Research Station in Wisconsin, United States - UWRJ-L001-104B-6 | ecosystem: Environmental > Terrestrial > Plant litter >... | reverse complement strand
TGGCTGCACCGTAAATATAGTTTCTCTCTAAGGGGCGAGAGAGGGACGGTGAAAACTCGAGCCGTGACTGAGCAGAAGCTCCTACAAGCACCTTCGTAGTATTGCGTTGAATCAAGGCTTACTCTGTAGGGGGGAGGGGGCAATGGCGGGATTGATCTTACGACCTGCCTGTCGACCTACCGAACCTACCTTGCAGCTTTTCCAGCCCTCCCCGTCTACCTTGTCTGGAGTTGTAGATCCCCGCAAGTGTTGTAAAACGACATATTTGGGATGCCGGTGAGCGTTAAGACATTGACAAATTGCATAAAAGATCGCCAATCTTCACACTCAAAGCCAAATGCATCAACCGTACAAAGCATCTTCAAATATCAATGTTTTCGATTTGACTGCCTACACCTTCCCTTGATGATGCCCTTCCCAATCCGCGCAAGGAAGACATGGTTATTCCACCATTCTGTCCTCCGCGAAAAGGTTTACGTACCCATAGTCTGCTCACTTGAACATGACGATAATTAGGCAAACTTCCAAAGCCAAGCTAGAAACCGGCCGGTCTCCCGAGGTTCCGAGCTCTGAACTTGTCCGTGGCTGATAAGCTGTCCTCCCCTGCGCGCGCAAATAAGATAATGCCTCTTGCCCCCTAGCCCGCCTTTCCTGTAGGTACGAAACTCCTTCCTCAATTGAAAATATAAAAAGGTCAGTTCCTAATGTCCTTTTGCTCCTTTCTCCTCTCTACATGATTTTTGTTTATGCCTCAGGCGCCAAACGGCGCATGGGCAATACATGACGGGGTGGGCGTCGTCACTTCTATTCCTGTCTTTCAAACGAAACCAAAAGGGGATACATGGGGTCGTGTCGCGTCGTGTCATGTGGGGCGAATAATGAAGGGGTATGTGGGTATTCTTTTGTGACTATGGGAAAAAGGCGTGAGAACTGGGCATACAGTGGGGCTTCTATATACACACAACTGGTTTCGTGCTCTTGGTTCTCTCATGGGGCAGGGCTTCTTGTGCTATGCAGTGTAGGGACTCAAGGGGGATTATTCGGGGAGGTGGTTGTTTGAGATGATCGATAAACCGACACGTTTTTCGGAAGGGAAAAAAATGTTGGCGATTCATCTTGCCATTGGGCGTGGCCTGGCTCGGCGTGCCACGGCGTCAGGTGCCGATGGAGCTGGCCAGCGTCGTCGTGTCGACTCTTCCAGCAGTATTTCGGCCTCTGCTCAGGTCTGGATCGTGCCGGCCTGGCCGCCAACCTGACGTTTAACGAGCTCGCGGGCCCAGCGAGCCGTCTCGATGGTGCGTGGTTGGAATTCCCGGTTGGTCTTGGTCTCCTTAATCATGGCAGTCAACCAATCCTGGCGGAAGACATCGGCAAGTTCCCCGTTTGGAAAAGCGTCGGCCAGATCACTATGAGAGTCAGCAGGCAGACTGTCAAGAGCGGGAGGACATCAAGTCAGAAACTTACCCAATCACTCCCATGCTGGACCTCATGAGCGCCTCGCTACGGCTCAGGTCGCTCGAGATCAGCTGAAGGAGAGTAAAAATGTTCGGCACATACTGTTGAAGAGCGGCGGCTGCGTAGTGTTAGTAGAGTTTGGCACCAATCTCGGAAACTGACTCACCCTTTCCGCTACCCTTCATGCCGGGAACAATGCCGCCCCAAGCATCCATGATTCCCTCGCGGAGGGAGACGACGTAGTCAAACATCTCGTACGGCCCGTCGGGGGATGCCGTGACGGTCGACGCCTGGGCTAGCACTTGAGCAACCACGGACAGGTAGTTCTCAAAGTGGCCCTCTATGGCCGTGGCAATGTCGCCAAAGGTCTGCAGGATGACAGGTTTGAACTGGTTCCCGAGGGTCTGGCTCCGGAGGCTGTTCAGCAGGTAGTTCATAAAGTTGTCGCAGAAAGGCTGGCTCCGCTCGCCCAGGGATCGAGTGATGTCGCTAACAAGCCCAATGGCGGTGCTGCAGAGCCCGGGCTCCTCCTGGTTCCCAAGAGCATTATAGAGGAACGGGCTAAAGGCTTCCATGTACTTGATGAAGTCCTCGCCCACCGAGGTGGCCAGTGCGCCGATTGTGGAGAAGACCGCCTCCGGGACGCTCGACTTGCCGCCCACCGTGCTGAGAATCTGGAGAAGCACCTGCATGATGCGGTCGCCCTGCGGGTTGATCTCCTTATCGAGCTTCATGATAATGCCTTGGAGAACAGCGCACAGGCTGGTCTGGATGTCGGAGAGGGTAATCTTGTCTTCGACGCTGACGACTTGAGTCTGCATGGGAATCGTCTCCTCCAAGCGCTTGATGACCACCTCCGAGAGAGAGGCAACGGCCGGAAGACTGTCCTGGGCTGCGTTCTGGACAAACGAGTTGAGCACTTCGTACACCGCAGTTCGTGTGGCCGAATCACAATCCGTGCGGGCCGAAAGTTCGAGAAGCCTAGTCACGCTCTCGTTGAAGTGCGTCGTGAGAGGGTTTGTCTGCGCTGTCGTATCTCCCGCAAATCGATCGGCAATGTTCATGAGCGCCCAGCAGCAGGAAGTGGCCATCTTGGGGTAGTTGCTCAATCCCGTGAACAGGGACCGAAGCAACGGGTCGAGGTGTGTGCTGGCTTCAATAGCCGACGGGCACGCCTCCGTGATGCGCCCAAGCGTGTAGGCCGTCGAATCCTTCACATGCACGGACGAATCATCCATCATTGCTATCAGTGGAAGAAGCGCTCGCTTGATGATGGGCTCCAGCACCTTCTCCTCGGGGCCCTCCATAACGGCGCCAAAGGCAGAAACGGCTGCATCGCGGTGATGCCAGTCCTCGTGGCGCAGGTTTCCCTCAACAAACTGGAGCACGGGCGTGAGGATGGACGATCCAACCGCCTGTGCATAGAGCGACAGACATTGGTACGAAGCCCGAGAGAGGTTGTATTCGTCGTCGGTGGCATCCTCATCCTGCTTTGTGAGAAGGAGAAGAAGCACCGGCACAACCTCATTGGCGGCCACGCGGGCGAAATTATAGAAGGAACGCATCTGATCCGAGCTCTCGACCTGCACCGTGTTAGTGTCTGGCATGTTCTTCGGCATTCCAGTCGGCCGACGTACCGTTGCGTTGTCCTCTTCTATGCTAATCTCCTCCTCGCACACGGTGCTCCAGAACTCAACAGCCAGCTTGGCAACGTCTTCGTCATCGGCCTTCATGCCCAGAATGGTGAGTCCAAATAGGGCCCGCTCCATGTAGAAGCGCATGTTATCGTAGTACAGGCCCATAATGCGGTTCAGGCAACCAAAGGCGCCCTGCTGTATACGCGAATCACTGGCCTGGGTGGCCTCACAGACCACCTGCATGATGTAGTTGCGCTCTCCTTCGTGCCTGAAGTTGTTACCAACAAACTCCAAGGAGTCGCCAAGGGCTGTTATGGCGGCCAGTCGAACTTCATTGTTCTCTTCCTCCTTTCGTGCTCCTTGGACGACGGCAGTGAGAATGGCGTTGGAGTGTCCAACGAGAGCGGCTCGCAGTTCCGCGTCTTGGCTCTCGCAGATGAAGCCGATGGCGGTCAGGGAAGATTGCTTCTGGTGGGGTGCTCCGTCGCTAACATTTTTGACCAGGATGTTCATCAGGTCCGGCCACTCGTTTCGGGGAAGCTCGAGGGCAGCAATCGAGGCAATGACCTGTGCTGATGCCGTTCCTGCTTGAGCCGAGCTGGACGAAAGTGTTTGCAGCGTCAGTTCCTTGACCCTCGCCTTGGTCTCGGCGTCGGTCTGGACCCATTTGGCTCCCACTTCTTGTAGTCGTGCATAGTCTCGAACCGTGAAGGCGTTCTTGAGAGCAATACCGGCGGCAGCTCGGATGGGACCGCCTGCAGATTCGTTTGCTAGTTCTTGTACAAGGGTCGCGAGGTATAGAGGCTGTTGTGGGGGAAACAAAGGTTAGCAGGGAGGTTCTCCGCGGCAACCGGCCAGGTAGACGCCAACGTCAAAACACAACACAGAGAGACGCTTACAAAGTTGCTCTCAGCGGCCTGTGTAAGCTGCTGCTCGGCGGCATGGCGCAAGTTCGCGTCTAGGATGATGTTAGCTGAAAAATCCGGGCTACTGACACGATGCTCGTCGATCTCTGCGTTGAGGCTGAAGGCAACAACACGTCGGCATGACGAAGGCTCCTCTTACCAGGCGACAGCGAATTGGCCAGAACCTGATTGATTTCCGAGTTTGACATTCTGGCCGCAGGATGGCAAAGTCGGGCGAAATATTATTCGAATCGTCAAGGGAATGGCAGGTATCGACTGTGGTCGAACCTCGGTGGGCGTCGTGTCGTGGAGAGGTACCGTTGTTGTACGTCGCCGTTCGAGTTTGTGACGCGGGGTGGATTTTCTGAGTTGACGTCGAAGCGTGGAACGCAGAAGAACCGGAGCGGATCCAGTGAGGTCTGCGAAGGAAAAATAGCGGTGCGTCCGCCCTGCAACAGACACAGGCGAAAAAAAATCCACCAACGCTCGGATTAAAATTGCACCCAAGAAAGGGCCGCCGTGTAAACAAATTTCTTGGACTTTCGGCCCCTGGAGCTAACCAAACGGCCAAAGACTCTCCTAGATGCGTCAAACTTGAATATGAGTTTTGCTGCGGACCAAGTATGTTGGCACGATAATGACGCCGAGCAGTGCTACCAAACCAGGCAAGAAAAAAGTTGACCACCAAAATCGACAATCACAAGTCGGGAAGCCGGCTGTCGGCGGTGACTCGGCGGAGTGCTCGCAGGGCAGCCCCCTGGCAGGACAACTAGGCAAATGAGTGTACCAACTGAACAAAACTGTGCGGTAAAGGTTGCTGTGGTTTGGATCTTGCTCGCTTGCGATCTGGTTCGGATGCGATAGAGAATTGCCAGCTCGTAAGCCTTAAAGGTCTTGAGAAAGGTGGAATCGACAAATTCATTCCATGTCAGCGTGTGAGATAGGTCGAAGCAGGACCTTGGAGTGGGTAAAATTTGATTTTTGACGATGGTAAGGACTTCATGTAACACTATCAACACGCGGGATCTTAGGTCGCATCTATTATTCACTAACAAATGTGGAGCCGCCCCAAGTCCCGAATCTGATTCACTTTTGTGTCCCGTGAAGGCCATAGCTCCAGTTTCCAATAGCCTAGAAACCGCCAGAACGACGTCAATCTCCCAAGGAGCATCTCCAACGAAAGGAAGCAGCCCCAATGTCTGAAAACATTTGCTACTATTGGAACGTCCGTAGACCCAAGGTTTTGATTTCGTCGGTTCAGCGTTGCCAACTGGCCGTCGAAATAAAGTCAAGGGAAGAAGCAAACGGAATTGCAAGGAATCCGAAGATGAAAAGAGCGACAGTATTGGCTGCCTAGAAGTTGCCTTGGCCGCTGTACGCCTCTAGGGCTGGCCTGGCAGGGCAACACTTTAACTTACTTCAAAGGAGCAACGCCCATAATTCCTCACAGGAACACTGAACTTCATTGGCTTGCTCGTCTTCAAAGATCAGGGCAGTTACTATTTCTTAGCCCCCCCGTTTGCTGGGCCTTGCATTCCATGCCAGCAGCGTAATTCGACACCACAATGCTAACTTGGTGATGGCACTTAACCTTTTCCGCCTTCCCCCTCCTCATCCCAGTATGTTTATAGTGATGCAGACTTTTAAGGGTATTGGGTCAAGTACTGATGCTCTCCGTCATGATAAAGTCGCCAAACCACCAAAACTAAGCACAACCTCGATGCTCCGATCCATCCCTGTGCTACAGGGATATAACGAGCGACTTTTCGGTCCCGATATGATATGTACCGTACATGTTGAGCTGGCGCTATTCTACTTCTGCGTTTCCATCTTGTTGGCTGCCTCCTCCAACGTGGCCACGGCAATCGAGGGCCCTGCCGATGGGTGGCCGTTGATTCCATTCACAGGGTTGGCTCCCCCGTTGGCTCCATCAACTCCAGGCCCGCCCAGGTCAAACTCGCGGCTCATGGTGCGTTGCGGTACCGGCTTCGCCAGGATCGGACTCGTGGGATGGCTCTTGGCAAACTAGTCGCAGAAGGCATCAAGTCAGAGTCTGTACCGAACAACATCAAGACCACAGCGACTCACGTTGCTTGCGGCATTCAGAAGAGCAATCAAGGAGCTCTGCACCACGTCCTGGTGAATTCCGACACCCCAGACACTCTTGTTCACGCCTGGAGATGTGCATTCAATATAGGCGGCTGCCTTGACGTTCCGACCACCGCCAATCGAGTGCTCCTTGTACTCCTTGACGTCGAGGTCGACGCCGATTCCCTTCAGAGCGCTGGCAAGACTGGAAATAGGGCCGTTACCCCGTCCGTGCAGCTTGTATTCCTTTCCGTCGAACGAGATGACACCGTCGAACACCCTCATCAGATTCTTGGTGTCCATCGTCTTGCCCGGCTCCGGAGGGGCAGGAGACCTCGATCTGTCGGCCGTGATGCTGTAGTCGAGAAGGGTGAAGCGTGGGTTCTCCTTGAGGAAGTAAGTCCGTTCGAACAGGTCGACAATTTCCGCGCTCATGAGCTCGCGACCAAGTCGGTCCGCTTCCCGCTGCACAATAGTAGAGAAAGCGACTTGCAGACCACGAGGAAGATCCAGGTCCATTTTTCGGAGAATGATCCACGCCGAGCCTCCCTTTCCACTCTGCGAGTTGACGCGGATGATAGCCTCGTATGTCCGGCCGATATCTTCAGGGTCCACAGGAAGATATGGGAGCTGCCATTGGTCTTCGTACGACCTACCCTCCCGTTCGCGGAGTTGGAAGCCTTTCTTGATGGCATCTTGGTGAGAGCCGCTGAATGCGCAAACGACCAGGGCGCCGCCGTACGGCGCACGGGGATGGACGGGAATCTTGTTGCAGTCCTCTACCGTGGCTATGACATCGGGAAGGTTGGAGAAGTCGATATTCGGGTGGATGCCTTGCGTGTAGAGGTTCAGGGCCAGCGTCACGAGATCGACGTTGCCTGTTCGCTCTCCGTTGCCAAAGAGACAACCTTCTACTCTGTCTGCACCGGCCATTTGTGCCAGCTCGGTAGCTGCTACTGCGCAGCCTCGGTCATTGTGAGGATGCAGCGAGATACACACCTTCTCCCGTTCGCTGATCTTTCGAGAAAAGTACTCGATCTGGTCCGCGTAGACGTTTGGCGTCGACATTTCCACGGTGGCGGGCAGGTTGAAGATGATTGGGTTCGCGACCGAGGGCTCCCAAGCTGCCTTCACCGCCTCGCAAACCTTGAGCACGAAGTCGGGCTCGGTATCCGAGAACGTTTCGGGGCTAAACTCGAAGGCCCATTCTGTTCCTTGCTGTGTCGGGTCGTCCTTTGTCAGGGATCGGACGAGCTTGGTACATTTGACGGCAAGCGCCAGACTCTCCTCCTCGGTGAAGCCAAACACAACCCTGCGGAAACACTCGCTGGTGGCCAGGTATATGTGGATGATGGCTTTTTTCGCACCCCTGACCGACTCGACCGTCGGTCTGATGAGCTCCTCGCGACACGGCGACAGGACCTGCAACCACACGTCGTCGGGGACCGTTCCCGGCGTCTCGATCAGGCGCCTCGTGAAGTCGAAGTCCGTCTTGGAAGCCGACGGGAACGAAACCTCGATTTCCTTGTAGCCGAGCTTCGTGAGCATCTCAAAGTATTTCCATTTCTCGGTACCGCTCTGTAGCAGCTGTTAGGACGAGGCATCATCATAGGGCTGGTCGCAAGCTTTGGACTTGCCATTGGATCCACCAGACTCTGGTTCCCGTCCCGAAGGTCTGTCGAGAGCCATCGCGGCGCCTTGTCAATTGTCTTCGAGGGCCATTGGCGGTCGGGGAGGTTGATGGGCGGAAACTTTTTGTACTTCCTCCACGGTTCCTTGAGCCTAAGGGCAGAAATCGTGAGCTGTTTGTTCTCGGTGTCAATCGTGCCAGACCACAGGTCACTTACATGGGCATTTTCGCAAAGATGACGATGGCAATGCGGGGCAATATGAAGAGGCTTTGGCAATTGAGGTCCAAGCTACCTCTCGACCAGGGAGGCAAAGAAAATCAGAAACGATGGTAAGAAAGAAATTCGCAAGAGTCTCGGGTGATTCTTTCCGACAAGTTCCAATACGGCACAATCGGGTTTGGAGGAGAAAAAAACTTTCAGGGTCGTCTCGGCATAAGAAGTTTTTGAGTTACGACCAGCCACCATCGTCTTTTTTTTACCTGCTAAGTTGTACTACCATGACCGAAACCGAGACCCACACCCTCCGCATGTACTCTTCCGCCAGAGGCGTTAGAGCATGGCGCACATTACTGGCCCCAGACCTACGCTTCCGCAAATGCACTGCATAATATGCCTGCTAAGTCGGAACTGGCTCTTCCCTCCCCCACCATCCTTCTACACTTGCATCAGTTTGCAGCCAAGCAGTCTGCGGAAATTGCTCGCCTGCAACCTCGCCTTGCCCGTTTCCCGCAGTCCCAGCCGGCGGCTGCATGGCCGTCCTACAGCCGTTGCAAAGTTTGCCGTCGGGACGCTCTACACAGCTACACAGTACCGTTCCCGTTGTGCTCAATGTCACAAACGCCTTAATTGAGGCCGGACTTGCGAAGGAACAAGACCTGCAGTCGCGATGGCGCCAAGCTCGAAAGGCGGGGGTGGTGGGGTAATTGGAGCCGAGCAGCCAAGGATCGACGTTCAACAGGGTAGCACGGCAATTCCCGGTATTATTACATGGAGCTGTTTTCAAAAGTACTTCCTCGTAAAGTAAACCCGTAGATGAGTCATCCTGATCGACGCTGAAGAATTGTTCGGCGTCGTGTCAGTTTCAGGATACCGAAATTTGTCGAGATGGCTTCAATTCTCCAAGTTAACTGATTTCGCATGTAGCGGAATGTCGCCGTTGGTGCTAGCCCGTGTCTAGCCGGAATAATATCATTCCTGGAATCCAGCTGCCACCACCTGTTCTGTCGGAGAAGCAGGTTAACCGCAGTCCTAAGTCTCTCCCGATGAGCAGGGGCACGTGCTCCGTCTCACGTCTCCCTTTTTGTTCTTTCTCCTCTCTTCTTGGTGGTTTTTGCCTATATCCTGATTATATTTCCTCCTGCTCACTCAATTGATACGTTGTGCAGCGTAAACCGGTACTGAATGGCCATGCCGAACACCAGTAAGAGGCGCAGAGGTGCTAGCCTGCACATTCGCTGGTTCTACAACTCCGGAAGGCCCCAACCGAAATACTACCGCGTGCTAAAGAGTACTTGACTCCCAGGCTCCAAATGCCAAAGCGGCCCTGCTTCACCCGCTACTTCAAACTCTCACCACAGATCGAACTAGCTGGGATCAGGGCCAGCACTCAAGGCGTCGACCTGCTTCAACGATTCCCCTACCAAGGCTCCAAAGCCCAAGATCTATCAACGTCAACCAGGGACGACTCTTGGAACTCGACCCGCGGTCCATCCCTATATATCGAAGACTACACTCCATCATCACACACAATCACACTTAAAGCAGGGCCTTCCAAATACGAATGGAATCCAATTCTACAATGAGGTATCTCTAGGACGATATGTGTATGTGCAAGAGGCCCATATCGAAACCAAATGCAACCCAAGGAAGGATCGGGATTATGTACAAGATTAATTTCTCCGACCCAGCCAACTCCAAGCTCAAAGGACATTTCCCCAACTCCAAAAATGCTCTAGGTTGCGCTCAATGCTTCCTGGCTCGCTCCTCAGATCCTCCTCTCGCGCCTTCCAAAGGCTTGGTTTGTCCCAATATTGCTCGAATTCGGAATGTAAAATTGGTTACCACTATCACACAAGTTAGCATAAGATCCCAAGAAAAAAATAATGGGTAGGGAGGACTCACGGTAAAACTCTCCTCAACAAAGGAAATCTGGGTATTCGTTTGCTGGACAATCTCCCTCACGCAGTTCCTGGTCTCGTCTTGCAAAGACCCCGGGCCGCAGACGCTAACAGCCATAGCGCCCTGCTGTTCTTCGGCTTCTCTCTCGAGAATGCGAATGAGGTTCGGCCTGCCGGGAAATACCTGGAGGGTTCGGCTTGGTGATTGTATCTGGTGAGGAGATTTTGGCCGGGTGATGAAGAGCTGGACGCGGAGCACGTCTCGCCGATTCGGCATCTTCAGGAGCTGATCAAAGTTTGATCTCAACCATTCGAGTGAATCTGACGTTCGCGAGATCCAGATCAGAGTGACCCTTCTCGTTGCTACCGTGCCGTTATTGTAGCCCTCGATTAGTGTCTTGAGGTAGGAGATCTGATGGGTAATTCCCGTACTCCCAGCAATTAGGACGACGTGGCCGTAACTGTCAAAGGAGTGGTGCCCTGCGTAGGGCCCTTCCAACCCGGCCCTTAGGCGAAGACCTCCTTTGGAACCGTCACATGCCATGTTGTAAAGCTTCCGAGTGAATCCGCTTTGGGCTCCAATGATGAACTGGACCGAGGTAGTCGCGCGCCTCTTATCGACAAGCTGCGTTTCGGGCAGCTTCTCCGAGGTTGGCAGAGCTTTGTCGTCGGGGGTATGCTCCCACCAAGCGATAGAAAAAGGATGCGAGTCCCATGGGTTGATGTCTTTGAATCGGAGGTAGGCATGCATGCCGGGCTTGATGTCGATAAAGCGCGGGAGGTGAAGGGTAACACGGGTGCATTCTCCAGGAAGAGGCTCAACGATGGCCTCGGTAAAGCCCCGCGAAGACCAGTTGTTGTACGCAAGGCTGAATAACCGACAAAGACGTTCGCAGAGCCACAAAACAAAGATGCCAATCATCCAAGTCGTCTGAGGAAGCCATCCAATCTCGGCCGAGACGCAATGGATGTAAGTGCAGACGAAGATGATGAAGGCGAGGATGACGTGGAAGTTGAGGAAAGTCTCGTAGAATGCGTGGCGGATGGGCGACAAGCTAGATATTAGAAGGATAAGCAGGGCAACGGTACCGGCCATGCCACTCCCACAAAACATGTTGTGGAGAATCTTTTCCCGGACCGAATCGTAGCCTCCGTCAGCCATTTGGACGAGATACCAGCATAGCGTATGAATGCAGGCCTCGGCAACAACGAGCCTTCCGAGCCACCGATGGAAAAGGTTGAATGTGTCGAAGCTAATCTTCAGCCATGGAATGAGTGGGTTGTTTCGCCCGGCGAGAATCACCAACGGGATCATGTGGACTAAGCAGAGCGTTCCACTGCGACCGCGGGCTTCGGCGATGATGGCGTACTTGTTTCCGTTGGACCAGTCGAGAACGAACATGTAGATAGTACTTGTCCCAAGGATGCATGCCAAGAAAATGGTGTGAAGACGAGACGGCAGAGTACCGATGTTGACGGCAGACGAAATCTGAATTTCTCGGTGGTGTCGCTTCCTGAACAGAGGCGCCCACAGAACGTGCGCTTTCAGCCACGGTACCCAGCTCCATTGCGTAACCTTCCAGTAGGTTTGCTTGTTTCCGGGGAGGTGCATCGCCGAGATCAGGCGCATGTGCATCCAGAAGATCTGGAGAAGTCGAATGCAGAGAATCAGGAGCGCAAAGCCGCCGAGCATCCACCACGTCGCGTCTTTGAATACCATGTTAAGGGGCTGGTTGACACCGTTGAGAGCGGAATGGTATGGAGCAATGGTGCTCTTCGGGTCGACGCCTCCGGCTACAGTGTCGCTCCTCTGCTCCAACCTCGGAGTGCCCATACCGTCGTCGAAACCGGCGATCCTGCGTCGGTGGAAATCCATCGTGTTGTATCGAAGAGTTGTTAGGTATCGTGGGACGCCTGTGTGCGTTGGTGGTACGGGGTACCCAAAATTTGACATGTGCTACGGTAGCAGGCGATGAATGAAGATATTTGTTTCGTTCTGCCGAAGCCAATCCAGGTGCAGAATCAAGGAGCCAGACCAACCAATGTGCAGCCTTTGCTCTAATATCTGGAGCAGGGATACAGCGTCCTGTCCATAAAGTGCCGTTGTTCAACTAGGAGACAAGAGCAGCGTGGTCAAGAATGCTAACCGAACGGAAAGCCCAACCGCAACAATGAGCTTATTATTTGTGTTGCTCGATGTGCCGTATCGATTCTGACGAGGTCTTCGATGTTGGCCAAGGTGCAAGGCAATGCCTAGGACACGGCGAAAGCTCTCTGAGTCCTCCCTATCTTGAAAAGGCTCCCAGACTGAAGAACCAAAATGGACTTGGGTGACTTGGATTCCTCGGTGAGCTTCCTGAATGACCGTGACTGTCCTGGACTCCTGTTGCAGGAACAGTCAACGACAAAGGCAAACAGTCAACACACTTGACGTGAGCTGGACGAGGGACATAAAGCCAGTCGACTTGGCTCAACTCCTAGATGCCAGTGCCAGTCCTCTCTTTTTGGTTTGCCCAGTCATGCGTGAGCGACTGCGATATAAGAGTCTGGCTTATGGAATAATTTTGGTCGCTTTGACCAATGGCGTCAAA
>Ga0247774_1001350_pt1 | contig 12427 bp, 12 predicted proteins | sample UWRJL001104B6_FD_179933 | JGI IMG/M metagenome (GOLD analysis project Ga0247774, IMG submission 179933) | Plant litter microbial communities from Arlington Agricultural Research Station in Wisconsin, United States - UWRJ-L001-104B-6 | ecosystem: Environmental > Terrestrial > Plant litter >... | reverse complement strand
TAAATTACCAGGTTGGAGGATTAGATGCCCCTTAGGGTTGAGCGCGGAGCTTCTAGCCGCAAACTCCACTCCGCGTCACGCAACGTATGATGGCAACATGATACGAATTGCACAGTAGAAATCAACCTTTCACTTTTTCGAAGCGCCCCGCATGAGATGTAACAACCAAAACACATGTAAAGCGAATGCGAATGCGAGGTTGTCACCCGATCGCCATCTCGTGGTTTCTCGATCCTTCCCTGCGGGACGCAAATGCGCCGCGGAGTTCGGGCTTCCAATCGTCCCGCGCCCCGTCGGGCCTGTCGCCAAAAGGCAACCATCGCCTACTGCTCACATCACGCCACAAATATATACTGCCGGAACGTGTCGCTGGATCTTCTCCCACCTTTCTCTCCTCCGAAGAACAAGACATCTAATAAACGTCATTGGTCATCATAAAAGATGGAAACAATGGAGAAACCAACCTCAATGTTCGCCTGGCAGCATACGTCCTCGGCCGGAGGCGTGGATAAGCACCTCAAGTACACGGAGTCGGTCCCGTTGCCAGACCAGCCCCCCGGCTCGGTCCTCGTCAAAGTCTTGCGCACCTCGTTGAACCCAGTTGACTATAAGATGCACGAGATACCGCTGTTACATCGATTTATCGGTCATCCCGCCAGTCTCGGCGGTGACTTCGTCGGCCGGGTTGTCGAGAGCTCGGGCATGGCCGGGTTTGAGTCAGGCGATCTCGTGGTCGGGAAGCTGCGCCCGCTGAAGAAACACGGCACCCTGGCGGAGTATATCACCGTTATGCCGGATCGGAAAGAGCCGATGGTGAAGGTTGACGAGCCGGGCGCGTTTCGGAAGCTAGACGAGCTGGCGGGGATCCCGACCGCGGGTACGACGGCACTGCGGAGCCTTAAAGGGGTCCCAACCGGGGGCCGCGTTTTTATCAACGGTGGCAGTGGCGGGACGGGCATGTACGGCGTGCAGATTGCCAAGCATATGGGCTTGGAGGTAGTGGTGACGTGCTCGGCAAGAAATGAAGCCTTTGTCCGGGGGCTTGGCGCCGACGAAGTCATCGACTACACCAAGGTCAACGTAGTGGATGCGCTGAAGGAAAGCGTCCGACGGGCGGGTAGGAAATTCGATCGCATCATCGACAACGTCGGCTCCAATCCAGACATCTACTGGAATACGCCGGCCTACCTCATCGATGCCGGTCTCTTCATTATCGTCGGCGCGCCGGTGGCGGCCAGCTCGTTTTTCAACCTGATGAAGATCTTTTGCTGGCCAAGGATTCTCGGCGGTGGGAAGAATGACGTACGGGTTCTTTGGACACCACCCGTTGCAGACGAACTGAAGGAGGTGGCAGACCTTATGCTGGATGGGAAGATTCGTACGGAAATGGAGTCTTTCCCACTCGAACAGGTGCCGGATGCCGTTCGCCGGATGAAGAGTGGAAGAACGACAGGAAAGATAGTTGTGAAGATGAGCGACTAGCGAGTCTGCTGGAATATAACCCGCTATACCGCCGAGGTCACAAAAAGCATCTTGCAACATTCCTTAGATATTTTACTTTACGGTCATATTACTTAATGTTTATTTTTTTTCTAGGTGGGATTGCTAAGTTTAGGAGCATGTACATTTCTCTTCCGCTCTCTACCGTTTTCAAGGGTCGCCTGCGATGTCCCTAGCGGTGCATGTTCTCTTTTTCGATAAAATGGGTTATTTTGGGAATGCGCTCAAGATTCAAAATATCTGGATTCGAAGATACAGTTCCTCGTGAGGTACCCTCTCCTCAAATGCCACGGGATGAGATGACCGTCGGATATGATGCGTCCCCTGGTGCACGACAGCTAAGAAACAGCGGCAGGTGCTACTAATCGGTCGCGGAAATGTGGATGGAGGTTGTCTTGGGCTCCAAGTATTGGACGTACTTAGCAGAATGAATAACTTGCATTTGAATGCAAAGGAAGCATGGACGACCGAATACATGACATCAAGTTACGTCTTAAGCTCAGGTGCAGAGAAACTAATATGATCTTGAAGAAATGCCACTGGTGAGATTTGATGTCTCGAGTCTCTCGCCGGAGCCCTTGGATAATTCTGACGGATGGATGCCACCTCTCCGGCCGGCGCGTGAATCAAATGCCATCCTGGCCATTCTTTGGCAAGCTTGGATGCTAGAGAAGACATTTGTCTCCCGGAAATTCGCCGTGACTTAAACAAGATAGAAAGTGGGGCCGGTACCGAATCGTGACTGCCGATGTAGAAATGTCCTGGAAATGCAGGAAGACCAGGCAGCTGTTTGACGCTCCGATGGCGACTGGGATGTCTCTGCATAGAATTCACATTCCGTAACGGCTTTACTGTCAATGTTGCAACTAGAGTTTTGAGCAGCGTACCTACTTTGCCTCGCAATTCCCACGTACAGGACATTGCGTCGCTGCTGGAGTTGATTGGTTTCTCCACTTGAATGTCGCTCTTTGATATGAACCGCCAAGTTTTAAGGAAACCGAATTGTGGTAGTGGAGAACTTGCTCCGGGCCGCTGCCAAAGGGTCGTTTAAACTAGACACGCGACGAAATAGAATCGCAACTAATACAAAGCCATGAACCGAGCAGCTGGAACGATCACCCGATGTCCCCGATCCAGCTAGCGACCTAACCAGGATCCACAATGCAAAATGATAAGACATACAATGGCCGAAAAATCGTTTCTTCCTTAGCACAGCTATACGGAGCGCCAAGACGAAGCTCGTATTCCACTAGAGTTAGGAGGCCACACCCACTATAAGGCGGTACCGCAGCCCCCCACGATCATGAATTCGGCGGCCCCTCACGTCACGGCAGGGCACCATCTGCACGGCGGATTGGCCCGCCCAGGCTCGGCAGAGGCGGCCGGAAGAAATTTGCCAAGGGCAGAGTCAAAAATAGCACATTTAGGGTCGCACGTGGGCGTTTGGTACCGCGTTCGTATCGCGATCTCGGCAACTGTCATGGGTGAGATTGTTGTACCGACCTCAGTCGGGCAAATTTTACGGTGGTAACATATCTAGGGAGGATCTGGTGATGGGCTGATGATGATTTCGAGGGGTTTTTCGGACTGTCGTTTCTAAGTATTTAAGACTGCATATCCGCGTGCAGAAGCATCTGCAATAAAAATGGAGACATATTTTCTAATGTTTTGAACCACATCTATCATCCAGAGAATCTCAACCATCATGCATTTCACCTCTTTCATATTTGGCTTTGGTCTTTTGGCCGCATCGTTGGCCCATCCAACGGTGGACAAGCGAGATGACGATGGCCATGTCACCGTCGCCAACCTTACTTTCCATGGCGGCCCGGTGTCGTACTCGATGGTGGTTCCCGCGGATGGGAACGTTTACCCCACAAGTAAGCGCTCCTATACTCGAATTCTAAATGTCAAACGCTAATACAGCCGACATTCGTAGACAACAACATTGCCGTTAGCATCATCGATACCCCGACGTACAATTCCTACGCCCAGTGTACTTTCTTCACCTCAGGCGAGAAGACTCTGGTTCAGAGTCTCAGTGAGGACAACCAGCAACAAATTATTGTGGGCCCACCGCAGCCCATTACCGGGGTAAAGTGCGAAGGATACTGTCTCAGTGTGTACGGTGAGTGGCAAAGAAATACACCGGCCAAGGCCCCTTCACTGAACCAACGTTCTAACAAATATCATCCAGCTCTCTGCTTTGGTTATTTTGGTGACCACGGCCAGTACTATGGATCTCTTGGCCCTTGCTGCAACGGATACTGTGCGGCAAATCACTGTCGCCCCTGGTTCTAAGGTGGCGTGAAAGGAAGTAATTACATCGGTAGAAGAGACAAGGGATACAATATCCGTATAAGTATATACACTAGCTTCAAGAGCAAAATGTAAATGTCATTATCACACCTAATGATTCCATCTCTACTAGCCCCCTCTTAGTAGCAAGTACCGCGGCAACACTAGGGGGATTCACAACTGCCCCGCGATGTGCCTAAATGCATGTCAATCTTTTAACCAATCATCATTCTTAACAGCATCGCTCCGAAAGGCAGCATGCAAGCAATTTTCCCATGTTTTTTTCTCGTCTAGCATGTCCTTCTTTCTGGGGTTTCCGTCTCTCATTCTCTTGCCCGTTAGACGTCACTATGAACTGCATCGATGTGTACCATGTCTCCATTCGAGAGACCTTTGAATACCACTTCTTATCATTCCCCAAGAACATAGGATGGGCCATAGGCGCTCTTCCACCTGGTGAAGGTGTTATTGCCGCAGAAAGGTGTTTCCTACGGAGAGACGTCCTCGTTCCGATCCGCAATCAGACTGACGATGCTTCACATTCATGGATACCTATACCTGTGAGGAAGACCAGTCAAACATCTAACCTCCACCGACGCCCGTGGTTTGGTAAGTCGTTTAATGCCGATCGCAATGAAACGACCCAACATCCTTAGAATGGACCGCCCCCGAGGCCAACTTCTGCACTTGCTCTCTCTTTTCTCACAGGACCAGGTACAGAGGCGTTGCTCAGCAAGTAGACCATCTATCCTATAGGGCCATTGAAAGATAAGTTTCGAGACTGGTCCGGGGTAGAGGCTCCGGGTATCCACAGCACCCCGACCTTCCACTTTCTAGACTCTCTATTGAGTTGACACAGGTAGGTGCCAGTCGTTAAATGAGCCCTAACGCGAGTCGCTCGTAGGGTGTCCGACAGAGTGTCTGACGATGACGCTTGAAATTAGCGGTTCTTTCAGATGGAGCCATTGATTTTGCGATTTTGTGAAGAAAGAGTCAACCTTCCAACTCCGGCCGGCATGATGTCAAATTGACTATCCGGCGTAATACGGACCTTCATATTTGACCTTCCAACCACACACCTCCACACGAATACCTAACATAAGTAGCACCTAGACGATCGAATGCAACGCGAATCTCCACGCATCGCCTGGTTACTACACCAAGTACAACTTTAGTATCAGCAGAGACCACGACCATAAGCTTGCGCCCCTCATATACGGCAACACGGAAGCTGGCCCTCTCTATTCCATCGCACAAAGAGGTTGCTATTTCGACATCCTCTCGACACCCTGTGTGACTGCCACATCATTCGCCCGCTGAACTACGCGCGGTGAGGTGGCATCCATTCGCTTGCGAACCAACCACCAGACGCATGCCATTTGTGCCGAGCGAGCAAAGCACAATCGTCGGGGAGTGTGCACGCGTAACTCAATATGTAGGAGCCTAAAATGCAACCCTCGTCACGAATTGCTTCTTCCGTCCACCGATAAAACAACAAGCCATTTAGCATGTGATTCTTGATATGATTTCTTGATCTGGCTATCTCAGTCTGGGAATAATAAAATACAGCATTCCCCGTTGCCTGCTCCTAATCTTACAAGATTTCTGATCTCCGGCAAAGACATCCAACGAGTTTTCAATATCAGCTTCGAGTTGGCGTCGCGCATCAGATATGACGTCGTATGAGCTAGCCACCTACAAACGCATTATTTTGTGTTGCGATGGCACTTGGATGGATTCAGACAGGGGCAGCAATGAGCGTCCTGCCAATGTCGCGAGAATCGCCCGCGCAATCGCCAGCAGCAGCCTCGACCGCGATAAGAAAGTCGTGAAGCAGATAGTCTACTATCATCCGGGGCTCGGATCGGGAGACATGCCGCTTCAAAGAGCAATCCGCGGTGAGCCGATTCCGACTGGCGGTTTACAAGCCGTTTCCTTCAACTATGCCGCCGTGCTAACCAGAGATCCTTTCCCTTGCAGGCGCAATCGGATGCGGTCTTGAAAGGGACCTAAGCCAGATCTACGGCTTCATTTCAAACAACTACGAGCAGGGCGACGAAATCTTCTTCTTTGGCTTCTCGCGCGGCGCCTTCGCTGTGCGATTGGTGGCGGGCTTGATCTGCGACGTCGGCGTTCTCTCTGCGATCCAAATGTCGTCCTTCCCAGAGCTCTTAAAGGCATACTTGGCAAACTACGAAGGGCCTTTCAGAAAAACTACGTGGTATAGGGACAACCAGACAAAGCTGGGGCTTGTCAGCGCCACCGTCAAGGTTGTCGGCGTCTTCGAGACCGTAGGAGAGTTAGTATGTTGTTTAGAATGACTCTGTGTCCTCTTTTATTACGTCTCTGCTAATTTTTACTGTGTTCTTGCACATTTAGGGAGTACCTGAGTGGTGGTTTGTGAAATGGGCCCGACATTGGGGCATGCGGATCAACAAGCAGTACCAATTCCACAATACGTTTGTGTCGAAAAGTCAGACAAAATCTCCCTCACGAGCCGGGTATCAACTGAAGCTGACCAGCTCATTGCGAAAAGACATAGAGTATGCGTTCCACGCTCTTGCAATTGATGAGCGACGGTTGGGCTTCCAGCCAACCATGTGGTATCAAACGGTGGGTGGTCCTTCGAAGGAACTGAAGCAGTGCTGGTTCCCAGGCGTCCATGCCAACCTAGGTGGGCATTCGGAGTTATATGAGAAACGGTCAGATCATGGCCAAATCGGGTTTGTTTGCCTGGGCTGGATGGTTTGTGTTCACTGAATATTAAATACACCATGGCTGCATGCGACCACTAACACTTTAAACCATAGATTGATTCCGTTTCAAATATGCTCACCTTCGAGGAAGACTCAATCAAGACTCTCCTCGACGAGCATCGACATGCCCTCAATTCTAACGCTTCATCAAACGGCTGGGGCAGTGGCCCCATTATCAGCGTCTTCGCCGGTTGGATGGGCAAGCTTTTCTGGTTGTTGGGTAGGAAAACTCGGACGCCGGGCCAATATCACAACCACGCGCTCGACCAGGCAGCAGGACAGACCTACGAGTACTTCCATCCAGTCGTTCGATACCGCAAGCTCAAGGTTCCCAAGTACAGCCCGAAGGCACTAGAAGGGTTCGAACCTGAGTATGGAGGCGCGTCGGGATGGAAGTGGACAAAGGCGAGCTCGTGGTCCATACCCGAGTACTCCATGACAGCCGAAAAGAAGATGAACGTCGCGTACATAGATAATCGTAGGAAGGTGACGGGATACGGGAGCATGGAAAGCTTTTCAAGGTTGATTTGCCCAGAGAACGTCCTGGCGTGGCTGGATAAGGAAATCGGCACAGACGACCAGGGTCCGACCGACCAGAACGGGGAAGGTACTGGTCTTCAATGTTGCGGGACGACCGCCGGTCGCGGGATAGCTGGACAGGATATGAGCATGTCCACGTAGTATTAGAGCCACGTTTTTGTGTCTTCCTATGTATCTCTCTCAGGAAGGTACAAAGCTTACAGGACATCTCTTCCGGGACTAACTTTCTAAGGGTTTAGGCCCAACAAGCTCTACCTGCTACACACATTCAGAAGGATCTTCATAACATTTCAGCTCTCTAAATTTAGAGATTTCGTACTTTAAAGGCGCGCATTTGAATCCCAGGAATCTCGACATGTATAGAATGGGCATATGCCCTATACGGATGGAGGACGCAGCAAGTAAGACCAACATAGCGGTCTTCCTTGATTTCGTTTTCTAGTAGCACCTCTTTCGGGGCCCTTATTAATTACAGAGTGAAAATATCAACGCCCTCTCATTATTCAAATTTCGCGACTAAACCCGGCATGGGCATTCCGGCCAATATTCCCGGTTCCAACGCAGATTCCATATCGTAGCCCATGTAATAAAATGGGCCGACCAATCCCCACTCGGCAGCCAATGATAAGATTTCTATTTAAGATGGACATGGATGCTTCGTTACAGTGATGGTATTCTGACCGCCGCCCGCCCAACGTTGCACGCTCTTGTCCAGGCGGGCAACCTACAAGAGCCGAAACACACCATGGCTGTCATAACGGCTCGGCGCTTTGGGAAAGCTCAGCTCCGGCTACTTCTCTCTACATACGAGATTTCCCCACAGCGGCGGGGGGCCACAAGATTTTTTCTTGTTCATGCTAGGTTGAGGAGCGGTCGCTGCGCCAGGTTTCACAGAACCAACTGCATATTTTGCGGGGCGGTGTTGCAAGGCATCAACGCGAAAGTGGTGGTGGGAATCGGAAACGATTGGCTTGGGTTTTTCGAGAGAGGTTCGAACCGTGGCCGCCAGCAGGGGCCATCTACCCGCCCCACACCTGCCCCGCCGGTGCATGGTGACGGTCGTATGACTGGTCCCGTCCATATTCGTCAACGAAAATCGAGTATTCTTCATCGTGCGAGATTGGCATTCTAGAATTTCTTGCTGGGTTTCCCCATAGCACATCGTTCCCGGTCTGGGCCGAATTTCGCGACGCGACTGATTACAATGGATAGATTCATATCTTTCTTTGCTTCTGAGAATTGATAACCTATTTCGAGAGTTGGGGAGAGTGAAGTAAAGGTACTGAGTCCTTGTACTCAACATGGCGCTTGCAGACCAGAATGCGTCTTACTGTGGCTCCCACTGAGGCTTTTCTCGTCGCGTCAGATCACACAAGCCCCGAGACCCGAGAGCCTGGGTCGCCCGTCCGGGATGTCATGGAAGTGATGTGGCGTAGATCAGAACCTATTATCCACTTTGCTCGAGGCATCCGACAGGAGTCTCGCTGCGTGTGAATCGTCGTAGCACCTTCATTCCCATTTATACAAAATTAGCTCGCTCCCTCTTCAGCAAAATGGATAGGTCGCTGGCCAGAAATGGTCGGGCCCGTCGAAATATTGAACACATAGTATTATGCTCATTTCGGTATATCTTTAAACTCTCCGTTACGTCCCTTTCAAGATGCCGCCAAGGACCATTCGAAACCGCCTTTACGAAGAAAGAGGAGTAGGCTTGTACACGTACAAATTCACCAGCACACGAGAACTTCAAGAGCTTCTCGGTCTCTCACCTCCGTTCAGCACCTGCTACGCGCATGCACCATATGCAAAGAATGCGCCGCACTGCACGCGTTCCATCCACAAGAACAATCAGGCTTCCGTCCCCGGACTACTCATGGACATTGTCGACTGCGACATCCCGTCCAGCACGGCGGACCAGCTGCTGCGTCGGCTGTCCCGCTGCGCAGTGTGCGGCATCGGCATCTGGCACCAGGACCAGGCGATGGACATGTATGAAAAGTGGTCTGCCGCCCTCTGGGGAGAGTTCTTGGATATCAACGGATTAGCTCAGCAACCCGCCTGGGTTCGGGAACAGTTTCGCAGTGTCTCGCGCTCGGAGTGGATGGAATGGGCCTTTTCGCTCCAGGTTGGCGTCGAAGAGGTAGCGCCTGATGAACGTGGATACGAGGATGACGGCGATTCGGACGTCTCTTCCGATACGAGCGAGGTCTTCTCCGACTTTGATGCAGCCGAAAACGTGACGACGGAGACGGTCTTTGAAAACAACGAAAGCTCCAGCGGTGGATCATTTGGGCAGGCCCCAGAGTCCGCAGAAACTACTACCGGCTCTAATGTAACACCTAACAACCGGGACGATTCGTCCGACGACGAACCCATCTTCACACCAGCCGAGTCGGAACATGGGGAGGATCCCAGTCCCAGTTTCGAGTCGGAGCTCTTGTCTCTTGCCCAGAATCTCGCCGAAGAGGCGCCAGCCGATTCTAATCCGTCGTCTAGTTCTGATCCAGCATCTCCCGCTCCGGTCCCGTTGGCCCAGTTCAGGCCTTATTCAAACGTCCACAGCCAGTCGCGGCTCCTCAAGGAACTCCTCAACAAACTCCCACAAACGGTCACCCAGAAGAAACTCCACGCGGGCTACATTTATGCCTTCCGACGCCCAGGCGTCCCCGGCTTCCTGAAAATCGGATATACAAATGACGTAATCAAGCCGCGCCGGGCGCGTCCCGACCCCGTGGACCACCGCCTTGCCGTCTGGAGCACCAATTGCGGCTACGTGCCGGAGCTGGTCTTCCGGGTGCACGTTCCACACGCCGTCGAACGCGTGGAGAGGCTAGTCCACAAAACGTTCCAGATGGAGCGCCGAGTTCAAAACCCGCCATGTGCGCGATGCGCCCGGGGGCGCCGTGGAAAGGGGCGCCACAATGAGTGGTTCGAGGTTGAGGAGGACCAAGTCCGGAAGGTGGTGGGTCTTTGGAAGCAGTTCAGTGTTCAAAATCCCTACGACAGGTTTGGGCGGCTCAACGAGTTTTGGTCCCAGTTGGCGGCCGACGAGAAAAAGCGGGTGGCCAGTTCAATCAGCATGTTGACGTGGGTCGAGGAGATGCCTGGACATGTGGAAAAGTTGAGGGGGGAAGACTTTGCCAGTACTTTGACCAGGCTCGAATTTTGTGAGAAAGATGCTGTGGCGCATTTTCCCGGCGTGGTTTTCCTTTTCTTTCTGTTTCTCTTTTCTCTTTTCTTTTAGCCGGGGCTTCTCTTTGCCTGGCGTATCTTGTGGATTCTATGTTCGGGATCTTGCATGGGTTGTATGCTTTTTGTAACCATTCTAGATTTTTTTTGATACCCATTGACGCATGCTATAGACTACAGAAGAGAAACTTAGGATCTCAAAACATCATGAATGAAACACATTTCTGCCTTAAGTCCTTTTGTGTAATTTGAAATTATTTGAACTCTTTTTTTCAACTCATGGCAAGTTTCAACTAACTCGGTCAAGGCTTACGGTTGCATGTGGCAATCTGAGCTAGTCTTTTTGAAAGACCATGTAGTTGGGGCCTCTTCCCCTTTGCCGTTTGGCTGTCTCGTTCATTTCGGATGGGTTGCATCACCGTCTACCAGGGGAATACAAACTCCCCCAGCATCTAGGGTAGCGCTGATAAGAGCGGGCCACAACGGTGCAAACGCCAATGATCGCACCTACGTTAACCACGAACACGACTCTTAACCATGAGTTATTTATAGCTATCAATCCGGCCCGATTGGTCATAGGTATGGAGGAGCGGGAATGAACGCGACCGGTAAGGTAAGGCAGTTCTTAACTTTCACTAGACATTTCGAACATGATATGAGAGAAAATTGAGGCCGAGGTTTAGTTAACCCGTTGTATATTGATATTGTCAGTCCGTCGTCTGCCTTTCGAACTTCGGCGATGGATTTTTCACTGGGCTCTCATTCTCCAATTAATATCATTCTTATCCCCAACATCGGCGACTCAGCGCTGTGGCGTCTACACTTATACGGAATGATGATGTCGTCTCCAATCCGGTGCTATGCCCTTCGTGATATGTCGTAGCCTTGCGTCTCTATAGGGGTTGCGAGCCCTGTTGCAAGGTCTCTTCCCGGCTAGATAGGAACGTTAGAGATTTCGGTCAGCAGTTGCTGCTCACTACTTGCCCAAATTCTAGCGTTCAGGTGCGGCACATCTTTACATCTCCGACGCGGACTAGGGCAACAGATCCAAGTATTTTAGTATAAAATAATAGTAAGACCGTCTGTTCTATGTTCAAGTAATAACCAAAATGCAAACCAGAATTCCAATGCTATCAACGCCATGTGCTTTACTAAGAGGCCCGGATCGCTTAAAGGCACCTTATTGCAAAGCGCAACAGTACTGAACATTATCCATTGACTTCCCACTCAAGAAGACATTTTGGCAAAACCCATCCGACTCCCTGCATTGAGCCCATGTCCGCAGTCCATCTCCCACCCAAATCGGCTTATCGTTCTCGCAATACACCTTGTAGTTGTTATTCCAACCATCGTCGCAAATGTTCCCGCTCATGGCAATAGACGCCTTTGTGTCGCCACCGCATTGCTGGTCCCAGATGGCAGCATATTCGCCGCCGCAGCCGCCGTCGGTGAGCTGACTAGGCCCTTGAGGCATAGGAATGCATGTCTGGCGGGTGCCGACACCAACTTCGTTGGGACCACAAGGGTTACCTTTTGAAGAGAATTGCCGTGGTAGGATGGCTCTGTACGATGATCACAAGTCAGTTGAGTGCAATCAGGATTTTTTGGGCTGGGAAGAGGAAGTCTTTTCTTTCGTGCCGGGGAAAAAGGGGGGGTTGAGTGGCAGCGACTTACGAGGCCGAGCCAACTTGGAGGAACGTGGCGACGGTGGCAGCAGCCAGCATGGCGCTCTTGAAAGTGTACATTTTGAATAGACAAAGTGGCTTTCAAAGGTAAAAGATTGGAAATTTGCGTTTGCTTTTAGTAGTCTGATATTTGCTTTGAGAACTGTTTTGAATATGGGTTGCTGGCTTCAGCTAGAAATCGTTCCCTAGAGTCTGAGATTTTCCTTTGCTTTTATATCTTTTAGAATTCCACCAGCAGACCCTTACGTGAAGCCGTGATTCTATCTTACAAACCGCAGCCTCCAAAATGCCCCACGATATGACCGCATTCGCATTCCTATTGTGGCGGATCGACGAAAATGCCTTCGCCTTGTTATGCCCATCAATTCCTCGACCTTGTTCCTTGGGTTTAACGCCTCAGTAGGGATAATCATAGAGCATTTCAGCTACGGCGATGCTTAACAGGGTCGGCCGCCTCGT
>Ga0247774_1001349_pt1 | contig 12429 bp, 6 predicted proteins | sample UWRJL001104B6_FD_179933 | JGI IMG/M metagenome (GOLD analysis project Ga0247774, IMG submission 179933) | Plant litter microbial communities from Arlington Agricultural Research Station in Wisconsin, United States - UWRJ-L001-104B-6 | ecosystem: Environmental > Terrestrial > Plant litter >... | reverse complement strand
TACCAGTTTCAGTTTGCACGAACGGCTTGAACAAACGGCTAATCTCTTCAGGGGCAATACCAGGGCCTGTATCCTTCACAGAAAACAGAAGAAAGAACTTGGATAGCGGTTTTTTTGCCAGAGGCTGAAGGCATTTTACAGTCAGCTTCACCCTACCCGTCTCAGTAAATTTAACAGCATTACCCAACAGATTAATCAAAACTTGGCGCAGCTTGCTTTCATCAGTTCGGACGTATTGCGGTACATCATTCCGGAGTTCAAAAACAAGTTGCAATCCCGACGACTGAGCTTTGAGTTGGAACATCCGTTCTATGTCCGAGAGCAAACTGTACAGGTCAAAAGCATTTGATTCGAGGGTAATTTGACCAGCTTCAATCTTAGACAGCGACAAAATATCGTTGATTAGTTTCAACAAATGCTCGCCACTGCGATTGATAATATCTAAACTCGACTGCTGTTCCGGTGCAGTTTTTTTAGAGTTTACAAGGAGGTGGGCAAAGCCGATAATCGCATTCAGAGGCGTTCTCAATTCATGGCTCATATTAGCCAGAAAGGTACTTTTAGCGCGATTGGCACTTTCGGCTGCAATTAGAGCTTGTTTTAGTTCAATAGTTTTCTGTGCAACTTGCCGCTTTAAATCGCCAGAATATTCTTCTAACCGCTGGCGAGATGCTTTTAACTGGCAATTCATGCGCAAGAAAGCACAGGCTAGGGCTTCGAGTTCGGCAACACCGCTACCTGAAACTGTTGAGTCGAAGTCGCCACCAGCTATCGCCTCTGTTGCCGAAATTAACCGCAGCAGCCGCTGTTCTATTCTTAGGGAAATGGACAGCAAAAGGCAGATAGAAAGAACCAAAGCCAGTAGCACGAGCAAAATAGTGTTGCGGGTGTTGGCCTGAACTTTTTCTGTGAAGTCGGTTTCGGGTACAACTGCCACAATCAGCCAATTTAAGCCTTTCGAGTTTTTAAAAGGTCTGACTTGCAGTAAGTATAGTGAGTTGCTGGCAGTAAAGTTAAGATTTTGGCTGCTGTTAATAGCAGCGAGGCTGCCATAATGTTTAAGCAAATACTCTGTTGAAAGCCGGATTACTTTTTGTTGCAGAGCTTGGGTGCTTTCTCGCTGCAGTCCGTCAACAGAAATAGACGGTTTTGGTTCAGTTACCTCGTTCCGAGCAACTAAATGTCCCGAACGGTCTAAGATAAAGGCTTGACAGTTAGGGCTGATGTGGAAATCGTGCAAGTTGAATGTTGAGGTTGGGGTGGGAAAAGCAGGATTTGTTTTTTGTTGACGGAATATTGTTTTTGGAGAGTCTGACCCATTTCTTTTCCCATTTGGTTTGATTGTGACTCCGGCTGTTTGACTTGGGGGAAGTTGGTTTACCGAACCAGTTTGCATTTTTTTATAAGTCCCTTCTCCTTTCCCAACCCCAACCCCTTCTTTTAAGTAGCTGTCAAGGCGGTCAGATATGCGGCTCGTTGCTTCGGACAATAGCTGTGCAACTAAGTCATTCATTGTCTGCCGCCCTGTTTGAAAAGAAAGCCATCCCGTTAGAGCTAGTAAGGTTGAAATTAGGAGAGCGTTGGGGACTGTAAGCACAACGCGCAGCGGGAGGGCAGACTTTTTTTGAATTGAGCTTTTTGGGCGGAACATTGGTTGAAAAAAGGGAGTGGGGAGTGGGGAGTAGGGAGTGGGGAGAGGGGGAGAGGGGGAGAGAGGGAGAGAGGGAGAGGGAGAGAGTGAGAGAGTGGGAGATTAGAGGTGTGCAGTAAACAGCAAGCTGTTTGAATTTTCAGGTAGATTGCAGTTACATAATCCCTCATTTCTATTCAATTGGGTGAGTATATGTTAGATGTTGAAGCCCTCTAGTTTTTATCGGGTTGTTGCAAGTTTTCAAACTTCTCCCACTCTCCCACTCTCCCCCTCTCCCACTCTCCCCCACTCCCCATTCCCGTTACCTATTCCCGCAGCTCCGGCTCCAATCAAAAAGCAGAGCGACTTTTAAGAAGCCGAGTAGTTCGGGCTGTTGGCGGTTGTCGCTGCTCGAATCTCGTTCCAGGGTAGTTCAATTCTTCTCGTGCAATGCGGCTCAGCTCGACAATCACAGACAAGTCTACTCCGGCTCGTGCAGCAGCATCGGCCGCCGATAGATTCTGATTTCTTACCAGAGCTAAAAATTGTCGCACGCTGTAGACTACTGGGTCGCTGGCTGCTGTGTAGCCTTTTTGAATGGCAATCAGCAATCCTTTTTCAACATCTGATGCTGCGGGGGCGCGACCTCTATCAACGTTCACAGTCGGCGACATTCTTGGGGTGACGGGAGCGATGCGAATTCCTAAGTGTTCTGGTTCTTTGTTGGTAGGAACGATGTTGAAGTTGTAAAGTCGCTGTTTCCCTTTTGAATCTACAGTTTTGATTGAAAGGTTAGTGATGGTAGCTGTGGTAGCTCCCGGAAAATTGAGCGCTTGAATGGGACGCAAGAAAACAGTTTTGGCTTGGCCGCTTGCCAACTGTGCATCGGTGCTGAAAACTATTTTTGAGGGGTCGGCAATTAAAATGTAGGCGAGAGCTTCATCGGTTGAGCTGAAGTCGATCGCACTCGCGCGACCGGGATAGACTAAAATATCGATCGCACTATTGACGGCAATATCTCGACCCACAGTTTGATAGCCTGTTACTCTTGATTGAGCAAAAGCACAGTCGGGGTAGCTTGCAGTAGCGAACACTGCTGTGAACAAAAGCCCTCCGAGGGAAAGCATTCTTGGGGATTGGATGCGATTCGTCATGGCAGTTATTCGTTGATGTTGAGAAAATTGTTGACAGTAGAAACGGGAATTTCCTTTACTAATCGCCGCAGTCGCGTTGGGGCGACTTAACCGTTTACCGACGGTTTGGTTATCGGTAAATGTTGAGAAAGCTGTTAACAGTAATAGAAACCGGGGTTCCTTTATTAACCACAGCTACATTAGGGCGGTTTAAAAGTTCTTCAGTTGCTCTATCTGAGCGGCTTTCCATCCGTTTTGCTAGGGGGCTGAAGAAGCCATCGAGGACGGCTGACCAAATTTGCGGGTCTCGACTTTCAACGGTGGTTGTACTGTTCCCAAACCTACCGCTAATACTGCTAGAGCTCCTGACTTTAGGCTCTGCGAACACTTGACCGACTCGTCCAACTCCCGACAGCACTGCGGTGAGGATATCAAGTCCTGCAATATCGTTCCCTGGGTCGAAGTAGCCTGAAGCAATCAGCGGCCGCCCGCCCTCTCCTGCAATCAAAATTGCGCCTTCTGGAATGGGCTGCTGTTTAATCTGACCGTTTCTATCAGAGTAGACAATCGCCACAGCACTAGCTTGTACCATGCGATTGGTTTTGCTGACGGTGCTGGCTTTGGCAATGACAACTGTGCCGGCTGGAAAAGCAATAAAGCCGTTAGTTGCCGTTACGTTGTCTGTGAGGGTGACGGCAAATTTGTCTCCCTGCTGTTTGTTTGAGCTTTCATCCCACAGCAGGGGAATCGAAACTACGCCGTTGGCTGTGGTGCCCAGGGGAACCTGAGCTGTTTGGGAGGTTGAGCCCGTTTGGGGCGTGCGGTTGAGAATGCCTTTTACCCCTGGAGAGTTGACTTGTTCTGCGGTTGGGGAATTTGTTAAGGCTTCTGCTTCTGGAGCAGTTTCTGGGGAAAGGGTTTGAAATTCTGTATCGGGCAAGGATGTTTGGGACTCGCTCAGTCGAGTCGCAGTCTCGATTGGGTTATCGGTAAAATCGGAACTTGTTTGGGGAGAAAGGGCAGCCGGAGTTAATTGGTTAGTCGAGTTTTGGGAGTTGTCGTTGGTTTCGAGGCTGTCCTCTCCTGCGGGAAACTCCGGGTGTAGCCTTTCCCCGGTGATGTTATTTGGGCGGTTATAAAATTCTTGTGGGATTTGCTCGAAAGAAACGTATGAGGGTTGCGACTTTTGGTTGCCGATATTGACTGTTAGGAATTCAGTTGTTGGAGCTGGCTTTGTCAGAGCGGCGGCGGTAGCACTTGTTGTCGCTGGAGTGCTTGGTGTTGCACTCACGGCATTCGCTATTCGGTTAGGGTCAAAATTTCCCCTAATTTGTCCGAGTTGGGCGAGTTGGTTCCACCGCTCAAACGGGTCGATTTTTTCGGATGTTGGAGTTGGAATTAAAGGTGGGGGTACTAACGGTTTGAGTATGGGGGCCGGTGCGGGTGTTCTTGAGGGTACTCTTTGAGGTATGGGTGCGGGTAGTGTTAGCGTCCGCACTACTGTTCTGGGTGCGGGTAGGGGTTCGCGTAGAGGAGTAGGTGGCCCTGCAGCGCTCCGGGTAGCGACTAGACGCGGAGTTCGCGGAGAAAGCGGGGCTCTTGACGGTTTGGGCGACGGTTCTGTTTTGGGTTTTGCGGTTTTTTGCGGTTTTTCGGCTAACAGTTTTTGTTGGTTTTGGTAAGCTAATTTAGCCAGCAACTCCGGTTTTTCATCTTTAATGGTGCCAGAAGAGCTTTCTTTTGGTGTTGATTGTGCGATAGCTTCGCGAGGTGATTTAGGCTTGATAAATTGCCAAATCAGCAGTCCTAGCAATAGTATTCCACCAGTCAACAGCAGCATTGTCACTGCTCTAGGAACGCCTCTTTCGGAAACAGGCGGGGGCAGTGGTCTTTCCTCATCTTGAGCGAGTTGATATTGAGTTTCAAGTGTTAGGGGTGCATTGGGGTCGAAATTAGCAATGAAGTTTTCATCAATATCATCATCTTTCGAGGGGGAGGGGGAAGGGGAAGGGGAAGGAGGAGGAGGAGGGGAAAAATTATCTTTTTTGGAAGGGGGAGGCGAAGGGGAAAAGTTATCTTCTGACATCTTGCTACTATCGTTATTAAGGATACTTTCGCTATCAAGAGGAAGTGAATTATTTGGCTCAATTTCTGCGGCTGTCAACTTTGTTTGATGAGAATTTTTTGATGAGAATTGTCTGTTACTCATGGCTACTCGGTTGTTGCTTATTACGATGGTGAATTAACAAATAATTGGCTTGTATGTGAGTGAGAAAGAGCAAAGAATTAGGACTTATTTGTTGTTAAACTACAACCGCTTGAAGTTCATATACAGCACTTTTCAGGTAAGTGAAGTACAAACAAATCAGTTTCTGTAGGGGCGGTACTCCTTTCCCCTTCCCTGTTTTTCCTTCCCCTTCCCCTTCCCCCTCGCCCTCCCCCTCTAAGGTTTGAATTCGACAATTCGGGAAATTTCTAATCCGGCTGCTCTCAAAGAGTGAATAGTCTTCTCTAATTCATTAGCGTTTTCTTTGAGAGGGGATTTGGGAATTTCTACGGCTTTGACGGTGAAAGTTCGATTAAACTGTTCTCGGCTTTCCCCAATGCCTTGCTCTAGCACTACGCGAGTAGCAATTACATCTATTTCCCAAACTCCTCTTTTTATTTCTCTGGGTTCTGAAATGTGAGAGATATAGACTCCAGAGCGGGTTTTTCCTGAATAGATGGTGTTGGGAACGAGTTTGGCAAGTTCGACCAAGGAAGCTTTACCAAACTCTGATTCCATCATCAAGGAACCCATCCAAGCAGTTGTAGGAACTTGGGAACCTTTAACTTTAATGCCGGGGTCTGGGTCATTTGTGCCGGGAATTTTGCCTGACCAAGCCCAGGTTAAATTTACCCAACTGGATACAAAATTTTGGATAATTTTCGGCTCTCTGTACAGTTCATCTTGTTCTGCAATTCGTGCTGCGGTTCCGTCTTTTAACTGGACAAAGGTAACTTTTCTTTGAGATAAAGCTCTCAAACTGACTGTATTTACTAAAACAGCAATTGTCAGGAAGAAAACAAAGCTTGTTAGCAGGACAAAGCACAAGGCTAAGGTGTTTTTAGATTCAGGGAGTAAGGGTTGTGATTGTGGAAATTTCATAGTTTTCTTGGAAGGGGAAGGGGAACGGGAAGGGGAAGGTTAAGAGAAGGGGAGGGGGAAGGGGAAGGGGAAGGAGAGGGAGAGAGGGGAGGGAAAACAGGGGAGGGGGAAGGAAAAACCAGGTTATTATTAGCTTTACTTGCTACTAATTAGTGCTAGTTTCGGAGTGGAGGAAGGGGGAGGAGAGGGGGAGGGGGAAGGGGAAGGGTTGAAAAACTTGGGGAAAATCCTGTCATTTTCTACATTGGGGAGCTGATTATTTACAATTTGATAAGTGACAGAAGAAGGTTCAACTCAAAAGTATAAAATTTATCCTTCCTTCCGCTTCCCCTTCCCCTTCCCCTTCTTAAGTACGAGATGCTAATTTTCTAGCAGCAGACAAAAGAAGGCGAAGGCACTCGTCAATTTCTTGGCAGAGGACATCACTATCTTGTTGATTGATATAGCCAAGCTCAGTGGCTATCCATACATGGGTATCAACTTCTCGCAATGAGCCTTCAGCTATGTGTAAAAATCGGACATAATCAGTTGTTGTATTGCGTCCATAGCCTTCAGCAATGTTGGCAGGTACAGAAACCGCAGCTCGACGAAGCTGATTAGTAAGACCATACAGTTCCTCCTTGGAAAATTTTTTGGTAATCTCGTAACACTTCACAGCTAACTTGGCTGTTCTTTGCCAAATAAATTGTTCGCGATGTGATGACATAATTAATCTCCTTAAATTAAAGGGTAGAGAGTTGAGGAATCAAAGGCTAGAAGTTTTTACAAATTTTATGATAATCTAAGCCCAGAAAAATCTCTCACAATTTCCTTCCCCTTCCCCTTCCCCTTCCCCTTCCCCTAGATTAGTTTTCCGGCAATAACGCCGATCGCGTTACTGGCAATATCTGTAAGCTGTTTGGTGCTATTGGCGATCGCACTGTACAAAGCAGTTCCTCCACCCTTGGCTATTAACACGGCTAGAACGGGAGAAAACACAGCTAAAAAGAATAAAAAGGCGATATCTGTAACTAACTCTGCATCGGACTTGACAATCACTACAGCGACTAATCCAACGACGATGTTGTACCCCAATTGCACTCCAAATAACGACATAAATCCTATTAGCCAAGCCCAAATAGGTTTTCCTTGCAGTGGCAGCAGCGACAAGCCCATTGCAATCGGTTCGAATAGAGCTGTTAGCAACAATGCTGCTTCTAAAATATTGACAAATGCCCACTGTACTGCTCTAAGAATTAAGCGAATGATGGGCAAGACAGTAGACCTAAAAACTTGTCCGGCAAAATCGCCATTTCCTATATCCTGAAGATTGGCAACATTGCCTAAGTTTTCGACAAATCGCTGCAAGCTTTTGAGAGGTCCTCCATTTTGCTGTTCGGCTGCCTGAAGGATTTGTTGAGCTGGCTGTTTTTTGCTGTTCCAACATTCCACTAAAGCTGCTCCAACTTTGCCCTGACATTCGCTGTAGAGTTTTTCAATTTCTTCTTTGCCAGCACTGGTGAGGTTAACGTCGCTCAGGGCAGTTCTGAAGGTCATTTCTCCGACTTGAATTTTCATAATTTCTTGAACTTGAGTGCTGCCTACAGCTTTGATGAATTTGACGCTCTCAGCTAAGACTTTACCGTTGTTGCTGAGAAATACTACAATTACGAGGGGCCAGATAAACATGGCTACTAGCTCTGACCAAGACTGTTTTTCGATGATTTCTTTGCCACTGGTGACAGCGAGGTAAGTAACAGATATTCCCGCCAGAATTAGTCCTAGTTTGACTAAGGCAATCCAGAGAGAGGATTCTTGAGTGTTGAAGGTGTTAAACCAAACTAAATTCCACGATTCGACGGTTTTTTGAGAGACTTCTATAGCGTCAGATAGAGTGTCCAGGGCTTGTCCTGCTGTGCTAGTTTGGCCGATTAGTTGTGTCAGCATATTTGGAAGGGGAGGGGGAAGGGGAAGGGGAAGGGGAAGGAGAGGGGGAGGGGGGAGGGGAAGGGGAAGGAGAGGGAGAGAGGGGAGGGAAAACAGGGGAGGGGGAAGAAAAAACTAGGTTATTATTAGCTTTGTTCGCTACTAATTAGTGCTAGTTTCGGAGTTGAGGAAGGGGGAGGAGAGGGGGAAGGGGAAGGGGAAGGGTTGAAAAACTTGGGGAAAATCGCGTCATTTTCTACATTGGGGAGCTGATTATTTACAATTTGATAAGTGACAGAAGAAGGTGCAACTCAAAAGTAGAAAATTTATCCTTCCTCTCCCTTCCCCTTCCCCTTCCCCTTCCCCTTATTCACCCAAGGTGATACCTCCCGGCATTTGAAACAGTCCGGCTTGAGTAGAAGAAGCGGTAGCCGCAGCAGCATCCTGCCGTCTCTGGGCTGTGTTAATTTCGTTGAGTTCTTCAGCTTGTTGAGCATTGAGAATGTTGGCAAAACTGCGATCGATTTGAGCTTGCTGGCCCTGCATGACTAAGGCACTTTGATTTTCTGCTGATAAGGCTGCTTGCTTAGCTGCGATCGCACTTTGTTGAGATATGTTTCTCATAATGTTCTGTGTGACATCTTGACCTTCTGAATCAGCACCCAATTCCATTGAATTTTGGCTCTCGCGATTAGTTTGCTCTACGTTCTGCTGGACAATTTCTTTCATCTGAGCTTGCTTTTGTTGAGCTTCTTTACTGAGAGTGGCTTTATTGGCTTCACTGACAGCACTTTCTCTTTCTGCGAGTTCTGCGGTGTTCTCTTTGAGGCTGTAAGAATCTTGCGGTCTCTTCTCTAAAACAGCGGATAGTTTTGTCCCTTCGCTTTCGGAGGTGTTGCCGTCCATTATGCTTTTAACTGCTTCTTTTAGGTCGGGAACTTTCAGTTCTCCCAGGAATGAAGAGAGGGTTGATTCTATTTCACTGCTAAATTTTTCGACTTTGTTTAACAAATTGTCCCAGATGCCTGAGATGCTGTCGGAGATGGTGGAGACGGTATCTGAAATTTCGCCTGTTATGCCGCTAATTGTGTTTTCTATACCTCCTATTTCTTTGTGGTTGTTCAAGAAGTTATTAGCTGATTGTTGAATTTGCGTGTCTATTTGTTGATTGGGAACTGTGAAGCTGGAGCGGTTGAAAGTGCTGCTGTTAGGATTGTTTGAGGTGGGAAGCTGTGTTGCAGTCGGATTGCTGTCAGAGGTTTGAGCTTTTGCTTCAACAGAATTCAGTATTAAGCTCAGCCAAATTGCAGGAATGCCGAGGGCAAGTTTGACAAGAAATTTCGGTGATTTCATCGGTTTTCTCCGTCTAGCTAGCAATAAGGTCTTGAGGGGATTTGTGTCCATTGATATCAGTGACTCCATTCTTGCCAATATTAGCTAATGAACGCCCTTCTTTAACGGCTTGTACATATTCAGAGGCAAATTGTTTGAGTGCTAGCAGTTGCCCTTTTAAGGTATTGGGATATTGAGCCATAACTCGCGCGCGAGCCATCAATTCAGCTTGATTGTTAGCCACACTTGCTAATATCATTTCGCCTGGATAGTATCGGCTTTGCCAGAAACGACCTCCTTTTTCAATTAGCCAATTGGAATAAAGGTCGGCAGCTCTGGGAAGGAAAGCTTCTGTGGCATTCTGGCTAATAATTTCAGCCGGATACCCCAAATTTTTGATCCAAGAAGTGGCTCCGTTTGATGTCAATCTTCCGGTAATTCGATACACCATGTTTTGCATAATCATAGTTCCCGCACTACAATCGCAAATACTGTCGATATCTTGGGATAGCAAGAGCACTGAAATGCCATTCTTTCTACCCACTGCACAGAGTTCGCCTACTACTTCAGCAAATCCATCTTTTTTAAACAAAATCGAAAGTTCGTCTCCGATAAATAGGCTTTTAGGGTGAGAAAGTGCGTTGCGGATGCAAGCAGCGTGGGCGTTAATGGCCATTAAATACTGGTCTTGTTCGTTGCCCAGACCGCTAAGGGCAAAAAACTTAACAGCGGGTTCTGGTGAAAATGTACTCGGTCTGCCAATTGCTTTCCCTAAAGGTGACGCTAGTAAGGCGTTACATTGAGTGGTAATTTGGTTGATGGCAATGCGGTCGAAGTCGGTAAAGTTTTGCAGATTTAGTTGCTCTTTCGTGCAGAATTTTAGGAGGTTTTTGAGGGTAGGCATTTCTTGCCACGCGGTCGATTTCCAGCCTTTTTCAAAGGCCGTATTGTAGCGCTCGATAATGTCTGGGTCTTCCAGAAATTTTTTCAGAGTTAGCAGCAAAATGGCATCGACTCGCTGCGCTAATTTTGAGTCGCGGACTTTACCCATGCTGATAATAGTCAGCGCTTTTCTGATAAACTCTTTCCATTGGTCTAGTCGGCGCGATCGCTCTTCTCTGTCGAAACGCCTCAAATCGGGTATTTCGAGTAGATTTGAGCTGCCAGAGGTGATGTCGTAGTACGCACCGTCGTCGCCTAACAGTTTCACTGCGGTCTCAAAGGTACTGCCGCTTCCTGCTGAGATGTCCATACCGACTACTGGGATATTAGCGGCTATTGCATCGGCTGCAAATCGCCATCCCAAAACACTTTTACCGGAACCAGACTCGCCTGTTATGACAGCGCGGCTGGTTTGGTTGTGCATGAGGTCAACGTACACGGGTTTGCCGCCAAAGGTGATGAATTCAACTCCTTTTGAGTCGATGTCCCTTACAGCAGTTAAGGGCAAAATACCGGGGACAGTTTCGGTGTCTAAGGTGAGGCGACGTTCGTTAATTAGCGAACTGCTGTGCAACAGCCAGCTTACAGTAATGGGCAAAGTTTCTAGCCATAGTTGCCAAGCAATGTTGCGCTCTCTTAATACCTTGGCAGAGCCGAAGCTGTGGGAGAGCATTTGGCAAGCGTGTGTTAGTTGCTCCGGGGTTGGTCGGTAGACTAAGAAGGTGACAGCAGCGTGAATTGCTCTTGCACCTTTGTACATTTTTTTCTGGGCTTCAAAGGATTCTTCCTGTTTGACTTCTGCTCCTACATCGCGACCTTGACCTTTTTCTAAAGCGCGTTTTTTGGCACTTTTTGATTGTTTAGCTTGCCTTGCTAAGTTGTCTTGAATAATAAAGTTGGGAGCGGCGCTAATTTCGACAACGGCTTCAGTATCGCGGACGTAGCTGTTGCTCATAATTTTCCAGAGCCATTGCAGTTGCTCTCTGGTATTGAGCCAGCCGCCGGGGCCCTCTTCCATTGTTAGCACGCCGCATTCTGCGTTTCTGCCGGGAAGCAAAATGCGTGAGCTAGCTTTTCTGTGTTCCGGGCAGCTCGAACGGCCGCTCATACCTTCAATTAAAATGGTGCAGGCGTGTTTGTGACTGTTGAGGGTTTCGGTTAGTTTGTAGTCGGAGGCGGTTTCTTTTAAGGTGAGAAGTTGGGGGATAGGGGGTACGGGTGCGCTGTTGAATTTTTGCCACAGCCATCCCCACAATGCTTGGGCATTCATGGGTTGAATTTCCAGTCCGATTTTGGTGTTTAGCAAGAGTTCCCACCGGATGTAGCCTTGCTCGAAAGCGTCGAGCAGCAGTTGTTTGTAAAAGCGTTCAGAGTAGATGCGCTGGTTGCCTGTAAATTGTGCAGCAATGCTGTTGGCTGTGTTGATAATTCCATTGATGAATTTACTCAGAGGGTCGTTGGATTTGGAGCCAGATTGAGCGTTGAATGTCCAAGTGCAGAAAATAGTTTGGTTCCACAGTTGTCGGGTACCCGCTAAGTTGAGTTCTTGAATGCGTTTCTGTTCGTTACGAACGAGTACAGAAATGGGTTTGAGGTGACAGTTGTCAGCCAATTCAGTTAACTGTTGCTGACGAACGCAATCGCTGCTGTAGCAGCCGGTGTGAAAGGTCATTTTTTCGCCTGGGGGAATGTCTTTTAGCCCCTCTTCTAAGGCGGCGGCTGCATTGTTTACTTCATGGCGGTAGAGAATGTTGTGAAAGCCAGCCGTCTCGAATCCGAATACAATTTGGTATTGACTGCCTTCATTCAGTAAGTAACCAGAAACTTCTCGACCATCCTTTTTGATAGTGACTAAACACAGGAGGTTTTGGTAGTTTTGAAAGGGCATAAGTCGGCTGTTACCTCCTTGTTGAGTGGGAGCAACTTTGGGTTTAAGTTTGACTCGGACTTGTGCATCGCTAATTCGGTGGCGAATCGGGTTAGGTCGGTGTTGGGGAACGGGAGAAAGGTATAAAAGATTACCGTTGTACCACTCATTCCCCGGCGGAGGTCTAAACCTGTCTACAAAAAGGTGAGGTTTGTTACCTGTCAGGAGCCACCAGCTTACAATTAGCCAGAAAGTAGTGATGAAAAACCAAGGCATTCCTAAGCTGAATAGGCCGTTGGTGAGGATGTAGGAAATTACAGTGATTAGCATCCAGGGAATTAGCTGTTCTGCTGGAATGATGCCGATGCTGGCTTGTTTGCCGAGAATTTTGTTGACGGAAATAAAGTCTTTATCTGGGTCTTTGAGCATGGTAATAGGGGGAGGGAAAGAGGAGGGGGAGAGTGGGGGAGGG
>Ga0247774_1001348_pt1 | contig 12430 bp, 9 predicted proteins | sample UWRJL001104B6_FD_179933 | JGI IMG/M metagenome (GOLD analysis project Ga0247774, IMG submission 179933) | Plant litter microbial communities from Arlington Agricultural Research Station in Wisconsin, United States - UWRJ-L001-104B-6 | ecosystem: Environmental > Terrestrial > Plant litter >... | reverse complement strand
TTCAGGACGCGGCACTTCTTGGATTCGGCCTCGGGTGTGGTGGACTCGGCGTCCTCCTTGTCACCCTCGGTAGGTTGATCGGGCTCAGGTACGGTAGGGGGGATGGTCGGGTCACCATGACCCGGGCTGTCAGAGCAGGCGCGGAGGCCCTTGGTTGCCTCACCAGCGTCTGAGCCCTCATGCTTGTCCTCTTCGGCGGCCTGACCAGGCTGCTGGGGGACTATAGGTTGACTGGAGTCGTCAAGGCCGGGGTTGATGTTCTGGGGCTGGCTGAAGACGCGAGCGCTCCTGTTGCTGCCCACCGAAAGAGGAGTGTTGCAGAAATTCAGAGTGGACATGTTAAAAGTTGTCAAATGGCGGGTTTTTGCAAACTGGTCGAGAAGATGCTTGGTTGCTGCGTGCAGATGCGAAGATCTTTCTGTCGATGGCGTGGAAGAGGAAAAGAGCCGGATTTGAGGAAGAGAAAGAGGACCTTTTATACAATATCTGGTAAGATCGTGAATATTGAGTGACCTCTGCGATTCGGTGTTCAATCCGATACCTCGACAACTGAAACATGATTTCTAACTTCACCAAGCCGTTGAAACTTTATATGAGAAGGGTAGAGAAGACTCTGGAGGTTTAGGAAACGATATCGAGTGTTGGAGTGGCTTTAAGCTTCAGGATTTCAAATATCAATTAGGTACATCTGGAACAACCCGACCCCATAATTCCCGCAATTCTATTTCACCTTCCAACTCCCCATACGTATTGAAGGCAACACCTTCTTTTCCCTTATCCCTTTGTTTTATGAATGCCTCCGAGAAGTATAACGCATTCAGACGGTTGAACTCAGAAGCCTTCCTCATGATATCCTCGTTCTGATTATCGTTAAAACACTGTGAGAATATCTTAATGCTCTCGAGATTTACAAGCCTGTCATTGCAAGCTGCTTGTATGCCAATCAGCATCAAACCCATGAAGACAAACGGACCGGACTCAACATCGAACACCGGGTAAAACATCTCGTGATTCCGGTCGCCCCAGAAGTCGATCAGGTGGAGGCTCTCAAGAGACGTGGGTAGAATGTTGGCCAACGAGTCTTGGGTGGGATCGCTTTTGCGGAAGAGCCACACGAACTCGGTCATCAGATGCTGGAGGGACGTGAGGGTCGGTAGAATCTCGTCGAGGCCTGTTTGCGTGTCCGGATCCCACCAGTTGGCTCCGGGTTCTGTAACCAGTGTCAGGCTCTGGAGTGTTTCTTTCCAGCACCGAAGCGGCCTGAGGCTGGGAGCGCGGTCGCCCGTCGCCGTGAACAAGGCGAAAGATTTCAGGAGAGGGTACACTTGCACAATGTTAGCAACAGCGGGGTGAGCCCCCGCAGATATAGCGCTGCTCGTGAAGAATACGAATTCCTGCACCGTCGAAGAGGGGAGGTCATCACGAGAAGTGTCCCACATAGACCCATGTTCTCCATCGCGTCGCAGTTCGACTCGTCGAAGCCGCGGTGCCGACCGGTTGAAGGCGTCGAGAAGTCTCCTCCAGAATCTCCAAGGCTCTTTGTATGCCGAAGGCTCAGAGCGAGCAATACTCGGTGGCCTATATTCGGACTGGAGAATGACCAACTCCAGTTCCTGAAGGAAGGGGTACGGCGGCCTCCCATCAGGACCTGCCCATGCGGCTGGGTCGGGACTGGGTGTCGAGGCAAGTACGGTTCCTACGGGGTGAGGGCTCGCAGTCTCGTACAGGGAAAGAGATGGTTCTTGGTATGTTGGGGAGGATAGTGCCGTCATGGTTGTTGGGTCATTAGTGACTGGGACGAGCAGAAATAGAGACCGGATCTTGGGAACCATGGCTAACAGAAGTCCCAAAGCCGGCCTGCCTCTAAATTTGTAGGGGCTCGAAATATCCAGCAGAGCAGCCGCATGGATATCCTCGGGCGGCGCATGGCTCCGGAACTCGGCGTAGATATTCCAAGCCAGCACAAACTGAGTATTATCGAAGTGCAGCCTGGCGCTCGAGAAGTTCCCAGCCCATATGACCGTTCGGACCAAGAGCCGTAAATCTACGCGATAGAGGAGGACCCGGAGGAAAAACAGAAGGTCTTCGGGGCTTCGGAGTGCGACGACGCGGAAGAGAAGTTCTTGAGCGACCGGACGCAGCGACCGGCACAACAGGCAGCAGCGCCGGAACGTCAGCCTAGAAAAGATAAACTCCCGCTTCAGAATATCGGGTGATTGCAGGCGGTGGTCCATGGGAAGGAGAAGGTCCACTGCAGGGCCGGAAGGGAGAAGGCTAGCCAGGATTGTTCTGAGAAGCTCGTAAGGCAGATGTTGTAGGTGTGCGGCTGTAGTCGATCGGGAATCTACCTCCGACGTCGACGCTGCGAGTTCCCCTTGCATTTCAGGCGCGTTGTTCGCAACCACAGATGGCTGCGGACTTTTCTCATGGCCGAGTCTCGACACTGGGTGCGAAAGGTGAGAGTCCTCCATTCCAGACATTTTGCAGCAAAACAAGCCTCTCGAAGTATATAACCGCTGTTGGGCGAGTGGGGGCGTTCCAACGAAAAGCTCACTAGAAAAAAATAAATGATCCACCCAAAATGACGACACTATGGGCCCACAGGCAACCCGCATGAGACCCAACCCTTACAATGCAAATATCACCTCTCTATGAATATTGTCGAAACTAGGATGTCGGATACGTACCGCAGAGACTGGGTCGATAAATGACGATCCTAGGAGCCAGAAATGCCGCAAATATTTCCGTCCAACTACCCCGAATATCTTCTTGGCAATGCCTGAGAGAATGAAGAACTTGTCCGTATTACGGATCAGCTACATATGCGAGTACGGCGGCCTGGCTAGGACTATTGTAAGTAGGGTTAGGGTTAAACATCTCGGATAGGTGTGGCAGCGCGACCCCTCCTTCCCGAGACGTTTCGCTTCCCCAGTCGCCTTGTACATGTTAAAATTCGCGACAGCAGCCTCCTCCATCCCCAACAAAAATAGAAGAGCTAATCCCACTCGGGCTAACGTGCGGCCCCAAATAGACTGGACAAGCCCTTGGGATGCGCCATCAACCTAGGGATGCGCCGTCCAGCAAGTCGGAAACTTGGGGGCTAAATACCCCAAACGCAACAAAAAATGAAGGATTTGGGGGATGGGGGCCGAATCTGCAAGCCGGTCCCCCAGCTTGTCTCCTACAGGTCCCAAACCCAACTGCCGATCCTTCTTGGTTGGCGCTACTGGCGGGGCTGGATCCGCCGCCGGTTGCTGAGGCTGGATGAGGTGCGGGAACCACTTCCTCGGCAGCCGAAATTCACCTGACCTTGGCCCTCGGAATATTGCTCTTCCAGGACTCCGAAAAATTCTCATCCCTCGTCATGAGAAGGTGACCACTCCTTTCCTGGTCGTGAAGCTTCGATCACGACCTCATACCGGGCTGAATCCTACGTTGGGAGCGACCATCAGAGTTTACCACTCGGGAGAATTGAAGTGCGGACGAATGGCGACAGTTAGCCGCCAGCTGGCGGCCTTCGGGGCGCCGCCTGGGCACATGGAGCGGATGAATGCCTTCGAATGGGCGTTCAGCAATCCGTACGAGCATGAGAGCGAGTACGTCCCATTGGAGCAGAGGGTCCCTCACATCGAGGACTCGCGGCCGATATTTGTTGATCATCAATCAGGTATGGCACCTTGCAAACACCTCTAAAAGCGCAACGGCGCTGTAAGATGGCTCGCTAGACTCGAGGTTTACAAATGGTTGGAGGACAAATTGACTTGAATGGTCTGAGGCCCGGGAAAACATGGGCTAACTAACTGGCAAAGGTCGCGCCCTGCTCTACGGTCGCTTGAGGAGGGATGCCCTCTCATTCGCAGCCGGCCTCCAGGCCTTGGGATTGAATCCCAACGACGTGCATGCCCTCCCCCCGACGCCGACCTGCCCGCGTCCGGAAATCGCGCCAATCGTGATGGTCCAGCTCCCCAACTGCTTGCCCTTCATCCCCATCGCCATGGGCGGCTTCGCAGCCGGCATGACCGTCACCCTGGTGTCCCCCGCGCTCAGCAGTACAGAAGTCGGCTGGATCTTGCAAAACGCCCCGCCGCGCGTCATCATCACAGCCAAAGCGTGCCTCCCTACCCTCAAGGAAGCCCTCGCCTCGCAGAAAAATTCCGCACTCTACGCCAAGATCTCCATCTTCACCGTCAATGTCGGTGCTGATCTGTACCCCGAACCGTCGCCAAAGTCGGGCCTTGACCAGCCCGGCACCTACGACTGGACCGAGCTGCTCTTTTCTGGCGGCACCGCACCCAAGGCCAAGTTCGAGGCAGCTGCGGCGGAGACCCGGACGGCGGTGATTTTGTGGTCGTCGGGCACGTCGGGCCGGTCCAAGGGCGTGCTGCTCTCCCACCACGCCCTCAACTTTGCGACCGCCAGCTTGTGGCACGACGCGGACTACTACCAGGGCCGACAGCAGCGCTGGCTGGGCTACGTGCCGCTGTACCACGTCTACGGCCTGTGCAACCTGCTGCTCCTAGGCGTCTCCACGGGCTCGACCGTCTACATGATGCAGTCCTTCCACCTCGCCACCGTCCTCGCGGCCGTGCCCCGCTGGCAAATCACCTACTTCCACATGGCCCCGCCCGTGGCCGTCATGCTCGCCAAGGCCGCCGTCGTGGAGCCATACGCCAAGCGCGACGCCCAGGGCCGCAACGCCTTCTCCTCCGTCGTGGCCGGCGTCACGGGCGGGGCGCCGCTCGGCCACGAGATCGTCGTCGAGGTGTACCGCCGCCTCGGGTTCCGCGTCCGCCTCGGCTACGGGCTGTCGGAGGCCTGCAGCACGAGCCTCCAGAACGGCTTCAGCGAGCACATCATGCAGGCGCACGCCGGCGACACGGGCAAGGTGCACTGGGGCGTCGAGCTCATGATCGCGGCCGAGGACCAGGACTTTTCGAAGAGGGAGACGCGGGCCGCGCCGGTGAACACGCCGGGGGAGATTCTGATCCGGTGCCCCGGCGTCATGACGGCGTACCTGCCCGTCGGATGGCTCGGGTCAGGGGCCGCGGATCCCGACATGTCGGTCACGATGGACGCGCTGACGCCCGACGGGTGGTTCCGCACGGGGGACGTGGGGCGGCTGTCGCCGACGGGCAGGCTGCGCATCACGGACCGGATCAAGGAGCTCATCAAGGTGCGGGGCTTCCAGGTGGCGCCGGCGGAGCTGGAGGCGATCCTCTGCAGCAGCGAGGACGTGGCGGACGCGGGCGTCGTTGGCGTCTACGACGCGGCCGAGGCGACCGAGTGGCCGCGCGCCTACGTCGTTGCCCGGCAGCAGGGGAAGTCGGCCGACGAGCTCGGGGCGCTTGCGGATGAGCTGCGATTGCTGGTCGAGGGACGGACCACCAAGTACAAGTGGCTTCAGGGCGGCATCGTATTCGTCGATGAGATTCCCAAGTCGCCGAGCGGGAAGATCTTGCGCCGGATTCTCAAGGAGGGGAGTGTGAAGGGCTATGAGGTGCAGCTGTACAAGAAGAAGAAGAGGTCCTTGTCGGCGAAGCTGTAATTTGAGAGGATTTTTGTTTCGGGTTTTATCATTCTTGTCTGTATAGCCAAGTTTTCTGTTTTGTAATTTTCATCATTCATTCAACACATTCCAATATAGGTCTCTCTCTCACCATATAGTTAAATACATATATACTTACTTAGTTCAGCGAGGTCGATATACGGGGAGGATATTTCTAGGCTCGGAGTAGCAGATATAGGCTGCGTTGGGTTTTCAATGTTAAGTTTCGCCGTAGCTTGTGACTCGGCATAACGACTAAACACAACATATACCACCAGCGGCTACGTCCAGATATGCTGGTCGTTAAAGGTAGAATGTAAAATATTTTGCGTTCTGGGGCAAGAAGGGCATTTTATCTGGTATTTCAGAGCCTAGCGTCCGCCACTAGATGGACGACCGCCGAAGACATGTTAACATCCTTCATTCTTCACAGCGTAGCCGGTCATGTGGCATTTTTGTCCTGGACCTCCGACGATTCCCGATGACACGTAAGAAATTCACCAAATTTTTCCCTATTCATCTCGTGAGCAATTCCAATGTCCATCTCCATGACTCGGGCTTCAGCGTTTACCAGCGCCTTCACGGTCTCAAATTTCCCCTGCCTTGCCGCCCACCAGACTCCTGTTCTTCCCAGGCTGTCTGGAGTGGAGGGTGACGCGCCGTGGGACAGCAGACATTTTGTCATTTTAACTTGGCCAAACTCAGCTGCGAGTGAAAGTATTGTCTGGCCAGACCTGTCTGATGTGTCCACATCGCCGTTCATGACGTCGAGGAAGTAACCGAGAGTGTCCATGTCCCCTTTTTGCGCCGCCTGGGTCACAACCAGGCGAGAATCGCGGCAATCAACCCACGAGCCGTTCTGGATCTGGGACCAGCAAATTTCCGCGATAGGCTGGATCTTGCCCGCAAAGGATTGAGCGTATAGATCTTCCAGCTGTCCTTTATCGAGGTGCGGAATCATCCTGGAAAGCTTGTTCGACGACCAGCCCAATTTGTAGGAGATGAGCACCACGCCTGCCGGTATAGAGGTTGTCGATATTCCACGCTCCAACCACTCCTGTTTCTGTCGCGTAGACAACGCTTTCAGTAGACAGACTAAATCTGCCGTTCCTCCTGTGCGTACCAAAGCCGCGACGAGTTGAGGGAGAACACGATCGCCTATACCTTCGGCAGAAGACTTCTCGAGAGGAATACTTCTAATAGACCGTCGGGGAGTTTTTGGCGCCCTTGGGCCAGATTTCAACGCGGGGCGCTACCACAAGTAGTCTGGCGGCAGCTGAGATTGGAGACTCACCACGGTCCCGGTCCCTGCAGTCTATGTCGGAGCCGAGCTCTAGGAGAAGTTTAACCCTCTTGAGAATATCCATATCTCAGCGGCCTCTACTGCGAGTCGGAGTTCAGTCATGCCTCGTGCGTCACGACAATTGGATGTCGTTAAGCAACACGGCCAGTCGTCGATGATATTCATCCCATTCTCTTTCTACGTTAGCGGCAGCGTGCAGAGGTGTGCGTCCTAGGCTATCACTCTCGTTTAGGTTAGAGGCGAGATCCAATACGTCACGGAGAGGAAAGGAGGCTGATGAAAAAGCTCTATATAGAAAACATGCCCCCACCTGGATCCCGGAGGCTTTCGAAAGTAGCATTACGATCGTGTTCTCGTAATCTTTTGCCTCCTTTGACCGAACAATATCCGAGTAAGCCGCGAGCGACATGACCATTGAGCTGACCAAGGCACTTTATATCTCAGAAGGGGCTCGCCCGATCAATGCAATCATGACCATTTCTCTTTTATCCAATGGAGTGCATGATTCATCCGCACAGCTCAACCCTATGGTCGCGTAATGTAGAGCGCACCCCCCTTCATTCCGAAGTAATCGTCGATCTGCGAGAGGAGAATATGCCGACTGAGGAGCAGAAATATTGGCGGTGGCTGCATGGTTCCTCCGACAAACTCAACGAGCGATTTCGGAAACTCGGGGATTGTTCCGTCGCATTTGTCTAGGGTATCGACAACATACACCGCCGGTACATCTCTCGATAGACTCAAAAAATGTCGCCCAGAGCAGAATGACTCCACGCCTTCGAGAGATAGGATTCGGTTTACCACAGCGGCCGGTCGGTATTATTGCCGAGCAGCTGGTACAAAAGTGAGCCCCAGGCTGCGGAGGCATTGCAGTTTTCTCGCCCGGACTGGAATGAGAAGATCACCCATTGCTGGTCGGGGCACTAGACATTGCTCGTCTTGAGCAACCACGCAGCGGCGGTCGACTTTGCCGCTCCCCGGCTCACCAACGATATGCAACACATGCGTCTCGCGAGATGTGAGCCAACCTTGAAAATTGTCTTGTTTTGGAATCCAGTCACAGCTCCGCTCTTGCGGCTTTTCCTATAAGTTCAAAAGTCTCCAATATTGTGACCTGGAAGAGACTCGATAAATTTCTGAGCCGTATCGATCGGGTTTAGTTCTAACAGAAAAGGTCAGCATCCTTTCTATATTGAAGATAAGAAAGGTAGCGTACATACCTGGGCGATCATCATCTAGTGAAAAGCGACAAATTTCTCGGTTGTCTCCTTTCATTAGGATCAGTTCTTCTTGTGAAACGTTCATTGTTACGGAATCCTTAGGTACAATCTGTGGCGAGTTAGATACCTTAATTCCATGAGAAGACAGGATATGGATCTGAACCAGTTTCATCCTAAAAAGATTTTCTGATTCGTAAAAGCTCTTAATCTTATAATTGGAGACTATTCGCGTGAAATCTTCCGTGATTTCTTGTAGGCCGTCCTCGTTCCGCTCCAGAGCATTCAAGAGATCCGAACGGCTTCCCGCAAATTTAGCGAGCCTTGAGAGCATCTTCCCAAACGATGCCGTAGACGATCCGCGGTGGGGAGTTCAAAACTTCCAAAGAAGAGCTTGATATTACTTTTGATGTCTTTTAGCTCCTTTGCAAGCACAGAGTAAGTAAATACTCTGGTAGACACCGAACTCACAATTCCTGAAGTGGATTTTGAGGCATCTCGGTACGTGACGTCGAGAGATGCGATGATAAGCGCCTCAATGGCTATGAGGCGGGAAGGAGGGCCCTTCCCTCTCTCGCTTCCGACCAGGTCAAATAAAACTCACCTTATTGACGACTATGCTACCCAATCTATGGCAGATAAATACTAGAGCGCGGTGCTTCTCTTCGCCAAACCATTAGATTCTTGCTTGAACAGGCTCGGACTCAGGGCATGGCGCTTTACCTGGTCTGACTCTCTCTTGTCTCTCAGCTCTATCAGGAGCCTCAAGGAGTAGTCGCGGATTTTGGATGTCTCCGAACTGAAGATCACACTGGCATCGTAACCAAAGGTCATAATCCTCGCTCGAGGTATTTTCTCATAGAGAAGATCCCTCGGCCAGCACACTTGACCTGCCGTCCATGTCGAGAGCCGGCCACCGTTAAGGCCATGCGCCATCACAATACTGCTCATGGTTATCAGACTCCGGGTATTCATCGATAGACAACTATTCTGTAGCGTCCTAAGGAATAATCTTACTCAGCTATTGGAGGGCCGTGGCTACTCGTCCATCGGTCCCAACTGCCTCCCGGGGGTCCAAAACCGCCAGACCGGTCTGCGCCATCATGAACTGCGGGCCTATTAAGGTTCAGAGAAGAGGATTCTCGACAATTTCAAAAGAAACAACTCCTGAACACAAGGGCCGATAGGCTCTACGTGCTGCAATGCCCGGCCGTGAAGTGTTCTATCTAAGGATTGTTATCGCTGAACCTGAACTGCGTCACTCGGTTCCCCGCTCGTCTCCGTTCTCGAAAGTGGATATTTATGCCTGATCCTGACCTAACAAGCCTGCCAAACATGTCCTTGAAACAACTCCAACTTGTAGCAACGTAGTCGTACAGCAGCCACCTCACATGATCGAACATATGCCTGTCAGTCGGTAAAAGCCTGATTGGGGTATGCCCCACAAGGGAGTTCCCTTTTGGTGCATATGCCTTAGTGGCCTTGTAACAATACCCCAAATAATCGACACGGTGACATATAGCTTCTTAGGTATGGTATTCATACTGCTAGTACACATGATAGTAACTATCATAAGGCGAACGCTAGTAAATCCAAGGAAGCCAATACAAACCCGCAGAGAAGACAGAAGGTGAGTAGCGGGATGTAAAAACGAATACCGGGCACCTCAGAAACGTAATATGGCTATGTAAGTTGTGTTACCGCTCTGTTGGCACGGAAGCGAACACCTGACGATTTGACAACAAATCTCATCTCTAAAATTCAAACATAATAGTTTAGGAGGCTACCTAAGTGCTTTTATCAACGCCCCGATAGCTATCAGCCCTTCAGTTGCTTGGAAATATAACTAGTCACTATCAAAGATACAGAAGGCACGAGCTAATATACACATAGTCTCTAGTTCATTCCATCAATTTCTAGTGCGATACGCTGCTTTAGCCCTTCTAAGAACTCCTCAAACGTCTGGCCCTCCGGGTTGACTTTTCCCTCATGCAAGTTCTTCCAGTGTCTTCCAGGTACCTCAAGAAATTTGTGGCCCCTACAATGAATAGCATCCATGTAGCTGCCATGATTCCTCGGAATGGAGTCTCGACACCCTCCGCAGAACGCTACCCATGGACATGTCCGGCATTTGAAAAGTGGGGCGGAATTAGCTTGACAACTGGAGCATCGTATGTCTCGGGAAAACGGCATGGCCGAGGCGCGCGACTCGGGCGCGAGGAGTTGTTCCAACATGATAGCGGCCCCCTGTTCGTCTCCCAGCTCCAGTAGCTGGTGCGATCCCTTCTCGCACATGTCGAGTCTTGACTGGTTATCACTAGTGAGCATCTTGTCGATCCTATACAGGAGTAGTTTCCGCATATGTTTTTGGCGTGTATTTGGTGGCGTTGGCGTGTAGTTCGACCAGTGATGGTCGGTGAAACCGAGCTTGGCTGCCACTGAACGATCAAATTGCGACAAGAAATCGAGGGCGCTCATCCCAAAATAGCCGACTGCTTTCAAGCCTATATCTACCTCGGAAGATCCAAGAGAGAGACACAGGGATGTCTCCCTAGCTGCCATCATCCACACACAGTTCAACAGCATGGAATTTCCGAACGGATCTTGAGCAAAAGGGTCGTCACCGAGCCCCAGAAATGCCTCTAATGCTTCAGGCTTTCCCCAAACAGAAAGGAATCCAGGTGTAAGCCCGTCAGAGTTTTTGACATCGAGACGGCCGCCCTTTCCAACTAGGTACTCAATCATGGGACGAGGATCCTGTGAATATTCGGCGACGGCATGTAAAACAGATTCACCAGATGCAGTTGTTGAGTCGACGACGGCTCCTAGATCAACGAGCAGCGTGACCACGTCCATGCTCGTACTTATCGCAGCAGAATGCAACACCGTCCAACCGTCGCTGTCTGATGCCAGAGGATCCGCCCCGGCGGAAATTAGCTCTCGGACTATGTCTTCATTCCCGTTGGCGGCTGCGTAGTGGAGAGGCGTTCGACCTGTGTTGTCTTTAAGGGTGACTTGCGCACCAGTCTGTAGAAGAAACCGCACACAATCCATTCTGATGTACGGATGGTACCAGGGACCTATCTCACGCATCCCACAGACCGCGTGGAGGAAACCCCGTCCTTTGGAGTCCCGACTTGCAAAAGAGATACCCCCGGCCACCAGCTTATCTCGCAGGCGGAGACGAATGTCGCCACTAGCATTATCCCAAAACCCGATTCCATATACGTATGGCTCTGTGGACACCTCCCTTCCCGATTGCGTCGAGCCCTCTACCTCCAATTCGACCTCGGTGCGACGGTTAGGATAACCGTAAAATGCGTAGTACACAAATGGCCACAACAGGGCCATAGCAGCGAAATCCGGGATGTTAGGGAAGGTCTGATCAACAAGGGCAACTAGTGACGGTATATCACACATCTGATCCAACTTGTCTTTCAGTAGGTTGATATCGTAATCGGTTTTCCCCCAATAGTCTAAGCATAAATTGCACTCTTGCTCTTCTAATTTAGAGCCGCGGGGCTGAAAGTCGGGCCGGCGCAGCAAAGTGCGAAACAGGTCGAATTGTTCCCATCGGGCCAGTCCAAAGATGGCCTTGATGACTACTTCGTGAGGCTGTGCCTGGAGACTGAAGTTGGCGTGAGATAGAAGCATCTGCACCATGCTCTTGCTGAGATCTGACATCCAACCATAGCGTGACGCAATCTCAAGGGACCTTCCAGCATTGACTTCGACGGCTGGACAGTCTAGTAGAAAACGCGATGTGTTAATGTGGCGGTTTTCTATCGCGTAGCAAAGTGCTGTTCGGCCCCGCTCATCTCGCATGTTGGCGTCTAAGGCTGAGGTGGACAGCAGCAGTTTCAGAATATCATCGCGCCCAAAGGCAGCTGCTAGCATGAAGGCGGTGGCGCCATTTCCATCTTGATGGTTTACATCGAACCCCGTATCCAAGCATTCCTGAACTGCCCAGTGAAGACCATATATCGATGTGATATGAAGCGGAGTGGCGCCTTTGGCGAGGAACGACGCAAAACGCTCCCACTCACTAGACTTAGCAAACCTGCCTTGAAGGTTGAAGAGAATGTAATCTAGCCAGCAGCTGAGAGAATCTCCATCAAATGCAAAATCTCTCAGAGATGACCCTGCACGACCGGCACATGATCCTCTAGCGTGAATGCCCCAATGGCAAGCAGCATATTCCCAAAATGGCCACTGCTGCAATTTAAGAAGAGCCCCCGCGGCCGTCCACCCTGCAAACGTTGAACCATTGCACTCCTTCTCGATAACGATAGACATATAAGCCAGGCAGACCCAGGCCAGAACACTGTCGGGTTCGCCAAATAGTTCTTTTCGTCTTTCCTGGAG
>Ga0247774_1001347_pt1 | contig 12436 bp, 6 predicted proteins | sample UWRJL001104B6_FD_179933 | JGI IMG/M metagenome (GOLD analysis project Ga0247774, IMG submission 179933) | Plant litter microbial communities from Arlington Agricultural Research Station in Wisconsin, United States - UWRJ-L001-104B-6 | ecosystem: Environmental > Terrestrial > Plant litter >... | reverse complement strand
CATAAACTGGGGGACAAAGTGCGGCGAAAACACTATAAACAGTCGAAACCGAAAATGTAGGTTTCAATCCAGCAAACACAAACTTTTTTACGCTCGAATTGTTAAGTAGGGTAGGGCATACCCGAACTCTAGGGAAATATCCTAGTACGCTTTTGGAGATAGATCCGCTGGGATGTTTCTGAGTTAGGCTCGTCAATTGGTGGTATCCCCACGGTTGAAAGGTTTAAGAATTGCCGCAAGGACAGAACATTTTAAGGTCAGTCGCTGAATTAAGAATCCCCTCGGCTTCAGCCAGGGGAGTGTCAACAGAACCAGAGGCGATAGTCTCTCCATCGGGGCTGAAAGCCACTGCCTGAACTCCAGCCTCATGTGCAGCAATTGTCCTTAACAAAGTGCCGTCACGGTGCCAGAGTTTAACTGTACCGTCTCCAGTGCCCGCAGCAATGATATTACTATTAGGACTAAAGGCAATGGATAAGACTGGAGATTGATTTTGTGAAAGCGTTTTGTACAAAGTGCCATCGCGCCGCCAGATTTTCACCGTGCTATCTTCAGAAGCTGAGGCAATTAACTCTCCATCGGGGCTAAAAACTACTTTCCTCACTACGCCAGTATGCCCTGTTAGTGTCTTGAACAACGTGCCATTGGGCCGCCAAAGTTTCACCGTACTGTCTTGCGAAGCTGAGGCAATTAATTCTCCGTCGGGACTAAACTGGAGGCTGTAAATTGGAGCTTTATGTCCTGTGAGAGTTTGTAGAGGCCGTGCTGCTGTGCCTGTGCTGCCGTTACGCTGCCAGAGTTTGATAGTTAAGTCTCCACTCCCTGAAGCGATAAGCTGACTGTCGGGAGCGATCGCAATTCCTATAACGGGTGCTATATGTGCTTTGAAGGTGCGAATTAATCTGCCATCTTGATGCCAAATTTGCACGTCTCCGTCGCTTGTTGCTACAGCGATCGCCTCACCGTCAGGACTAATTGCTAAGGCGCTCATCCAACTACTATTTCCTGATAAGCGGTTATATTCAATTTCTCCATAAATTGCCCGACGCAGCGCCGATTCAACCATTTCTGTTGTCTGGCGATCGGTGCCGTTTAATAGTTGTAGTTCTTTGCGGGCTTTGAGTGCTTCTATTAAAGCATCTAACCGCTTATCTAAAGCAAAGAGGGCTTCGGAATACCGCGTGATGCTTTGAATTTTACCGATTTTTTCATTGCGTTGGCTTTGAGCAGATTTCTGATATTGCGAGAAGGCAAGCGTTCCCAATCCTAAAGCTAAGATTAATGCCATACTCAGTGTAGCTATAAAGTAGTTTTGTCGTCTGGCATTTTTTTTCTGTTCGAGCAGTCGCGCTTCAACTTCTGTTAGTCGTGCTGCTTCTAGTGCTTGTTGCACTTCGATTCTGTCTAATTCTTCACTTTGGGCTAAAAATTGATAATCTAGGTCGCTTAAACTTTTGCCTCGGGCCCAATTTTGAGCGTAAATTAATGCTTCTCCGCGCAATAGCCGCGATTTATCTTGTTGTTTTGCCGCCAACCACGCATCGAAGTTTTGCGAGTAAGGCCGCAGACATATTAAATTTTTTTCTACCCAATTGAGATTGAACACTTCTTGATAAATTAAGTTTTTAACTTGCAAATAGTTTTGCTTTTTTTCTACCAATCCACTTAAAATAAGTTCGATTTGTTCGCGACTATCATCGCTGGGAACGGGTGGGCAACTTATCGGCGTAGCCCCTAAGCTTTGCAAGATTTGCTGGTAAATGCCTAGCAATCTTCCGGCGCGTTTTTCGTCACGGAGGAGGCGATCTGCTATGGTTTTCAGATGCTCGGGCTCGTCCTGCGATTCCCAGTTATCGATGATTTGCGATCGCACCAAACTATCCACCCAAAATGCCTCTGTTCCCGGGGGAATATTTACTAATCCGTCCCCCGTTTCAAGGCTGGCTCTATAGGCCAAATAGCAAATTTTCTGGGTGAGGAATGGCTGTCCGGAAGTCCAAGCTAATATTTGTTTGAAAACGGCATCAGGATTACTGACAACCGTCTCTAATCCTTTAACTAACAGTTGGGCTGACGGCAGTTCAAAACCCTGCAAATCTATAGCACGACCGATATTAAAAGGAGTTCGATTTTTGTCAGCAATTAAATCGCTTGGCGTAGCTACTCCAAAGATTGCAAAACTAATGCGGTTATACTCGGGATTAATCGCTCGCTGATTGTAGCAAAACCGAATCAGGGCGAAAAAATCATCGACAGCGAAATCCAAACTGAGAATGCTATCGATTTCATCGATAAATATAAAGATGCGCTCTTGGGGAAATTGAACCAGTAGGATATCTTCTATAAAATGACTCAATCTTTGTAGAAACGAGATATCTTCTGAGTCGCGCCACCAGGTTTTAAAATTAACTTGCCCTAAAAGATTGAACCCGCGCCCCAACTCGGCGACCATTCCTTTATACCACTGTAAAGGGGTAATGTTTTCGCTGCCGATGCGCGTCATGTCGATCGTGCTGCATTGAAAACCTTCTGCTTGCAGTCGGTGCAGGGTGCGGACCAAGAGAGAAGATTTGCCCATTTGCCGCGAGTTGAAGATGTAACAAAATTCGCCAGCTTTTAGGGCTTCATAAAGTTCGGAATCTGCTTGCCGCACTACGTATGTAGGCGCATCACTGGCGAGACTGCCGCCAATTTGGTATGTAACCTGGATCATGCCGTTTATGGGTTGATTTAAAATTGAAAGTTTAGTAAAAGAAGATGCAGTCTGAGCGTTATTTTTGTCACCATCTCTACTGAATTATAATCCCTCGGTAAAATTTAGGTTTCCCAAGTAATTGTTTTTTAATAAAATTGAGAAAGTAACAATTATAAGTTATTATATAGCCATCCTAAATGATTATACTCGTTACCAGGAAGAGCCTGGTAACGCATATCCGGAGGCTCTGCCTCCATAGTCTGGGCCGAGGCTCTTCCTCGCTTACATCGGTTACCAGGCTCTTCCTGGTAACCAGTTAACCAGTTATTGAAACTGATGCGAGGATTGCTATATAGCAATTTTAAATCATTTGTAAATTTGTTACACCCTCCCCTTTGTAAGGGGAGGGTGGGGGTGGGGTAAAAAAATTACGACTCCTGCAAGGATTGCTATACAAGATAGCCTAATGTAAATTTATATTGACATTGAAATTAACAACAAACAAGAAGAATCAATATGCTCATTCAAGAACAACCGGCCGAGTCTAAACCAATGACCCTAGAGGAGTTTCTGGACTGGTATCCAGAGGGTCAAGGTCGCTTTGAACTACATGATGGCGCCGTTATCGAAATGCAAGCAACTGGAACTCACGAACAAGTAGGGGGCTTCCTAGCCCTCAAAGTAGGTATTCAGATTGAACGTTTGGCTTTGCCTTATTTCATTCCCCGCCAAGGAATTATTAAGGCTATTGATTCTGATAAGTCTGGCTACAGCCCAGATGTGATGGTGTTAGATTGGCAACAAATCGAAACCGAACCGATGTGGAAAAAGCGCTCGACTATTACCCGAGGTGAAACTATCCGTTTAGTCATCGAAATCGTGAGTACCAATTGGCAAGATGACTACTTGATAAAGTTAGCAGAATATGAAAAACTGGCAATTCCTGAATACTGGATTGTCGATTATTTAGGGTTAGGCGGCAGAAGATATATTGGCAACCCCAAGCAACCAACTATTTCCGTAAACCAATTGGTTGACGGTGAGTATGTAGTTAATCAGTTTAGAGATGATGATGTGGTGCGATCCCTTGCCTTCCCCGATTTAAACTTAACGGCAGAACAGATTTTTCAAGTGGGGCAATAATCTAAATAAAGTTGTGCGAACCAAAATACAGGCGGTACAACTCGCAGCTTAGCGTACAGCGGTTGTTATCGATATGAATCAACCCCATACTAACTAATTTAGAAGCTACTATCGGCTCTAATTCCACGCCTTGCTCAGATTTTACCACTTGTTTAAGTGCAACCGCAAGTTCGGGATACTCTTGCAATGTCACCCAAAAAATCCGCAAGTAATCTTTATAAATTCCTGCTATTGTGGGAGCTTCTTCTAGTAGCTGATCTAGTGTTATACTGTTTAGACAGAGGTGGTAAAAAGCGAGCCGCACCAGATAAGGATGTCCCCCCACCATTGCCATCAGTCGCTCGGCATCGGGCCTATCTGTCCAATCCAGTCCGTGACGCTGGGCTAAAGCAACTATCTGCTCTTCTGTAAAATAGGGCAATTCCAGCGGCAAACCGACATTAAAAGGCGATTCAGTGAGCTTTAAAGGAATATAAATTTCTGTGGAGTGAAGAACAACTAACCGCAGTTTTGCCAAAGTTTTAATCCGCTTTGCTTCTTCATGCCAGCTTCGCAGCAGTGGCAAAAATTCTCGGGCAATTTTTGGATACTCGAAAATTCTATTTACTTCATTTAAAGCTAACACAAGAGGACTATTTATTTCTGCTAATACATATTGTTGCAAATAGATAGTACAGCTTACTTTGCTACCCATATCTTCATCCCAATAATCATCTAATAGAGGTGGCAATTGTAGGTAGCGGCTGATGTTGGCACAAAACCAGCGCAAGAATTTATCTAGGTTGTCTACAACAGATTCCTCGGCTTGCTGAAAATCCAAACTTACAGTTCGGCAGCCAAGAGAATTGGCGCGATCTAAAATCCGTAACAGGAGGGAACTTTTACCCATCTTCCTGGGAGCTTTAATCCGCAGAACACTTCCAGGTTTGGCAATCTCTTGATACGCGAGTTCTTCAATTAGTGGGTGATGGATATAAAATGGCGAACCGAGGGGTACGGGAGAGCCGGGATATTCTAAAAGTGTTGCTAGGCATTGGCTGCGGGTGAATTCTTCAATTAATGCTCCTTCCTCTGCTGTTAGGGAACGCGATTCTAGAGTGGAACGAAAATTTGATTTGCTAATAGGTTTCTGCATGATTCCAGAGAGAGATTGCCACAAGCCGGAGGCGATGTTTCTGAGATAATGCTCTCCGTAATTAGAGGTATATGCGATGCTTGTATAAGTCTTTCCTTCCCAAACTTGGCGGAGGATGATTTCTTGTACTGGATGTAAATCTTTTTGCAATCGGGCACGAGTTAGCTGTAGTACCTCATCTATCGTCATAAGTTGCAATTATCCCGTAAGTGTATCCTTGATATTATCACTTATGCTGGACTCTAAAGCCGATCGCCTATTTGATTGTGACGCCAGCCTATAGCGATATTTCTCAGGGGATAACAAATCAAATCCGTAAAATCTCACCGAAGCGCAGCAATATCAATAAAGCATCCACTGGTCACTGAGGGCCATAACCCAATTTCAAGAGGTGCTGGCGGGGTTCCTCAGGTAGCAACGATCACTTTTTCTCGATCGTTAACAAAAATGTCATGCAGGTGTCACACTTGGTCGTGAACCCACAATTAAATATGTGACAATTGACGTTGCTAAAGCTGAGTAAACTGATGTTAATTTAATTAAATCTAGTTTAATATGTCTGCATCTACTACTCATAAGTGTTAAGTTGAAAATCCTAATTCTTCTTTTTGTGCCAGCAGGTTTTTTAATTTTCCTGTAAGCCCTCTTAAAAAGATTAGCAAGTAACCGAGTTGATGTGATGCAAATGGTACATAAAATCTTTCCTAATTATTTTATCCCTCACGGTCATTGCTATTTGTGGAAGCCTGGGTTAGTGGGGCTGCACATTTTGTCCGATGGTTTGATTGCCGTGGCTTATTTTTTGATACCGCTCACGCTGATTTATATTGTCAATAAGCGGAAAGACGTGCCTTTTGACTGGGTTTTCATGCTGTTTGGCTCTTTTATTGTCTGCTGCGGCATTACCCACCTTATGGAAATATGGACGCTGTGGCATCCTAATTATTGGTTTTCTGGCTTTCTCAAAGGGATGACGGCGCTGATTTCGCTATGTACAGCAGCAGTGCTGGTGGAACTAATCCCAAAAATCTTGGCTATCCCCAGTCCCGATCAATTGGCGGCGGCAAATTTGGCTTTACAAAATGAGATTGGCGAGCGCCAACAAGCTCAAGAAGCACTCTCCCAATTAATGCTGGAATTGGAAAAACGGGTTATGCAGAGGACGCTCGCTTTAGAAGTTGCTAATGAACTTTTGAAACAGGAAAATGGCGATCGCTCCTTGGCTGAAAATGCATTGCGGCGATCGGAAGCTAAACTGCTAGAACAAACTCAGCAGCTAGAGAGCACTCTGCAACAACTTAAAGCCACCCAAGCTCAACTCGTACAAAATGAAAAAATGTCGTCTTTGGGGCAAATGGTAGCTGGCGTTGCTCACGAAATCAATAACCCTGTTAACTTCATTTATGGCAATCTGGTTCCGGCTGAGGAATACATTAAAGACCTTGTGGAATTGATTAAGCTTTATCAAGTTTATTACCCCACTCCTGCGCCGGAAATTGCAGACAAGATTCACATCATCGATCTTGATTTTATTTTAGAAGACCTGCAAAAACTTTTTGGTTCGATCGAGATTGGAGCAGAGCGGATTAGCGAGATTGTTAAATCTTTACGCACCTTCTCTCGCTTAGACCAAGCCGAGATGAAAAAGGTAAATATCCATGAAGGGATCGACAGCACTTTAATGATTTTGCAGCACCGCTTGAAAGAACAACTAAAACGTCCGCCTATCCAAGTCATTAAAGAGTATGGAGATTTGCCCGAGTTGGAATGCTACGCTGGACAGCTTAACCAAGTATTTATGAATATTTTTTCTAATGCTATTGATGCTTTAGAACAGATGGCGCAGCAGGGAGATTCGACCAAAGGCTATTGGCAAAAAAGATTCCCTGACCACTTACTATATACCCATTGCCCGCTGCTAACAATTCGCATCCGCACGCTTTTAGTTGATAACAAGTGGGTGCAGATTCGCATTGCTGATAATGGCAATGGCATAGATTCTGACGCAATCGCTAAAATTTACGATCCCTTTTATACGACCAAACCTATCGGTTCTGGTACGGGTCTGGGTTTGGCGATCGCTTATCAAATTATTCAAACCCATGAAGGTTATTTGCAGTGCAATTCAGAGCTGGGGAGAGGAACTGAGTTTATCATTGAAATTCCTTGGCGAGCGCCCCTGTCCAATCGCAATTTTGCCCACAAGCAAGCTGTTATGAACACTTCTTGCTGAGGCGGTAATAACTCATTCCGAATTCGGCGAGAATGTGCGGTTTATTTTATTTTTTTCCCTAACTTAGGTACGATCAAATCCATATTATATGCCAATAGGAAATATTATGTGGGAATTAGTCAAGAATATCTTTTCTCCAACTCAGTATATGCCGCACGGTCACTGCTATCTGTGGCAAACGCCTTTGGTGTGGCTGCACGTCACCAGCGACTTTTTAATCGCGATCGCCTACTATTCAATTCCGGCGATGCTGATTTATTTTGTTTTTAAGCGGCGCGATGTTCCTTTCTTAGGAATATTTGCTTTATTTGGTGCATTTATTATTCTTTGCGGCACGGGTCACCTCTTAGAAATTTGGACGCTGTGGCATTCCGCTTATTGGCTTTCGGGGATTCAAAAAGCAATTACTGCCCTAGTTTCTTGTTACACTGCGGGAGCGATGGTAACCCTATTACCCCAGTTTTTATCATTAAAAGCTCCCCAAGAAGTAGAAGCAGTTAATCTTAAGTTGCAGCGGGAAATCGCCGTGCGTGAAGATGCCGAATTAGCTTTACGCTGTGCTTATGAAGATTTAGAAATTAAAGTGCAAGAGCGTACAGCACAGTTGAGAGAAACCAACACTTGCTTAGAAATGGAAGCTCGCGAGCGCCAGCAAGCCAAGTTAAAATTGCGCTCTGTCACCGAACGCTTGCAATATTTACTGGCAACCACTCCAGCAGTAATTTTTAGCTGCCAATTAGGCGGAAAGTATGAGGTAACTTTTGTCAGCGAAAACATTGTTTCAATGATTGGTTACGAAGCGCAAGAATTTATGGATGGTTCCCTTGATTGGCATAGCCTCATTCACCCCAACGATCGAGAAATTGTAGATACTGCATACGCTCAGATATTGGAAAAAGAATCGATTTCCTACGAATACCGCGAACGGCACAAAGACGGTAGTTATCGCTGGATATACGATGAGGTTAAGTTGGTCAAAGATGGTGCTGGGATACCTGTAGAGTGCGTTGGTTATGGAGTAGATATTACTGCTCGCAAACAGGCGCAACTAGCCTTGCAGCAACAACTAAAAAGGGAGCGGCTCGTGAATTCCATTCAAGAGCGGATTCGTTCCTCTCTTAACCTAGAAGAAGTGATGACAATGGCTGTGGAAGAAGTGCGGCAGTTTTTGTCAACAGACAGGACTGTTATTTACCGCTTTAACCCAGATTGGAGTGGATTTATCGCCGTTGAGTCGGTAGCAGCCGATACCATGCCGATTTTGGGAATTGACATTAATGATTGTTGCTTTCGAGAAGGCTACGTTTCTTTTTACCAGCAGGGACATCTTCGCGCCATCGACAATATTTATACGGCAGGTATTTCAGAGTGCCACATTAATTTACTGAGGCAGTTTGAAATTAAAGCTAACCTCGTGGTTCCCCTTTTGCAAGGTGAAAATTTGTGGGGGCTACTCATTGCTCATCACTGCCGCAGTCCAAGGCATTGGGACTCTTCTGAGATAGAATCTCTCAAGCAAATTTCTGTGCAGCTAGCAATTGCCATCCAGCAATCCACTCTTTTTGAACAAGCCAAAACTGAAATTCTCGAACGCAAATTGGCAGAAGCAGCATTACAAAAAGCTGTCGTAGCTGCTGATAAAGCTAACCGCGCCAAGAGCGAATTTCTTTCTTCTATGAGCCACGAATTGCGTACTCCCCTGAATGCCATTCTGGGATTTAGTCAGGTGATGGTGCGCGATTCATCTCTACACAATCAACACCGGCAGCACCTAGAAATTATTAATCGCGCCAGCGAACACTTGCTTTCTCTAATTAATGATATTTTGGAAATGTCCAAAATTGAATCCGGCAGAACTCAGCTTAATGAAAGCAGTTTTAATTTAATAGAACTGCTAGAAACCTTAGAAAAAATGTTCCGCTTGAAAGCTGTATCTAAAAATTTGCAGCTAAAATTTGAAGTGGCTGATGGCGTACCGCACTTTGTTAATGGAGATGAAGGTAAATTGCGCCAAATTTTGATTAATCTCTTAGGAAATGCTATCAAGTTTACAGAGACGGGTAGCGTTACCTTGCAAGTGAAAATGAAGGTAGAAGAAAGCTGGGCGGTTGAAACTGCAGAGTTTGCGGACATACAAACAAAACCCGCCGACGCGGGTTCTAATCATTCCGAAAGCTTGGCGGTGGAAACCGCAGAGTTTACGGGCCTACAAACAAAACCCGCCGACGCGGGTTCTGAACAGTGCGCGCATGGGGACTTTTATTGGGTAGATGCGAATTCTATTCGCCCGGTATTTTTACAAAAGTCGGAATTTTTACGCCTTCAGTTTGAAATTGAAGATACTGGCCCGGGCATTGCCGCAGAAGAAATGAATAAGTTATTTGAACCCTTCGAGCAAACAAAAACAGGTCATAAATCTCAACAGGGGACTGGATTAGGTTTACCAATTAGCCGCAAATTTGTACAAATGATGGGAGGAGATCTTACTGTCAGCAGTAAGCCTGATTTGGGAAGTAAGTTTGCATTTGATATTCAAATCAGGTTTGCCGATCCTAGCGATGTTAAAATGCTTAAACCGCAGAAAAAAGTAATTGGTTTAGCACCGGATCAACCAGAATACCGGATTTTGGTGGTTGACGATTGCGCAGATAACCGCCTAGTCTTAGTAAGATTATTGTCGTCCATAGGCTTACTTGTCCGAGAAGCTGAAAATGGTCAAGAAGCTGTGGCTGTATGGGAGGATTGGCAGCCGCAACTGATCTGGATGGATATGCGGATGCCGGTGATGGATGGCTACGAAGCCACAAAACAAATTAAAGCTCATCCTCTCGGGAAAACAACCGTGATTATTGCTCTGACTGCTAGCGCTTTTGAAAACGAACGAAAATGTATTTTAGCAGCAGGCTGTGATGATTTTATGCCTAAACCCTTCGAGGCAAAAATATTATTTGCTAAAATGGAAGAGTTTTTAGGAATCCGCTACGTTTACGAGGAACCATTTGATACAAATGATACAAAACTCGAAAAGGAAAGCGAAATTAGCGGAGTTTCCACCAATCACTCTGTAGAATCACAACTCGGTCAAATGCCTCGGGAGTGGGTGGAGAAGATATACAATGCTGCTCAGGAATGTTGCGACGATAAAATTCTTCAGTTGATTGAGGAAATACCTAGAGAATTGGCTCCTGCTTCACAAAATTTAGCTACTTTAGCGCAGAATTTCCTATTTGACGATATTATAGAGCTAGCGAAATCGGCAGTTACGGCACGTCAATGTTAATATCTTCTATCTACTAAAAATACCGTGCTCACATGAACAGCAATCAATCTGCTACACTTCCGGCCAGCATTCTAATAGTTGATGATACCCCAGATAACGTGCGACTTTTATCTACAATTTTGACCGCACAAGGGTATCAGGTTCGTAAAGCCCTGAATGGGCAAAGGGCGATCGCTACAGCGCAGGAGTTTCCGCCGAATCTAATTCTGCTGGATGTGATGATGCCTGAGATGAATGGATATGAGGTTTGTGCACAGTTGAAAGCTTCACCAAAAACCTGTTCTATTCCCGTCATTTTTTTAAGCGCCTTAGATGACGTTTTAGATAAGGTGAAAGCCTTTGATATGGGAGCAGTTGATTATATTACGAAACCTTTTCAAAATAAAGAAGTATTGGCACGAGTGGCAAATCAGTTAACAATTCAAAGTCAGCAAAAGCTACTTCAAGAGCAAACGCAGCAATTAGAAGAAGTTGTCGAATGTTTGCAAAACGAAATTAAAGAGCGGCAGGGGGTGGAGCTAGCTTTACGGGTTGCTCAACAAGAATCCGATCGTTTATTGCTAAATATTTTACCATCCGCGATTGTTGAAAATTTGAAAAAAGGCGACGGTGCTGCTGCCGAGAGATTTGAGTCAGCAACAGTCCTATTTGCCGATATTGTTGGTTTTACGTCTCTTGCTGCCAGAATTTCAGCTCTAGAAGTGGTAAATTTCCTCAACCAGATTTTTTCAAAGTTTGACGAACTAACTGAAAAACACGATTTGGAGAAAATTAAAACGAGTGGGGATGCTTATATCGTAGCAGGGGGGGTGCCGGTGCCGAGGGCAGATCATGCAGAAGCGATCGCGAATATGGCCTTGGATATGCAGAAAGTAATCGCTGATTTTAAAACTGACACGGGCGAATCTTTTCAAATCCGGATTGGCATTAATACAGGCCCAGTAGTTGCTGGCGTCATTGGCACTAAAAAATTCATCTATGACTTGTGGGGAGATACTGTTAATGTTGCTTCTCGGATGGAATCTCAAGGATTACCGGGGTATATTCAAGTTACTACTGCTATTTACGAGCTGTTAAAAGATCGGTATGTATTTGAGGAAAGAGGCGCGATCGGCGTTAAAGGTAAAGGAGAGATGAGTACCTATTGGCTAAAGGCTAAAAAAGATGATTCGGCGGTTGCAACCTATTCTTGTCACAGGAAGTCCACTCCTAGCGAACTAAGAGAGTACCCAGAGGCCCGACTTCTTTAAGAAGTCGGGCTTCTAACGCAGCAGCTACCGATCGCCGTCGCACTAATTCTTAAAAAATGAAAATAATTTGCAGTTTCCAATTGGTATTTTCCCCGACGATCTCAATGCGATCGATAAACTCTCGAAAATAGAACCTGCGTTCCGATTCCGACAAGTCCAGCCAAAATTGGGCAAGAGAAACAGTTTGAGCTATTTCTCGCAAATTCACTGGCGGCAGTTGGGCTAATTTGCTTTGCAGTTGGGCAATTTCCGTGCGGATTTTGTAGGCTCTAAACTCTGCCGTTTCTGTGTCTAAAATGCCGCTTTCAATCAGGGCGGGAAGTTGCTCGAGGATTTCTTGTTTCGATGCGATCGCCCGTTCAGTTCCTGCTTTAATTCCGTTGATATCCGGCATTTGCAGCGCGGCGACAGCAGCGGGTAAATCCCGACAAATTCCGGCGATGGTTGATTGCAATACTTCATCGTAGGAAAAACCGCTACATTTAGGCTGGGACAGACAGTTAATCGGCCGCAAATAAAGGTATTCTCTATCTTTGCGGTAGGAGGTGACTTTGGCAACTGTCATGGGCGATTTGCATTGCGCACAAATGGCTAAACCTGCGAGGGAACGCGGGGCGCTGGCGCTGCGGGGAGAAAGGCGGCGGTTGCGGCGCAGCAATCTGTCTATTTGGGCGGCTTCTTCTCTGGAAATAATCGGGAC
>Ga0247774_1001346_pt1 | contig 12438 bp, 14 predicted proteins | sample UWRJL001104B6_FD_179933 | JGI IMG/M metagenome (GOLD analysis project Ga0247774, IMG submission 179933) | Plant litter microbial communities from Arlington Agricultural Research Station in Wisconsin, United States - UWRJ-L001-104B-6 | ecosystem: Environmental > Terrestrial > Plant litter >... | reverse complement strand
GTTCGCGGTCTTGTTGGCGGGGGGTGCCTTTGTCAAGGCGCGAATCCCGCCAGCGTATGCGGGCTTGGGGGAGATTGTGAGCGTCTTGCCTGTTGTGGGCGTTGCGGTTGGCATGCGGTGGAAGAATTTTGGTGATCATGAACACTGACGAGATTCTCTATGATAATGCGAATGTAGAGAAGGCACGTTTGGTTGCAACGATTGAGAGAACATGTCACGCACGCTTCCCACTTCTAGTAACATGGATTGGTCGGCTCTCTATATTGAATGCAAAATATGCTCCGAGTCTCGTGGGTCTCAGGCATCTGGTGTTAGCAGAACGGACACAGCCAACCACGTATCCACGTAGAGTTCAGCAGCCTAGCAATCCTGTGGAATCAAAACCGCTTGCGAGTTAGGATGGCACCAATCCTTTCCTAGTTAGGAGTTCTTGGTACCAAAAACGCAGGGTTTCTCCGTGTTTCTCAGCAGAGCCTGACCAAGAGAACTAGGGAATACGCTTCAGGACCCGATACTAGTCCTTCTCATGCATCTAGAGGAGCCTTGCTTTATTCCCAATTACGAATGACTCCCATCCGTGTCTCTCTACCTCGAGTTTCGCCCGAGAAGTCTTAAGAATAGAGTCTCTAGGTAGAATAGTGGCATATTCCGATGGAACGAAACACAGTTGGATGTCAGGAAAGTCAGGATGACAGCAGCTCCTAGCACTTCTGTCAGCCACTCCCCCCGATTGTTTCTCTCTAGGTCAATTTCAGAGACTAACCGTATGGTCTTGCCGCCCAAATGGGCAAGTTTTCTAATACAAAGCAGGGAAGAAAGAGGATATTGGTACCTTACGTCAATACACATCATCGTTACCATCTCCCCCTTTCCGCCAACTCCCGTCGCCAACCAAAAAGGCAGCTCACGACCGTGCTTATTACATACTTATCTAGCGTATAAGGGTGCTGTGTAATCGACTGCCCAATGCAATCTGCAACCCTGCCGTGCTGCCGAGGAGCCGAATAACTCGACCGGCGCCGCAGACCGAGGCCGTAGTGGGGTTAGAGGCTCTGGTAAGCAGTCGCGATGCTCGCGTGCCGGGATCCGGGCCAGGTGAAAGTGGAGGGCCGAAACCTCTTGGCATGGTTGCTGTTTCGTGCCGGTGTCAATCCACGTCTGCAGGTGTAATTAGAGTAGCCATCTTGGACGGGGAGCCTATCGGAATTAACAGCGCGCAAGGGTATAGGACACCGGAGGATAATGTGGTTCCAGACACACGGCATCAGATCCCAGGTGGAGGAGATGACGGGCTGGACACGATGCAGCCAATGGGTTTGTCAGGCTCTGATACGTAGAATCTACGCCGTGGAACTAAAAGTAACCTCTCCCATCGGGGGGCAAACACTTGGGCGCGATGAAGGTGATGGACTACCTGAACGGTTATCCATGAAGGGGGTAATATACCAAAGAAAGAACCCACGCGACGAGACAAGGGTTGTTTTTGCCTTGCCGCATTATCTTACCAATGACGACGAAATAGACAGGTGCGACTGCCAAGACGGGACAAAACGACGAAACATATTCCGCTTCTTGTGTTTTCTCCTGGGATTGTAGACTGGCCCGTCTTGCCTCAATTTTCCTCCTCTGCGTCAGCTAACCACTATCTGGCCCGGTGCGGGTAAATGTCCCGGGCAACCCGGGTGGTTAAGACTTGCATCACCGCACCACCTTGCGTGTGTTTGTCCCTCATGTTGAGAGAGGGGAAAATGGATTCCATCAAATTGAAGAGAGGCAATCGTTCGTTTTCTGTTTCAATGCAGTTTGCATTCTTTGCCGTGTTGCTGGTGTCTTCGTGAGGAGAGGCAGGCCCCTTATCGGCTCCCGTCCCGGTTGCTCGCTACTGTCAAAGAACCTGCAGTATATCCTATAACCCGTCACGCACTAAGCATAAAGCCAAATTTCGAGTCTCTCGCTTCGCCGGCACGAGCCCTCGTCGCAAATACACTTCATATGGCGTAAACGCATCTTGGGCTGCGAGTGACCCAGCTCCCTCTTGACAGAAAGGCAGTCGATCGATCCTCCAGCACCTCGCTTCCCAGTTTCAGGCGAAATAGATAATCCGGTATAATAGGGCCTCGTAAGTATTCTCTTTATCAGGTACGGTATCTTTTGCCAAAAAGAGCTATTAATGAAGGAATCGAACCGTCCCGCTCCCTTTCCGTCTACCTACATATATCATATATTGAATACACGCGCCGGTTGCGTGTACGTCTAACTACCAGTGGAGCCTTGCATCTCTGTTTCTTTGGGGGTGTTTTCTCTTGGGCGCCCTTCTTTTTTATGGTTTCCGTCAGACATCTGCCGTCTTTCTCAACGGCGGGTTAGTTCCGAATTGATTAAGCCCACGCCGTCACTTCCAAATTTCCTTTGACTCCCACCTGGCCCAGTTCGTTGTCGATTGAAAAGAGTTTGTAGTACTTTTCTCTTAATACTGTGCCTGAAACTATTAATGGGTAGTTGTCATGTCAGATGAGAGATGCCCTCGTGCAAAGGATGAGGTGCAACGGATACGTGGATTGATGGCCGATTGAAAGGGTATGAAGTAACTCCGTATCTGTCTCCCTTCCGGCTGGGCAATCGATTCTGCTCTCAGATGTCGTGTGGGACATCCTGAATTGGTCCCATAGACCGGGGATCGGTGTCGATCACCTTTCGGCGGCCCGAGTACTCGGTCCCAACCCTAAAGGTTCGTTATTCGTATGACCGTGCAACCCGTCAGCATCAAAGGCATCCAGTTCGGTTCACGAGTAATATAGGGCAGAGAGGTATGGCCGGATCTGTGCTTGAACAGTAAAAAGACAAGGCAGCGCCATGCTTCTAAATTTTTGGTGCAAATAACCCGAAGGCCTGACGGTTCCTCCTTTAGGTTGAAACCCGTACCAGAAGCCTTCTCATGCAAAATTTTGATAGATACAAAGATGTTTGGAGAATTGGACAGGATAGTCGAAACGATAACCAAAACGCCCCTATAAGGATCGACAGACATCGAGGCTGTCGATCCGTCGCCGCCGCCAGCCAGTATATGTATCACAGCCGCCAGTAGGCTCCATCCGAAACGCCCCAGACCGTATAACCAAAATGACAGAGAAGAAGATTGTTTGTTGGGCCAGCAGTGTGTAGATACAGATCCGGGCAACGAGGACAGGTTCTAGAGAATGTCCAACGCCGACCACGGATTGGTTCGAAAATGTTCCGTATTGGGTGTGGAAACCACCTCGGTCTATGTCGGAGGAGGTAAGTGACCTTCGGAGCGGTGGTGGTTCCGTAATGTGTAAATTAGACATAAAGAAATTATGTTCGTGTTCATGCATTTAGCATGTCGATTCGTTCATGCATTGGTCGTGCAGGCCATTCGACGTAAGGGTTTGGTTGCCCAGTAAGGTCGTCAATGCGGATAGCGAAGCACCGATGAGGCCGTCGCGATCGTTCGCGCTCAAGCTTCATGGCAAGTCCCTCCGCTGGGACTGGTCCTGCGGGGGATACCCAGGATGGTGCTGTTGCTGGTTCCTCGCATCCTGGGTGGCGGCCAACCACGCGGTCGACCCCGTTTGCTGTCCGGGCTGCTCGGCAGGCAGCTTCGTGTCGTCTCCGCTCCGGCCAGGGCCAAATGTGCTGCTCCCAGATGCGGTGGCAGGGCCGGGGACGAGGTTCGTGACCGCCATGGCAATCGAGGAGATGACGTAGCCCCTCAGCTCCTCGTCCTCCTTGCCATCTTCCTTCTCGAGCCTGAACCTCTCGTCCTTGCCCATGTTGGCTCGGCGGAGGTGCTTGATTTCCTGCATGATGTACAGCATCACCTCCTCGGGGCACCGGGTCCGCGGCGCCGCATACTCGCTCTTGCGCACGTATCGTCTTGTCACATCGGTGGCACCGTCAATCGAAAAGGCGACGCAATACGACATCTTCTTGCCCCAGCCTTCGGTGTAGAGGCGCGGGTTATCCCAGACCTCCTCAACGGCGTCCACGTGCACCCAGCGCTTCTGGTGCTCCGAGAAGACCTCAGTCCAGACGTGATCCTCGGCGTTCCACACCCACCTCACGCGGCCTCCCATCGCCCGGCACAACATGCTAAAGCAGTTCGCCCATTCGCCGACGCGACCGCGGCGTGTCTGCAGAAGCTTCCACACATCACCGTACCGGGGGAATCGTTCGTAGGCGCCGCAGTCGCCGGCCGAGCACCGGTAGAGTTCGACCCGTAACGCGCCGCTTGCGCTCTCTTCCGGCGTCGGCTGCGTCATGCCCTGGGCAATCGTCGGAGACATGCAAACGGGACACGGCGGGTTGTTAACCCATGTAAAAAATGACCGCTTAAACCATCTGGGCACAAGTTAGTTGGTTTGCCCTTCGGCGTTCACAGGCCGCAGGTAATCAATTCATGCTCACCTTAATAATGCCCGGATGACGCAATCTTGGTAGCCCCATTCTGGTCTATTCCTGCCCAGGCTCTCGGCTTGGGCCTGTAATACTTGCGTCTCTTCCTCGGCCTCGCCGTATATCCTCTCAAGAGGAATGCACTGCAATGCCTCGTCCAGCAGCCCAGGGTTCTCGTACTTTGTTGGCGTCAGCGATAGGCTGATCATAAGGCTCCGAAATCTTTGAGAGTCACGGTCGTGTGGTGCGGGCGCCGTGGGGATCTTGGGGAGGTGCCGTATCGATGCGTACGACGGCGGTGTTGACGGGCCGCCGCCGTGGGATGTCGATGGTCTAGAGGACGGATACGGCGACGATGCCCTCAGGTTGGCGCTCGAGGCGTATTCTCTCGGCCCCGGTGATCCGTGTCTCGTGGGGCGGGATCGCAGCTCGTTCATACGTTTGTCGCGCAGAAGAGACTCGAACTGTACACGGAGATCGCGGGCCCATTCCTCTCCGTATTCCTCCACAAGCCGAGCGTTCTCATCTTGTGTTGGTGGCGGTTGTCTAGCCATGGTAGCGACTGGTTAAGGGTTCCGGCTGGAAACGCCCTACAATTCTCTTCGGCCCGTCAGGTGCTGTTGATGCTCACTTGTTCGCGTCGAATGTGTGTCGTTGATGTCTCCAGTGATGGGGTGGGAGGTCCCGAGTCTTTGTTGCGAGTTGAGCGCCCGGTGTGCAGTCGGTACCTCGTAGACTCGTAATCCTCGCCTGTCGTCGTCAGCTGCAAGTGTTGAGAGAGTTTTAGAAGGTATTCGCAGGCGGCGATTGCCCCAGAGACGAGAAGAGTTCAGAACGACCCCGACTCCTGGTTGTCCTGTCCCTCTCCCAAGCTGTGTTCGGTGGTCGCTTAAAGTATCCGGCTGATATCAATCAGTTTCCCGTCTCGGCACTTCGTCTCTGCGCTTCGCGAGGGTAGAGACCGTTTTTTCGTGTTGGCGATTCGAGCGGTCGGCAGGCCTTCGAATCGATATCCCTTCGTTGTGTCCTTGGGAAGGACCAGGGGTGATTGTTCTCGATTTTTCTCGCTCTCTTGACGAGTTTCTTGGTCGTGGTTTGGTCTACTGTATACAGCAACCCTCTCGCCAACGAGATTTTGGGTGGGAAGTACGTAGGGATGGAGGGAGCGCAAAGATAGGGTGGGCCAAGGGGGAGGATTAAGGGAAAGCGACAGGGAACTGCGACACCCTGCCTAGCGACAGCGGACGGCAGAGCCACTAAACGACAGGACGGGGTAGAATGGGACGGGGATGTCGAAGACGCCGCGTAAGCTGGCGGCGACAGCCAATCACCGCTCGCTCCTTATTTGCAGTGGGGGCGCCCTCCCGATCCGCCTTAGTACAGGTACCTTGGGTTGGTGCGACCGGCGTAGTCCGCGATAGCAACGCCGACTATTTGTGGCTCGGTTTTGGGTTTTGCTGTTTGATCCTGGAGGCCAGCAGGACATGCGGCAGAGTCACGTTCGTGATGTTATTGAAGAGAAATGAATGAGGGTTCGACTGCCATTATGAATCCATGTTTTGTCGTCTCCCAAAAAGAGTTTTCGCCTCAAGTGGACTACTTGTTCCTTTTCAATGCTGGGCGGCGACGACGTTGGCCTCTCGCGTTTCGCAAACTGCGATTGAATTGCGTAGACCGCCAAGAAGTACCGCTACGGGGTGGCACCACGCGGTACCTAGTCTGACGCAGGGCCGCCCGGCAAAGCCAAAGTACCCCCCAGTTCTAGAGTGTCGGTCACTTGGGCTGTCAGTCCCATCGGATTGACGGGGGCGATGACGAGGCTTGGCTTCCAATTCGGGTCTGGGGTCACTGTGGCACTGTTGGGCCTCTGACCCTTGGCTCCAGCGCAGCGCATTTCTCGGTTTTCAGTCTTGCGCGGCCAAAGTCTACCCGTCGCAAGAGCTCGGTGGTGAGATACAATTGACTTCGACCAACACCAGCACCTGACTGGTTCCCTCTCATGATCACCAGTGGCCAAAAATGCCCTTTTTTTTTTTCCACTCATCAACTTCGAACATAGGCAAGAGGGTCGCAGTTAGGGAAGTACCGCATCCTGCGCAACAGCTCAATTCCTGAGTGGCGGCAAATTGTTTCTCCGGCTGAAAGTCGAGATAATCTAGATAATCGGCCATTCTACGCAGTTGTAACTACTCCGCGCCCGAAACAACCTGCAGAAACATTCACGCGGCACCGAATTTTGCAACGGCCCTTTTTTTCAGATTGGGGAGGGGGCAGCACACTTCAGCCTCGCTTCTGCCATTGCCCCTCACCAGCACTTGGCACCCACCACACATCAAACGTTTCGTCGCAACCGTTGCACTCTTGTTGTCTGCCTTCAATAGAGGGCGGAGGTGCTCGAATCAACGTCAAGGCTGAAAGCATCCAGTGATGACGACAAGATACTGTATCTCACGGCCCAGTGGTATCGCTGCAAGGCGGTTGAAGGTTAATTGTTGGCTGGCCGTGCATCGTCAATGCCCTCGTTCATCAATTGAACCCCCCCCACAAGCCTGTCTCCTTCCACGTCACGTTTTCGAGATGACCAGGCAACAGTAGATGACTGAACGCATACATATACAAAGGGCTATCCTGTCCTTCCTTTGCCATCATCAGTTGTCGCCTGGTTTACGTATATGCGCACTTACGAAATCGCGGTCGTTTCCTGCCCTCTCAGTTGCTCGGCGTCGAGGTCTACGTAACAACGTAACGACGGCAGACCCACGAAAGGAGCTCTATAAACGCACGAAGACAAGGCGCCCATCTCGCACGCTGGTCATTGACCGAGCCACCGAGACTCTTGAGAATACGCATGCACTCTCAGCCGACTTGGGACGGTTAATCCGCTGCTGACGAGGTCTAGTTGAACCGGAAGTCAGCCGACGACGGCACACTTGCGAGGCATGTTAGCCTGCTATCGGGGTTTCTTGGCCATTCCAACGGATGCCACGACATCGGTCTTGACCGACGAACGAAGAACTCAGCCTCCTTCCGCCGATGTTGAAAGTAAACACAAGATTTCCCCATGATATTGATCGCCATAAAGTTACTTTGCGTGCATCGATACTTTTTCTGCAAAATTTAAATCTCCAATTACAAATGCCTCGCAACTCCCCTTGCCATGCTCCATCATGCGACCGGCTCTGTTGCTTGAGGCTCCAAAATTTTTGGCGAATCGTGACGTTGCAAGATAAACCATGCACCCAGGGCGAGATCGACCCAAGATGCACTAGACCTACGCTGGGGGTGGGACTATTAGACCATGACGCGTCATCTGTCTGTCGCTCCAGGCTCACTTCGAACATTCCCACATGGCGATTGCGTGTGCGCTGAATACGTTGCCACAACCGGATCCTTTCAATTAGGGATCGATGATTTGAACTTCATAATCTTATTAAGCAATTTCAACGCTTCAAAGAGGTTAACGAGGTTTATTAGGCAATTAGGGTTACGTGAAGCCATCAGCTGCCACTGTGCAGTACCTATATCAGGTAATTCTTTCGAAGGCCGTAGAAGCGATCACTTGGAGCCGGGGCAGGTTGAGCTCTCAGGATCCAACAACGGGGAACCAGCCATAAAGCGGGGCATTTTTGATGGCTTGAGGTGGCCACATCCGTCGATCGGCAGAGCGGATGGCTAGACGCTTCTCTGATCATCACGGTCGACGGGCGGCGAGCTGTTCCAGACAAACAAGACGATCTGCGATGGTGGCACATGGTTGTTCGAGCTTTTCGTCTCGACCCTACTTACATACGAAGTGGTCATCGAAACTGTCTGACTGGCGGCTTCCTAGTTGGAGCTCGTCACCGCAGGGCAAATTTCTTTCTCGACAGCTATCACCACAGTCGTCGCGGCCCGGGAGACACAGAACAAGCTGATGATCCATTTCCGCCCCCTTCGGTACCTCTTTCCGCCTCCAAACTCGACCTGTCCAACAGCCAGGTAGCTGTCAGCGTCGCCTCCTACTGGAGATCGTGATGACGAACCCGCTCCCTCTAGTATTTCTGATTCTAACATCCACGTGTCGCGCCGGACAAAGCTCCACAATTTCCTATACTCATTCCTGGTTCCAGAATTCTCCGGCCATTCTGCCTCTGCTGAGCGGCCGAAATTCGTCTCGGAGGCAAGATTCCTCCGTACCCTTTGGTTCGGATTTTCCGCCACCTCGGAAGTCAAGCAAGTGCTTGGCACGTATCGAAAATAAATTGTCCGTGAATGGGGGGCACTATGATGATTCTGGCAGTCCAAAGTGGCAGCAATTGGCAGCGGCACACCGGTCTAAAATCTTTACGTTCATTTTCAGAGCCCAATATTTGGCGACCAAACTACGAATCAACTCATCGTCACATCCCTTCAGCTATGAACTCTTCCTGGTGCCCACCACTCAACAGTCAGTAAGCTATCTGCCCATATGGACAGTATTCAGAGCAACTAACGCTCGGGTTCACAAGTCCCGGGACTAAGAATCCTGGAACATGAATCAACCACGTCCCTCCCACCTTTTGGTACAAGCTAGAAAAGAGATGGGCATATGCAACCAAGCAACCGGTTTTCGGTTAGGAAAGTTCAGGCCACAGTCCAAGAAGACTATCCACGGACGCCTTTGCAGTACGCAGTAGAAGCAAAATGCGTATGTACTTACCCGACATGGAAACCGCAGATAGCCACTTGCTCGCCGGGGGACGCGCGTACCTTCGGGGACATCAGTCCAGATCCAGACGAGTGGAGGGGTCCCGCTGACGAGTACGAGTCGCTGCTGCCGACGCTGCTGCCACCTGCTGATTACATACAAAGAACACATTACCCCGTCCTATTTGAAGGATGGTCATGGAATGGAAATAGAACGGGTTACTTTCGGAGGATGCTGAGAATTGTGTGTAAATTCGGCTCCGCGGGGATATGACTAATCGGAACAAGGCTGCTGATCATCACCGACTCGCGCTCCTTCAAAGTATGAGACTGTGTGGCGGCGGAGTTACCTAATTGCCACGTATGTTGATGTCTATGCGAGCGTTCCTTCAAACTATTCTGCGCTTCTTTCCAAGGCCTGTTATGTTGAGCAAGCACATTGTATATCCCGAAAAGTTTGCGATGTTGAATTCGTCATCGACTGCGAAGGAGGCGAACATCTTCACACATTCGCATAGTGTTCAGTCTCAGACATTTGCCTCTGGCTCTACCGTCACCATATCCTAACACGAGAGCCTTTCAACTACGGTATTGTATTGTCCCGGCCAGTGATCGTGATCGAGAGAGAGCAATACCGGTCAAGCCTGGAATATCGCCGACACCAGGACTGATCCGGACACTCGCCAAGCACGACACCGCTATTTGTCTTGGCATGTCTATCACCCCCGATTTCGCGCCAAGGGGTCTCCCATCAACTTCACAAAGCATCTCGCGACGCTAGTGAGTACACTGAGTGTTGGATGACGAACAACCATCGACGCGAAGAATACGCAGAGTGACACTATTCGCATTTGCGAGGGGGGGCCGCGTCACTTCGCGTCCTCCGATAAGGACGCCAAGATGTCGTGCGATAGCGGTGAGGGAAATCTCCGGAGGTCATCTATTCGGCTCTTGCCGGGCGGTGGCGTTCAGCAAAAGCACAGATACAAAGTGGTTCGAAAACCGAAAGTTTCGGCATATCTACAAATCACGTGGAATGGTATGGGGCCCGGCGATGGGAAACGGGTCACTACTGCATCCCCGCTCCCTCGGGTCGACTAGAATCAGCAGAAGTTGACGAGTTTTTTCTGTTTCCACATGATTCAGGATTGTATGTAGAGCGAGCATGATCAGAAGGCCCGCTTGTCTGGAGTCTAAGTATGACAGACGTAAATAATCTCCCAGAGAGCGATATCTCGCCAAATCCAACAGACGGATACGAGTGAAATTCTGAATTTGAATATTGATGTGTAAAGGCTGTTCCATCATCCATCCCCTTCTTCAAACTGCTCGACCACATTTCCCGCTCAAGACGAAGAGATTTGGGTTGCTTCCCCTGCTCGAATGGCCCTCGTTCTTCAACTTAACCCTAAAGCCCCTATTCAGATACCCACCCTGTCAGTTTTTTTCCTTCTACTTATTTCATTTTAGATGGAGACATACACTGATTTATAGCATATCGCTGGTCATAGAAACATAGATCTATCTTACGGGCCAATCAATAAATATAGTGAACATGATTTAACGATGGAGTAGAGCTCGTGATGTTCCTCGCGGTGAAATATTCCTTGAGTGCTCGTTTCGAGGAAGTCAAGCCCGGTTTTAAAGAGAGTTGAGCATGTGTTTTTCGGGAGGGTTCGATATACTTGGCCTTTAGTGGGCGGTTGGAAGAATTTCTGGTAATATTTGATTCACTCGGTAGTCGTAGAGTTTGTTTGAGGTGACGATGTTTTCGAATTTCGAGCATTTCCACGAAGTTGATGGGGTTCCATCCCGAGCGGTCACATATATTCTACGGGGAAACAACAGAGAAGCTAGTTTATCGCTATTTACAAAGCAGGGGACTGTTTTGTGTTGGCCGGCGAGCTACTGTATATATGACATTTATTTATTCGCTACTCGCGAACTTGTACTGTCTACACAACCAACTGGATCATATCCAGTCCACGACGAGGCACCGAACGAGCCTCGCCCACTACTTGACTGTCTTTCATTGTTCGATTGAAATCCTTCCCAGAACAAGTCACCTACCGGTCTGCTAGAGCATGAGATGTAAGTATCCTCTAATGATGGGATGCTACCGCGAAAGCCACCGATCGATCCATTTTCACATCTTTGAGCTCCGGAGACTGGTCGCTATCCGGACACATACAGCAAATCGGGCCCTCACCATCCGTCGTGTTGAAGATGAAGCCCAACTCGGCAAGGCCCAGGTCACACTGCGACTATATCTACGGGTCGTCGTGGTAGCTCCGCAGCGGGTGGATGAACTCGACACGCCAGAGATTTGGCAGCTTGCTCGAAAAGAGTTCGGCGAGCATGATGCGGATCTGCGCCACGTATAGGGCCTCGCCCAGAGTGGCCGGTCCGGAAAGGGGCTCTCCATCATGGGTAATGCGGGGCCGTGAACTCGCCAGCGAAGTCTCGGTACCGGGTTTCCCGCAACCACAACACCTCAAGAGTGAGTAGGAGGAAGGCAGTGACGTCGGAGTGCCGCAGCTCGGTTCCCGTGTGGTAAAAGGTTCTGAGAGGTACGGAAAGGCACTTGAGACTCGGCAGCCGGTGTAGATTAGGCAAGAATCCGTATGAGCCCTGGTTGTTCTGCAGCCTCAACATCCAAGGCGGATCAAGGTTTTCGGGAACCAGGTCGAAGGAGACGAGCCTCTTGCCCACCTGAGTAGTCTCTCTCCGAACCTGTCGTTTAACGGATTGGGCACGAAGCCGGTGATATTTGAGCCCCACATTGCGATCATCGAGAATGCTGTGAAGCTCGGAAGAGCAGCGAGGACATCAGCCATGCTCCTCCAGTCTTCTATAATGCATTCGAGGTGTAACTCCTGGACAGTGTCGAAAATGTTCTCAAACCCCCCAGGAGGCCGCAACCTGATCATCTCGCCCTCCACAAAGTCAGAACCAGGAAATTCCCGATACTCTTCCGATCCACCGGCCTAGAGAGAATTCGTTGAGACACCTGTGCTTGATGGGCGACGGTGGGAAGCGCTCACCTCGTTGTTGAAGATATGCAGACGGTCAGCCAAGATATCGAGATAGTCGGTGGTATGGATACAGCCGTACAGATTTGGCGATTAGAGCCCAGGTGACAAGACAGCGATGCTCGCAGTCAGAAAGCCTGGCCGCTTTGTATATCTGAATCAACACGGCCCAAACATAAGCCCCCCCCCCCGAATAGATCCCCATACGACTAGCCCAAAGGGCGCAGAGCTCAATCTCGTCCATGTCTTTCGACTGGACTCTGATGTTTGCCGCTTCCAAAGCCTCAACGACCTTATCCTCAGACAGCGGAACATAACCTTTCCCAAA
>Ga0247774_1001345_pt1 | contig 12444 bp, 4 predicted proteins | sample UWRJL001104B6_FD_179933 | JGI IMG/M metagenome (GOLD analysis project Ga0247774, IMG submission 179933) | Plant litter microbial communities from Arlington Agricultural Research Station in Wisconsin, United States - UWRJ-L001-104B-6 | ecosystem: Environmental > Terrestrial > Plant litter >... | reverse complement strand
ACAGGCCAACGTTGTCGTAGAACGGCGAGCCCGGCGAATGCTTCGCGCCGCCGGTGAAACCACCTCCATGGATGAACACGACCACCGGCTTGCGGCCCGTCGCAGTCGTATCCGGCGAAACGAAGATATCCAGCACGTGCCGCTCGTGCGGACCGTATGAGACATCCCGCGTGACGGTGACGTTCTGGTACGGCTCTTTCGGTTGCAGCGGCGTGTAGATCTCTGCGGTCCTGCGACCGTCGATCTTCGGACCAATGTCACGAATGGCGAGCGCGACGTCCGCCGGCATTCCGGGAGGCGCAGCAGAGGCAGCGGCCATGCGTGCCTGCAATCGCGTGTTTTCCTTGATCGGCGGCACGTCCGTTCGGCCGGTCACCGGATTCGCGTAGTGGAACGGGATGTTGTACACGGACGGAAACATGTCGAAAACGCCGGTCGGCGGCGAATCTGGCGGAAAGTCCTTGCTTGGACCCGGCACGTTGCTCGACGTCACCTTCGTCCAGCCGCCGTCATAGTTGGCGCTGAACGTGTTGTAGGTGTGATCGACGCTGAACTTCCAGACGCCGTCTTCCTTCACGGCCTCGTTCTCGTAGACCGCGCCACCGATCGACGCGCGTGGCCCGAACGACATCTGCTGAAACATGCGAATGCGGATCTTCGCAGACGACCCATCGTCGGCAACGTGAATCACCGGCTGCAGCTGCATGTGATTGCCGAGGCGGCCCACGACCGGCCCCTCCTGCCCGCGGCCGAAAACCTTCACGAGGAACTCGCGAACGCGCGGGCCCTTGTAGACCCCACGCTGAGCGAGCTCGATGGACCCGTCGCGCGTGAACAGATCTGCGAGGTCGTTCCACAGGTTCTTGTCGAGGTAGTAGCCGTACGCGCTCTGCAGGTTGTCGAGCGCGTGGACATCCTTCACACGCTCGACAACCTGCGTCGCTTCAGTGACGGTGGTTTCGAGGTCCGTCACCTTGGGGGGTAGGTATCGCACGTTCGCCGGCATCAGCGCGGCGGCTGCGAGTTGCTGGGTCGGTCCGCCGTCCGCCTCGCTCGGATACGTCGGCGCCTTGCCCGTGATCGGATTGCGATAGTGATAAGGCGGAACGTGCGGCTTGGGATAGATCGCGTACGTTTCCGTCGGGGGCCGATCGGGCGGCAGCTGCGTGCTCGCGGTCGGCGCCGGCTGCGCGTCTTTCCCCCAGCCCTTGTCGTAGTCCGTGATGAACGTCGGATAGAAATGCAGCGACGCGTATTTCCACACGCCGTTGTCGTTGACGAAGGTGTTCTCGTAAATACCTTCGCTCCAGAAGCCCTGCCCGCCGACCTTGCCGGTCATTGCAAGCTCGCGGCTGCGGATGCGCGCCGTCCTGCCATCCGGCGCGACGTCGACGATCGGCTGCAGCTGCATGTGATCGTTCATCCAGCCTTCGACGAGACCGTGCGGACCCAGCGTGCCGAGATAGGCGCGGATATGGGGCTTGCCGACGTAAACACCTTGCTGACCGGACTCGAACGTCGCGTTGTCGGCGAACAGATCGGCAGCCTGATCCCACATCGCGCGATCAATGTAGTAGCCGTAGATGCGCTGCAGGTTCTCGACGTCCTGCTCGGCCTTCAGCAACGAGGCGCGATGAGCGAGATCGGCGGCGCGCTTGCTTGCGGAGCCGCTGGCCTTGACCGACGAGAGCATCGTCGTGGCATCCCAGACGGTGCCGCCGCTCAGCGTGCTGCCAGGATTCGTGTAATGAAACGGAGCGATACACGCGGCCGGGAAGCCGTCGCAATCCATCTTCCGCTCGCGATCGAAAGGATGCGGAAGGTTACGCGGGCGCCGCGGTGGCTCTGCTGCTGGTGCCGATGATGCCGATGCCGCCCCCGCCTCCCCAGCCGCCCGGCGATTGAGGCCTTCCTGACCCGCAGGCGCTACCCACCCGGTCGCATAGGGCGCCCCAAACCCACTGTAATAGTCGAGCTTGCTGATCTTCCAGACACCCTTGACCTTCGTGTACTGAAGTTCATACACCCCTTCAGCCCACGTCGCCCCGCCCCCCATGCTGCCGAACATGGCAAACGCCCGCCACCGTCCCCTGGCAGTCTTGCCGCCCGGATCGAGGTGCACGACAGGCTGAATGTTCATGTGGTTGTAGAGCCGGTTCTCTCCCAGCCCGATCGCGCCCTTGCGGCCGCCCACATTCAGGAACAGATGCTCGCGAATGCTCGCGTGCCCGACATAGACGCCGGCCGGATAATTCGCCACCGCATCGTCAGTGAAGAATGCCTGGAGGTCTTCCCACATTCCCTTGTCGAGATAGTAGCCATAGGCCCGCTGAAGGCGCTTGAGCGCACTCAGGTCTTCGGCGGCTGTTACTTCGGCCTCGAGCCGATTCAATCGCGACTGCAGATTCGATGCAGCGTCGCCCGCAGCCCAAGCCGCGGACGACGCCACTCCGAAAGCCGCGACGACGATTGCAAGCGTGCTTGCAAACCGATGCCGCATGCGTCCCCCTCGCCCTTTATTCGTGAGCCCGTCGGCCGGGCCGCTAAAAATCACACCATCAGAATATGGTCGTACGGCTCCGTTGCCATGTCGACATGCCTCTCAGCACGCGCGACATCGTAGCCGATGGGATGAGAATACCGCGGCCAGTGGCCGCAAGCGTCATCCACATGCCCGAACCACGAAGGATCGTCAGCCGTCGCGGTGAGCGCCAGCGAAGACGCCGACGGCAAGGCATGCACGACCGAGAGCGGCACGAGGGTCGAAGCGACCACCGCCCCCGCTGCGAAACCCGCGCCGCCGAGAAACGCGCGACGATCGAGCCGACGCGACAGCAACTTGCCCGACAGCATCCCGTTCGACACTTCCGGCCGCCCGCTCATGTGAACCGATCCTCCGCCGGCACGGGCGGCAGATCCGACGCGGGGAACCAGTTGGTGTGCGTGCCACTGCGCAGGCGGAAAGGCAGCTTCACCGTCGCGATGATGCCCTCTTCGATCTTCTGCGCATCGGCGATCACGAGGTCCGACGTCATCGACTCGTAGTTGCTCGCGATGGCCATCACGTATCCATCGCCTTCATTCTTCGCGCCCTTGCGAGGCACGAACATGTTTTCCTGCAGGGCGTGCACCGGCTCAGCGAAACACTGCTTGATCTCGCCCGTGCGCACGTCGAGCCGCTGCATCACGTTCGAGCTGAACGCGCCGAGTGCCGGGGCCCGCTTGGCATCGGGCGGACGGCTCGTGTCGCGGCTGCCGACGTAGGCATACCGATAGTCGAGCGACAGGAAGCGATCGTCCATGCGTGGCAGGATGCCGGGCGTCGTCGAGACGACCTCTTCGAGGAAGGTATCCTTCTTCGACTTCAGATCGAACGTCCAGCGCCGGATCTGCGAAGGATCGCGCTCGCCGCTCGACGTGGGCAGCTCCATCGTGAGCTTCGAGCCGCGGTCCGTCGCGTTGAGAAAGTGCAGCGTATTACGCGACGGGCCCTTGTACCAGCGCACATCTTTCGCATCGCCGTTTCGCGGCAGCACGCCCACCATCGTCGGCAGATCGCCTTTCCATTCCCACATCGGCTCGCCGGACTTCAGCCGTTCCTCGCTGGTGGTACGCGCGATAACCGGAATGATCACGTATTTCTGCGTGATCGCAATGTCGTGAATGATCCCGAGGTACGGCGACTTCAGCCACACCTCTTTCGTGACTTCGCCTTTCGGATCGATCGTGTACACGGCGATGTCGGTGGTGAGGTCGCCCTTGGCCTGGTAGCCGTACGCGATCATCTCGCCCGACACCGGGTCGACCTTCGGATGCGCCGACATGGTCGTCGCGGTGTACTTGCCGTTGAAGTTCCAGTCGCCTCGCGTCTCGAGCGTGTGCGGGTCGACGTAGTACGGCAGCGAGTCTTCTTTCAGCACCAACAGCTTGCCGCCGTGCCAGTACGCGTGCGTGTTCGCTGCCGAGCGGTTGATCTTCTCGACGCTCGGGTCGTCCGTGTAGTGATTGCGGTAGACGCCGAACAGGCGCTTGCGGGCCTCGCGCTCGGCCTGCAGGCGCGCGGTTTTCACGTAGCGGCCCTTGTAGTCGACGGAGCCGTTGGCGAACCGGAAGCGGCTGATGTGGCCGTCGCCGTTGAAGCCGGTCATCCACTCGTTCTTGGGCGGGCGGTACTCGAAGTCGCATTGCATGCGGACGAACGTGCCCTCGATGTCTCTGGGAATCTCGCCCCAGACCTCGCAATCGTAGACATCCGCCTCGAACCGCGTGGGACTGTTGAAGCCCTGCGGAAACATCGGATGTCCCCGGAAATCCACTGACATACCCCTCTCCTCGTAAATCCCCGGCCTGCTGCGGGGACTCTTCCCCCAACAGGCCGGCAATTCAAGCGTCGATTGAAACCCTGCCCGCCTAGAAGTTCTTCTTCACCGTAACGGCCCACTGACGTGGCGCGCTCGGCGTGCCGGCGCGTGCATCGGCCAGCGCGCCCAGCGACGTCGTCTGCGCACCAAGCTGGTTCCAGTAGAAGTGGTTGGTCAGGTTGGTGGCCGAGAGCGCCAGCTGCCAATCCCCTTCTTCGGTGTCGTAGGCAACGCGGGCGTTCAGCACGGTGAAGCCTCCGATGGTCCACTGCGGATCGAGCTGATGCGAGGCGATCGGCCCGTTCGTCCGGTGCGACTGGTAGAACGCATCGACGCGCGGCGTCAGGCGCCCGCCGAACAGCGGAATGCCGTACTGAATACCCGCGCTCATGTTGATCTTCGGCTGCACGAACACGGACGTGTCGGTGTAACCGAGGATCGTCGGGCTGTCGACGTCGACCTTGGTGAAGTTGTATCCGAACGAGTAGTTGATCGCGAGACGCTCGATCGGCGTGGCCGTCAGCTCGAGCTCTGCGCCCTTCACCTTGGCCGGCACGCTCACGTAGACGAACCAGGGGCTGATGCCGGTGGTGCCTGCGAGAGGAGTGCCCGGCGGACATGTACCGCCCGCAAGGAAGTAAGGCGTGCCCGGATTCGGGTCCGAAGCCAGGTTGCACTGGGCGGCCGTCGTCTGGAACAGGCGCGGGTCGTAGTCCATGTAGAACACGGTCGGATTCACGCGCAGCTTGTGGTCGAACAGGTCGACCTTCATGCCCAGCTCGTAGTTGATCGCCTCTTCGCCCGGGATCGACTGCAACTGGCCGACGGTCGAGATGCGCGGCGTGACGCCCGGTGAACGGAAGCCCGAAGCGACCGACGCGTAGGCGAACAGCGAATCCGTGAATTTGTAGTCGATCACGGCGTTGTAATCGACCCGGCTGTCACCGAACTCGAGCGGATCGGCGATGGTGATCTGGCCGATGTGGTTGAACGTGTTGGTCTTGCTCTCGTCGGTATAGCGCAGGCCCGTGGAAACCGAGAGCTTGTCGGTGAACGCGTAGCTCAGGTGCACGAAGGCCGACTTGTTCTCGGAAGAGTAACGGTCATCCGCCACGAAGTTCGGCAGCACGCCGAGCGCCGCGAAGGCTTCGAAGTTGGTGGTGTTGTAGGCGCGGCTGCGCGAGTTGTAGAAGAACAGGCCCGCCGTCCAGTCGAGCTTGTCGTTCAGGAGCAGTCCGTTCAGACGCAACTCTGCCTGCCGCTGCAGGTGTTCCTGCAACGTGTCGGTCTGGATGAGGCCGAACGGGGTGAGGTCGCTGTCGTTCATCCAGTCCGCGGTGTATGTGCGATAGGCCACGAGCGCGGTCGCGTGCACTTTCTCCGCAACGTCGTAGTCGACACTGGCCGACGCGCCCCAGGAGTCGATGTCCTGGTCCGGATTGAACACCTTGCCGTTCACCACGTCGTTGAAGCCAGCATAGTTCGTGTAGGGATTGCCGGTGACGAAGCGATCGTCCGCCGTATACCGGATGCCGTATTTCCTGTAGACGACGTTGGTGCTGTAGAAGTTGTCGATGGCACCACCGCGCTGACGGAGCAGCGTTTCCACCGGCGGATCGTCGGACTGCTTCGCGTAATCGGCCGCGAAGTTGAATTCGAGCCCGTCCCTCGGCAACACGCGGAACATCACGCGCGCCGCATTCGACGACTGGCCGCCGAGCTTGCCGATCTCGCAGCCCGTACCTTCCTGCGCGTCCACGGTCTGTGGGAACGAGAAGTTGTTGTCCGCCGCGCTGCCCGCGGCAACCACATCCGGATTGCCGTCGAGCGGGCCACCGGCGGAGCCGTCTGCGCCAATGCCATCGCCGATGCCGGCAAGCTGGGGCGTGCCACGGCGCTTCATCTCGCAGGTGAAGTCGAGCCGCTTGCCGTAGCCGTCCCGCTGCTTCGAAAGACCGACGATGCGCACGAACGCCTTGTCCGGCACGAGCGAGAAGTCGCCGACGGCTTTCACGTCGATGCGGTCGTACTGGCCATACGTCACTTCGACGTTGCCGGTGTTGCTGCCTTCCGGCTTCTTCGACACGAGACGGATCGCGCCGCCGAGACTGTTCTTGCCGAACAGAGTGCCCTGCGGCCCGCGCAGCACTTCGAGCCGCTCGAGATCGAGCAGGTCCATGGAGGATCCGGTGAGCGTGCCGTGATACACGTCATCGATGTACACGCCGACCGCGGGCTCGAAGGCGTAGCTGAAATCGGTCTGGATGATGCCGCGCAGACCGATGGTCTGGGTCGGTCCGAAGTTCGACACGGGCGGCCGCATGTAGGCGTTCGGAATCGCGAGGCCGACGTCATCGACGTTCGTCAGGCTGCGCTGATCGAGCTGATCCACCGACAACGCGGTGATCGCGAGCGGCGTCGTCTGGAGATTCTCTTCCCTGAAGCGCGCGGTCACGACGACTTCCTGGAGACCGTCATCCGACGACTCCTGCGCACCGACCCAGGCAGGTGCCGTGCCCAGTATCGTCGCCACGGCGGCCGATACGGTCATGGTCACCACAGAGCGCGCACGAACGCGCGCCGAACGAGCATCATCCGACGAATGCGCCATCATTCCCCCTCTTCAAGAACACCGAAGTTCGTGTTGCGTCGGCTACCGTCGACCTCTTCAGGGGTCGTAGCGAGTGCGCCACGCGAATGCGGCGCAGAATGCAGGCAGCGTTCGAAGATCGGCAAGGTCGCTTGCGGGAGCCACCACTAGCCGGTTTCGTGCGGACTGGTGTTCGTTGTGTGGGCAACCTAGAGTCCGGTTTCGTTGGCGGATACAACGACGGTAAAGAATGAGAACACGCATGCCACGACTTTTCGCACTACTCGCACTGGGCGCACTCATTTCGTCGCAGGTGCACTCGGCGGACCTGCCCGCGATTCGAAAAGCGCCTGCTTTCAAGGCTTCTGAGCTTGCGTCTCAACCTCGAGACGGGTGGTACACGAACGGCGGCAGCGTCCTCAATCAGCGCTACTCGCCACTCACGCAGATCAACAAGACGAACATCGCCGGAATGAAAGCGGTGTGGCGCGCGTCGCTGCGCGGATCAGGAATGAGCCCGCGCGCCGGCAATCAGGCGCAGCCGCTCGTATACGACGGCGTCGTCTACATAATGACCGGCGACAACGATGCATTCGCTGTGTCCGTCGACACGGGTGAAGTGTTGTGGGAGTACAAAGCCGAGATCGATCCGAAAGTCGCGCGGCCGTGCTGCTCGTGGGTCGGACGTGGGCTTGGCCTCGGTGAAGGCAAGGTGTTCATCGGCCGGCTCGACGCGAAGCTCGTGGCGCTCGACCAGCTCACCGGCAAGGTGGTGTGGTCCATCCAGGCCGAAGATCCCAAGCTCGGCTACGCCATCGCGAGCGCACCGCTCTACTACAACGGGCTCGTCATCACCGGCTTCGCCGGCAGCGACCTCGGCACGCGCGGAAGACTGAAGGCATACGACGCGAAGACCGGCGCGCTGAAGTGGACTTTCTATACGGTGCCCGGCCCCGGTGAGTTTGGCCATGACACGTGGCCCGCCGGAAGCGAAGTGTGGAAGCACGGCGGCGCTGCCATCTGGCAGACCCCGGCCATCGATCCGGAGCTGGGGCTCATCTACTTCTCGACGGCCAATCCCGGCCCGGTGCTCAACGGCAATCTGCGCAAGGGCGACAACCTTTTCAGCGTGTCGATGGTTGCCGTCGACGTGAAGACCGGCAAGTACCGCTGGCACTTCCAGCAGGTTCATCACGACATCTGGGATTACGACTCGCCGAATCCGGTGATCCTGTTCGATGCGCCCTACAACGGCCAGATGCGGAAAGGCATTGCCGAAGCCGGCAAGACCGGCTGGGTCTACCTGCTGGATCGCACGAACGGCAAGCCGCTCATCGGCATCGACGAAACCCCGGTGATGCAGGAGCCTCAGCAGCACACTTCGCCGACTCAGCCATTTCCCATCGGCGATGCGGTCGTACCGCAGTTCATCGACATGGCGCCCGAGGGCTTCGAGCTCGTGAACGAAGGCCGCATCTTCACGCCCTTCACGAAATCACCGGCGGTCTGGAAACCACTCGCCGCCGTGAACTGGCCGCCGAGCTCCTACGATCCGGACACGCGTTACATGTACATCTGCGCGACCGACTCTCTGTGGGGCGCGGTCGGTGGCGATCCCGACTATCCCGTCGAGCCCGGTGCGCTCTATTCCGGAAGTGTCGTCGCGCGGTTCGCTGCGCCCCGGCGCGGCGTGTTCGCGGTGGTGAACCTCGAGACCAACCGCATCGCCTGGCGCCAGCAATGGGTCGACCAGTGCTACAGCGGCTCGATCGTCACGGCGGGCGGCCTCGTTTTCGTCGGCCGCAACGATGGCCGGCTCACGGCCCTCGACAAGTCGAACGGCAAGAAGCTCTGGGAATTCCAGACCGACGGCGGCGTGAATGCGCCCGCTTCCACTTTCGAATACAAGGGCCAGCAATATGTCGTCGTGCTCGCCGGCGGCACGGCGCTCGCGGGCAGCAAGCGTAGCGATGGTCTGTGGCTTTTCTCCCTCAACGGCACGATGGAGTCTTTGCCACGCGGTTCGGCGGATCCGGTCGGTGGTCCGCGCGGAGGGCCACCACCCGCCGCCGGCGCGCCAGCACGCACGGCGAACAAGGAAAAGGGCAAGGAGACGTACACCACGACCTGCGTGGTCTGTCACGGTGAAAACGGCAAAGGCGGCACGCATGGCGGGCCGGCGTTTACGCCGAAACTCACGCAGGAAACAATCGTGAGCGTGCTCAGGAATGGCCGCAACGACATGCCTGCATTCGGCACCGCGCTGTCGCCCGAAGCGCTGCAGGACCTGACGGCTTACGTCATGGAACTCGCCGCACGCTAAGAGTGCAATCGCCGCGCCGGTCGTCGTGCCACCGCAGGTTGCTGTGGCAACCCAGTTCCTTGAAAAATCACCACGCAGTGGTCGCAAAGCATCAACGTCTTGCTGCAGACCACCACACGGTCGCAATAATCGACCAACAGGCAGACCGTAATTTCATGTGGAGGGGGACCCGTGAAGCTGCGACTCGCCGTTGCTGCCGCAACTCCCGCGATCGGCACGGCCTCCGACACCATTCAGTTTCCAGACTGTCCGCGCGTTCATAACGAAAACAACGCCGCGCGCGGCAGCCCATGCATCCGGAGGTGCCGCACTCCGTAGTTCTCTTTGCAGGTCTCAACACGGCTTAACTGAACACAGTGTCAGAGGGGGAATCATGAGCACCATTCGTAAGGCAGTTACGAGGGCGCTGCAGGCTGCTGCGCTCGAAAAACAAAGACACAGGACCGCGGCTCTCGCGGCCATGGCAGTCACGATGGGTCTGTCTGGAACCGCGATCGGCCAGGAAGCCGACAGCAGCGGTGGCCAGAGTCTCGATGAAGTCACCGTCACCGGCTCCCGCATCCGCAGGACCACCGATTTCGACACCGCCAATCCCACGACCGTCGTGGACGCGGAATACCTGAAAAACCTGGGCATCACGAACGTCGGCGACGTCGTCAAGCAGCTGCCCTCGAACGTCTCGAACAACACGCCCACCACCACCGGCAACGCGAACTTCTTCGCGGGCTCCACCATCGCGAACCTGCGCGGCCTGAATCCGTTCTTCGGCAGCCGCACGCTCACGCTGGTGAACAGCCGCCGCTTCGTGCCGACGAACCAGGGCGACGGCGTCGACCTGAACTTCATTCCGTCGGTGCTGATCGAGCGCGTCGACATCGTCACGGGCGGCGCCTCCGCGGCGTACGGCTCGGGCGCCGTGTCTGGTGTTCAGAACATCTTCCTGAATCGCAAGCTCGATGGTGGCCGGCTGGAAATGGACTTCAGCGAGACCGCAGAGAGCGACGGGAAGGACAAGCACGTCGGTGCCGCCTACGGCATGGCACTCGGCGATCGCGGCCATGGCACGATTGGCTTCGAGTGGCAGGACTCCGACCCCGTCGGATGCGTCAACGCGCGCGACTGGTGTACCGAAGGGCGCGGCCTCTTCGCCAACGCGCCTGCAGGCACCCTGCCCGCCAACCTCACCGGTGCGGGTCTTCGCGCCAACCAGATGAATACTGCCGGCGTTTTCTATCTCGCCGGTAGCGGCGCGACGAGCACTGTCGGTGCGAACGCAGCTGGCACGGGGCTCACCCCGTTCAACCTGGGCCTGCAGCCGTATGCCGGCGCATCGCCCACTGCCGTTGTTCCTGGCGGCGACGGTCGCTCGATCTATGAGTACACGAACCTTCGCGCACCGGTGGATCGCAAGGTCGCCACCGGCACGTTCACGTTCGATCTCAACGACAGCACGCACCTGAACGTGGACCTGACCTGGGGCAACGTCGAGACCGTCAACATCACGGGCGCGCTCGATGCGCAGAACCTGAACATCCTCGGCGTCAATCCGTATGTCGCGAATACAGGCCTGCTGGCTGCGTTCAACGGCACAGGCTCGCGCCGCGCGTACAACAAGGACTGGACGGAGCAGCTCGATTCCTACTCTCGCTTCACGACTGAGGTGAAGCGGGGCACGATCGGCCTCGACGGCAATTTCGGCCAGTCCAGCTGGGGATGGGACACGTATTACCAGTACGGTGAAACGGACCGCGAGCAGTACGTGAACGACAACCGTCATCTCAACGCATACCTCATGGCGACAGACGTCGTTGCCGGCACGGGCGGCACCCCCGTCTGCCGCGTGACGCGAGATGGTTTTGCCGGGGCGCTCGCGAGCTATCGCGCCGATCAGACCGTGTTCGCTCCGGGTCAGGCAGCCGTGAACGCGCCCTACTTCCTGGCAGATCCGCGTATCGCCGCGGGATGCGTGCCGCTCAACCCGTTCGGCACGGGCGCGGTCTCGCAAGCCGCGCACGATTACGCCTTCGGCTTCCTGCGCGAGAACCTGAACTACAAGCAACAGGTCATCGCGGCGAATGCCACGGGTGAGCTGATCAAGAACGGCTTCGGCCTGGGCGCCGGACCGATCTCGGCGGCCATCGGTGTCGAATACCGCACCGAGGAAGGCAAGAACCTCGCGGCGGAAGAGCTGCCGTCGTACACCCGCACGGACTACCTGATCCAGTACGGCGAATCGTTCTCCGGCAACGTGGACGTGACCGAAGGCTACCTCGAGGTGAGCTTGCCTGTTCTTCAGGACAAGTTGTTCGCCAAGCGCCTGTCGTTCGACATCGCTGCACGCGAGTCGCACTACAAGAACGAAGGCAAGGAAGGCACGACGGGCGAGACCCGCTCGCACGACCTGTTCACGTGGAAGGCCCAGGCGCTGTGGAATCCCACGGAATGGCTGCTCCTGCGCGGCACGCAATCGCGCGATGCGCGTGCGGCGAACTTCCGCGAGCTCTACTACGGGCAGAAGATCAAGGCCGGCGGTTCGTTCGGCTTCTGCGGCCCGACGGGCACCGTGCAGCGTGATCCCTGCGATTTCAGCCTCGAAGGCAATGTGGACCTGGATCCCGAGGAGTCGGATACGACGACCCTCGGCTTCGTGGTCACGCCCAAGGATCTGCTGCCGGGCTTCCAGTTCGCGGCGGATTACTTCCGCATCAACATCGATTCGGCGATCCAGCAAGCCAGCACGCGTCGCGTGCTCGATGGCTGCCAGATCTCGAATCTGCCTGAGTTCTGCGCGTTGCTCGTGCCTGATCGTCCGGGTAACTACAACTTCACGCAGGCACCGGGCGGCGGCACGGCAGATCTCGACCAGGGCATCACGAGCATCCGCGCGACCGCGTTCAACGGCAGCGGCTACACCTACAAGGGCGTCGACTTCACGAGCTCGTATCTGTGGGAGATGACCGACGCGAGCAACCTCACCTTCCGCCTGCTCGCGACGAAGATGATCGACCAGCTCTACCAGCCGGTGCCGGGACAGGCGTTCCGGCAGCTCGTGGGCCAGACCGGCACCGCGAACTCGTTCCTGTCTGACAATCAGCCTGCACCTGAATGGCAGAGCACGTTGTCCGCGACCTTCAATCACGGGCCGGTAAGCATCACCGGCCAGCTTCGCT
>Ga0247774_1001344_pt1 | contig 12449 bp, 13 predicted proteins | sample UWRJL001104B6_FD_179933 | JGI IMG/M metagenome (GOLD analysis project Ga0247774, IMG submission 179933) | Plant litter microbial communities from Arlington Agricultural Research Station in Wisconsin, United States - UWRJ-L001-104B-6 | ecosystem: Environmental > Terrestrial > Plant litter >... | reverse complement strand
CCTCGCTGGCGGTTCTTGCGGCTACATATCAAGCTAATGACGCAAATATGCATGTTGATCCAGCCCCAAAAAGCCAAGATGAGGCTGACGATAGCCGTACATCTTCATACAGCCTATCGCGTCTGCTGTGGTTCATATCAGGAAACTCGAACCGTCCAAATGCGCCTCTCAATGGCAGCACTATTATCCCAAACACGTGTCAAACGGACAACGGATTTCCAATGCTCAATTGCAATTCTACGAAGAAAGCGGTACCAATTGACACGGCAGCAGGGAAACCATTTCCTGAACACTGCCACGCCCGTTCCCAAGCCTGTTCAAGCCTGGCTCCACCACAAGATCGACCAAGACACTCCTACCCGAGCCCATTGCGCCTTCTCTCTCGTCCATAAATTCCTTGCCAATCACCACTCGAGTCCCAGGCTCTGGCCAAGTAAACTCCAGCTTGCCCGTGTGAACCCCAAACTGGAGTCCTAGCTGGGCTGCCAGAGTCACTGCCTTTTTCAACTGGCCAAGCTCCTGGGACCGGAGCGGCGCTCCCGTCGCATCCGCCATAATTGCGGCGACACGCTGGACAGCTCCTGTGACGTTGAGCTCGTAGAGTCCCTGAAGCGGTGTCGAGCCCCCTTGCCCATCTTCGCCCATGATGCTTGCGTACATGCTTTCGAACGTTGCGGATCGCCAACGGTTTGCGACCTCACTTTCCGAGAAGACGTTTGTCAAGGCAAACTCATCTAGATGATGACTTGTTAGTAAAATGTCCCTCGCCCACGCGAAGGAAGATCAAAATGGTGGGGGGTTTCGCTTGCCTTCCTGTGCAGATGTACTGTCAAACAAACATCTCCACGCCCGGTATGTCGCAAGCAACTGTCCTCGGCCATCCGGCCCCAGAGCTCCGAACCCAAACGGCGCAGAGAAGAAGTGCTTGATTAGAACTGCCCAGATAGTGCTTCTCACCAGTTGTGGGAAGTCGTCAGTCCCGGCTCTATTGATGAATCCCGTCGGATCAAGGCGGGCCGGAACGGACGCCGGGACGGTCAGCCAAATCGGAGCAATGTCCTGAACCTTTAGTCGCAGGTCTTCTAACCACTGCTTGAGCTTGTCATCGGTCCATATCTTGCTGTCTTTCTGATTGACCATGATGTCGGTTCTGAGGTCGCCAATTTTCATTTCGTATGTTTCTGTCTTACTTTTCAATATTGTTTGGTGCATTGTCTTTTCGTCTTCCATCTCCCTTTTCCATTCCTCCTCTACCTTCTTCTTTTGGAACTGCAGGGCCTGGTAGTTGTCCTGGAGCTGGCTGAGACTGATTATTGTTTGCTGGAGGTCTTTCTCTGTATTTCCCAGCCGCATTTTGAGTCCACGAGCCTCTTCCTGCGATCTTTCGAGGGAGCTGCGAAGGCCAGCCGTCGTCTCCTCGAGCTTCCCTTTCTCTCTCCATGTCTCGCGGCCCCACTTGATCAGTTCGTCAACATCGGGGGAGGTGAAGAGTACCATGCGGTGGTGAGAGATTTCCCTGAAAAATGACTTGATACGCTGCTGATCTGATATGGGCTCTTCATCTTTTCTGCGTCTAAATACAGGAAAAGACATTGTGGACGTGACTTCAAAAGGCAAGCAGCAAATTAATTGTGGTCGAGATTGTATAGAAAGAGTAAAATATTGATAGATAATGTTGTAGCATTAAAATCAAGTGAAGTCTTTAAAGGATAATGAGAGAATAAATTCCGGTATCAGCACGCATCTAGATGCAATTCGCAGGAACCTCGGGTGGTGCGGTGTCTGGAGCGGCGGTTCTTGCTGCACTGGCATCATATTAAGGCAACCTACCGCGCGAGTGGGAAGAGTTTTAGAGCCCAGCCTGGTGACTCGTCGCAGGCATGCAGCTAAGGCGGCCACATCCCACCAAGACTTTCAAGTCCGCTGACTTCTCGGGTACCTTGGAGGGACAAGAGAGTTACAAAGGAGCTGTAACCTGCTCCTCCTCTATTTGCACATCCATTCATTGCTTCTTCCTTGGTCTTCTCGTCTCATCTATCAGCCTCATCCCGATCCGCATCCATCTCCATCTCCGATAATCCTAGGGATTGAGGAAAACGAGCACTATACGTTTCGTCGGCTTCACCTTTTATTACTGGATTATTACCAATTATGGATCCCTCTGGCAACGAGTCTTATGCCCGCTTCGGTGGTAGCTGGCACGGCAGTGTACCACTTCAGCCTCCTCCATCTAGAAGTAGGACGGCTGTCAACCAGACCTCATCGATTGCCCTTGAAACGAGGTCAAACCCACCGGGTCGCTCAAAGAATGAGCCACGTGTTGTTGTCGCAATCGACTTCGGCACGACCTTCACAGGTTAGTTCTACAGCCCTCCCGAAACCTGAAAGTTGCATGGCGATATCACTTGTGATCTAGAAACGCAAAATCCCGACTAACTAGGTCAAGGCCTGGCATGGGTATTCGTGAGGAAAGGTCAACCCTTGCCCACGGCGGACGCCATTCAGCTCCATGAGGAATGGCCTGGAGGTCGGTCCACCAAGGTTCCATCAGCCATCTCCTGGTCGCCTTCAAGGGAAGGAAGACTTCAATGGGGTCACGACATTGAGCCGGATTCCAAAGTTATGCGGTGGACCAAGCTCGAGCTCCACGGAGGCAACCTTGGAGACGAAATCAAACGACTCCGCGCCATTGTACAAGGCCTCAGCCTCGTGAACGATTTTAGAGCCGAGGCGGCCCTACGGGTGCGCAGCAACAATATCCCGAGGGACCTTGGGATGTCCGGAGAAGCTATCGTTGCAGAATATCTGACTCGGGTCGTTCGCGAGTGGTTCAGTTTTCAACAAGCCGATTTGCGATCTCTTTTCAACAACGTACCTCTAGATCTCGTAATCACCCACCCAAGTGAGTGGACCTATGAGGCACAAAATAAGACGGTCCGGGCGGTCCTAAGGGCCTTCTCCGTGGAGATGTTCCCCATGCGTCGATACATCTCGCTTGTCCCGGAGCCCGAGGCCTGCGCCTTGTATACGGCTCATAATGCTGCTGGAAGTGACCGAGGTCGCTTGCAACGTGTATACCTTTCTCATCTGAAGTAGTTGCGCAGGGCGCCCTGCTAATTGGATCTAGGGGGATTGTTTCGTGGTGTGCGATGCAGGGGGCGGCACCGTCGTAAGTTTCTTGGCCAATTCTGGGTTATCAGAATGTCTCTGACGCTAATATCACTGGGAGGACCTCGTTGCGTACCGGCTCGAATCAACTTCTCCCTTCGCTATTAAGCGAGTGAGCGCCCCAGTATGTAAGTTCGGATATTATTCTAGAGTATGCACGCGAGTATCTCGGTCTCACAGATTTATAGGTGTCCGAGGAGGAGCCTCTCAGATTGACCGAGACTTCTTCAAGTTCCTGGACCGTATTCTCCGCCCCTTTGGGATGAATCTAGAGGACGTTGGTCCGGGAGGACACTATGTGTTAAACGAATTAGCAGAGGAGCTGCTAAAGAAGTTTATTCCCATCAAGCATAGCTTCGATGGCGAAGCTCAGGCAAGAGGCATTACTCTGCCGCGTAGATGTGCCGTGCTTGACGACCCCTGGGCACAAAGCAAGGTGGTGAACAGGGCAATAAAATTGGACCAGTGAGATACGAGACCCCAGAGAGAAAATTCTCTCGAAAACTAACTATCCCATGTGCAGGCAAGATATGAAGGATATATTCGACCCGACTATTGACCAAGTCATCGAGTTCATTGCAAGACAGGAATTGAACCTCACCGCAGGCGGTAATCGTGACTCAGTAACGGTAAGCACAGGTAGTTCATTCAAGAACAGGCTTCTGACGACCTTCGCAGCACCTCTTCATGTCGGGCGGCTTCTCTTCCAGCCCTTATCTCTTGAGCCGGGTAAGAGAATGGGCCCGCTGGACTGGCATTCAAGTGGAACAGGGCGAGGACTGGTAGGTCTTAATCGCACCGCTATTGGCGGTCCCACCAGGTTGCAGGATCAAGCCGCAAGTGGACTAACGGGTTTAAAATATTACAGCTGGGGAGCTGTGGTACGAGGCGCGGTGATGAAAGGCGCCGGCATCGGGGCGGACCTTCCCGCCATTTCTAACATCTGTCCCCGAAGCTATGGTGTAGTGGCCGACAGATATTACATGGACTACATGGATGTCAACCTGGAGGACGTCGTCGGCGACGGCGACCAAAACGGCATGATGGCTAGGTCGCAAATCATCTGGCTTGTTAGCATCGGCGACCTACTTCCGGCCGAAGAGCCCCTGGTAAGATCGTATGACGTGTATTGCAAGACATCGTCCAGGCGTCATGGGAATATTGTCATCCCCTTCATTGCGTCAGCTTCCCATCTGAGAGATAGGGCTAAACGCCTAGCTGATTCAGAGAGAGGTAGGTTGCTTGATGCCCCGGCATGGCCCCAAGGGAGAATACTAACCCCTTTGCTTCCGGTAGCTCGAGATGAGCAGCATCTCTTGCAAATCAAGATTTCAGACATCCCTTCTGGAGATTGGCGGTCTGTACCACGGCCAGGCGCTGTTTTGGGTGGCGGCTTGAATATGGCCAAGATTATCATTGAGATTCGTATCAGTGATAAAATTCATGTAAAAGCCACTAGTCACCCGTCCGAGAGGGCTGTTGCGACATGTTCGACAGCATTGTAATTCGCACCTGGTGATAAGTTAAACGGACATACATAATGTCTAGATGGTTTTTTTTGCGCGGTATGATGGTAGCAGATCTCGAAATGAATGTTTCTCGAATTTTACCTTGAGTCGATCATATCTTTGCTCCTATTAAAGGGACAGGAAAGTGCTACGAGGGCACAATACCTGAAGTCTTACAACTGTCGCTGTTTCGACTGACAATCGGCGAAAAGTACTAATCAAGTACCTTGAATGTAACTACTCAAAAGACAGCCTCAACCTGCTGCGCCTGTGGTAGTCGGCCCCGCCCGGGTCCGGACACCTCAGTTGTGCAACTCGTCCAGCAAGTTCCTTTTCCGGAATAGACCTGCCGCCTTGCAAAATGGTTCGCGGACTCTTCCCCACACACTCCCAGCGGGCGCGTCTCCACGCTTTCAGCAGCTTCCACCCAGCAATATCTGACAACCTGCCTCGACTCCCAACACAACTTATAGATCTTCGCATCTGGTCTCCCGCCGTTTTCGGTTTCGAGAGGAAGATGTACATCCAACTCAGAGATACATCCTACAAGTTCACCTCGCCCTCCTGGCGATCTATCTTCTCAACCCCAACTCGCCTGGCGCCCGATCTTGCACTGGTGGGGAACATCTTCAGCAAACGCGCGTCCGTGGCCTCCAACGTCGGGCTCTCCTACGGCCTCACAATCCTCTTCTCCCTCGTGCTCACGATCCTAATCATGACCATACCGCTCCTCTCCAGGCAGCCCCAGAACCCCAAAAAGGGGAAAGAAGAGCTAGACTCGTTCCTGAAGGAGATGTTCAACCGGCCCCGTGGGACGAAGTACCAGGCCGTACACGCGCCGAGTCCAAAAAGCCGGCAAACTCCAAGCCCAACTCCAGTTTCTTCGGTGAATTCGAGATGGACGAACATTTCCAGCTGGCGCGGAAGACGGGACCAGCAGGCACAAGCCCCCGCAGGCGAGCCGGTTTCGGTCGAGGACGTGCAGCGGTGTGCGGCTTTGTTGCGTGAGATGTATGCGCTTGACTTGAGGATTTGGAGCATGGAGGGCGGGGTGGAAGCGGAGATTGAGGCCGCGAAAAGGCAGGCGGACGGGATTTTGAGGGAGGTGAGGGCCATGGCTTTGGCGTGGGAGGTGGGAATTGGAGAAGGGCAGTTGACGGCGGAGCAGCGGGCGGCGATGGATGAGATTTGTAGGGTGCTTAAGGAGCAGCCTGAGACGAGATACAGCTGAATAGTCTGGCTGGATTGGTTTGAGGACGCTTCTTGGGTTGTGGCAGAATATCGATATTCATTGCGCGGATTTCCCTTAGACTGAGGCGTGTCTGGCTGTATTCGACATGCAAACTTCGGACTTATTTAACGTGAGCGTCCGCCTTCAATGAGGAAGAGGTTCGATACAGCTGCTCTCGCGGCATGCAGCTCACGCCTGTCTACGTCAATGTCTAAGACCGTTGCTAACATGTTCAAAGTACTTGCTCTACCTTGGACGGGTCAGCTTCAGCGTGGGATCGAGGGTCGTCAAATCATCCGCAATGCCAACTATGTTCGGTTCAAACTTTGTGCGTGCCGAACACCCATCGATGTAGACTCAGGTACCATAGCAGCCATGCATCCCAGACTTGCCAAAGTACACAAGGCCGTGCCGAGAAGTTAGTCTCCTGGACGCCCCAAGGCCATCCTAACCGGCCCCGTTGGAGAGGAATTCGTTGGTATAGTTTTATGGCATCCCGGATGAGAGAGTTCGTCCGAGGCACGACATCACGAACTTCACCGCTCACGAGCTCACGAGGTTGCACTGCACTTTTAGCCTTGCAAAACGAGTTTCAATTTTGTTGTGGCTGGATAGCGGAAAACCGCAAAATGTATGACGCAAATCAGAAACCTCGCCGACTACGCGCCTCGCTCCGGAATCTGGGGGGATCCGAACATGATAATTGCCCGGGAGAACACCAACTGGAACAGATCAGCCAGCGAACAAGCAGACTTGGGGACAAAGCCCATTAGAACGGAAGGACAAGTCTGATATCTTAAGAAAATAAAACAGATGTTCTTATAAGAAATAAGCGGCAAAACCTTTGAGAAATATAAACTATAATGAATTAGTATCCCAGTATAGGAACGAGTCTATGATCCCTTTTCTTCTCCCAGCAAATTTCGTTTCCTAACTCTTTCCGATTGCCGCTGTCTGAATATAGTAAACCTCTTCTGATCGCGTTTGATTCTGGGCAATATTAACCTTGAAGTTAGGAAGTATTTATCTCGTGGAAGGTTTCAATAATTCCCTTCTTAAAATAGTATAGCTTTTCTTCGATATACTATTGTTATTCGCATCCCTCAGACTATGCGATTCCACTTTGGAAAATAGCCGGGCTTCTCTGAATTTGCAGCAACGCCGCTATTTACTCATTCGTTCAGGCCGTCGTCCTTGTCGCGAAGGTCTTTCGAAAGAGTTGTGGAGGCCACTTCAGGGTAGGGTACCCGGGTACCTCGAACGAACCAAAAAATAACGATCGGGTATTAGTTTAGAGCTATGAACTGATAAAGATCGTAAGAAACCACCGAAATTCTCCATATGCGGAAGGCTTGCTGTGCGTATTTTCCCCGTACTTGGGACCCGGCCGTACAAAAAGCCCAGCATTTCATCCAGGTGTCAGGGGAGGGGTAAAGCGACATTCTAGGCAACAACACAGAGTTTCTGTGTGGGACTTTTATCATCTTTCTTACACTACAATATCAAAGAAAGCACAACCGACCTACTCACAACGTACAAAAGGTTAAAACAGAACAAGGAAGAGTGAAATTGGTCTGGAGATACTGTGTGGTACCTTAGCTACGCCCGCTTGCCGTCACCATGTCGCCGTCAACCGCAGAAATCCAGCGCTTCCACCGCATCCTCACGAACCCCAACTCCCGAATCATGGCCGTCTGCGGGGCCGGCCTTTCGGCGTCGAGCGGCCTTCCAACCTTCCGTGGCGCCGGAGGACTCTGGCGCAACCACGAAGCCACAAGCCTAGCTACCCCGGAATCATTCGAGGAGTCTCCCGGATTGGTGTGGCTATTTTACTCCTGGCGACGGCACATGTCCCTACAAGCGAAGCCGAACATGGGACATTTTGCTCTCGCCGAGTTGGCAAAGAAGATGCAGGGGAGGTTTCTATGCGTGTCTCAGAATGTGGACGGTAAGTTTCGCCAGCGGACAGCCTGGGTGTGTGTTGATATTGAAGAGTCCAATAGATTTGCTGCAAAGGGCCGGACATCCACCCGAGAGTCTCAAGACCATCCACGGCCACCTCTTTGATCTAAAGTGTGCCGAATACGAGTGTAGTTGGCGTGAGAAGGGCAACATGGCCGATCCCCTCTGGCCTGTTCTTGCACCCGCTTCCGTGGACGTCGACCCCAATCAAACCATGCCTCTCTTGGACCCCAATATCCCCGCCCCGGAGATCAAGCCCGAAGATATCCCCAAGTGCCCCGAGTGCAATGTTGGGCTGCAGCGGCCAGACATAGTCTGGTTCGGGGAGTCATGGTCGGACGAAATGACGGACGAGATCGACGAGTGGATGGAAAATGGAGTAGACGCCGTCATCTCTATCGGGACGTCAGAGGTAGTCTCGACGGCCACGTACTTTATCCATGGGGCATTGGGGTATGGGGCTGCGTATGCGAATGTTAATCTGGATGCGGAAGAACCAGGGAAGGTGCGAACCATGCGGAAGGGGTTGGACTTTGCGTTTGGAGGCGATTCGGCCGAGCTGTTGCCTCTTTTGTTCGAACCCCTTATTGGGAAGCTCGATATTAATGAGACGTCTCCGTGACACGGATGTGTTGTCAGCCAGGAATGGGATATTATACTTTCTCCGAATCTATATAATAAAGGCAACATCTGCAATGAAGCGTTGGCTGTAGAGCCATGGCAGGAGATTTCGACGAAGAATTAATCCTCGAATAGCTTGTCAGGAGTTGAGACTTCCTCGGCGATGAACGGCTAGCCAAGACGCGAGAGGCTTGCGTAGTCGTCGTCATCGGTCTTCGCGGGGTGGGAAGCCACGTCGCTGCCGCCTTGGTACGAAACGACGTAACTACACTCCGTCTCGTTGACTTTGACCAAGTGACACTCAGCTCACTTAACCGACATGCTGTCGCTACCCCAGCGGGTGTGAATTTTTCCAAGGTCAAGTACATGCCAAAACGGCTCGTAGCCATTACTCCATGGATCGAGTTCGATCTCAGGCCGGAGAAGTTCGGCGCGGAGGCGGCGGAGAAGCTTATAGCACCGCGTGGGGAGAGGCCGGACTTCGTCGTCGATTGCAGCGACACCCTTGACCCGAAATTGCACATCGTGAAATATTGCCATGAGCACAAACTACCGAAAATTCCGGCCATCTCACCGGCTAGTGCCGGGTGCAAGACAGACCCTGCACGACTCACTAGAGCAGATAATAAATTTGAAGCTCCAAGCTTTCAGACGATTCGGTCTCAGGTTTCATGGCCACTATGGCACACTTACAACATACAAAGAATGTCCACATTCTTAAGATTGGATACGTTGAAACTGGCCAGTCACCAAGAAGACCGCTAGTTGCGGTGACGATGGACGACGCTACATCAAATGGTTGGTGTTATAAGCATGGAGTTGCGATACTCAGCGGTCAATACTTGAATGGTGGCGTAGGCGGGGGGCGCGTACGATTGCTGAAGCATCAACGGAGGAGGTACTTTATGGTGCCCCCGGGGAGACATCGCAATGTCTGTGATGTGCATCTAAGGGGTGGTTGTATCCGTCGTGACGATGAAGAGCGGCTAGAGAATTTGTAGCACACGGCGTACTGGCATCCAGGTCTGTTGCACTATATTGGGGTTTGTTTAGAATCTCTACCTCTAAGCTGTCGAATGGCGACTCTTCATCCTGACATAGTGGTAATCAGAGCTATGAACGACCCAAGTAAAAACATCGAGCAAACCGAAAAGACCTTTCCATACTCGCCCCCGTCGCCGGTCAGGACAAGTGAGAGAACAACAAAAATGTTGAGCGGAACTCTTAGGATGCCGTAGACCTGCGCTCGGATGCTGTCATCGATGACTTTTCCTTTCAAAGTTCCCGCAGCCGGAAAATACATGCCCACGCAAGCCTCAAAGGCGCAAAACAGCCAAAACATAAGCTGCTCATCGGGTTTCGTAGACAGCGCGTAAAAGATGGCCGTCGAGGCGCCCATGAGCCCGATCAGGAGCTGGCCATAGCTGAGTAGGGGCTTCGCCATGACGTGATTGAAGACGAGGCTGGAAGCCATCATAGAGGCCATGAAACTGGCGAAAATGATGCCGTAGGGAAGGTCCTTTGCAGAGGCAGCCTGGACGTCTCGAAAAGCAGGCGTCCAGAAGAAGACAAAGAGGTACATCGACCCTTCAAACATAGTCGAGGCGAGACCAAGGGACACAACGCGCTTGTCGGTGAGGGTTTTCCAGAGCTTCGACTCGGCTGGCTTGTCTTGCTTCGACTTGGCGGGCGGCTTGCCGTAGTTTTCGTCCTGGTGTCATGGCGTCAGCAGGAACTTACCACGACGACAGCACCTCCAGCTTGCCGAAGATGTACTGGGAAGTTCCCAGGGAGAGACGAAAAAAAACTCACCCATTGGCTATAAATAACTACCCAAGCCAAGCCGAGTAACCCAATGCTCACAGCAAAAGGCGCCTTCCTGGTCCCCCAGCTCTTGACGAGCCACTCGCTAAACACACCGCTCACGATGGCTACGATGCTATTCAGCGTGCTCATGGTCCCGAACGTCCTCGACAGGTTCAGCCCTTTCTTCTCGAGGTGGCGGCTGTGGAAGTCGGTCACCATCCAGCTGTCAAAGACGCTGAAGAGAAGGCTCGTTCCCATGCCACCGAGAACGCGCCCGGCGAAGAGTAGCGGGAGACTGGGCGAGGCGATGGTGGCCGCGCAGCTGAACGCGTAGGCCACGCAGAAGAACAAGCACGCGGCGCGTCGGCCGGAACGGTCGGCGAGGGCGCCGACAAAGTAGCCGGACACGGCGCCGGAGAGGAAGCCCGTGGTGAAGAGGGTGGGGATTAGCTCCTCAGCCACCTGGTGCTCGTCCTTGTACAGAGAATAAAGAAAAGGCCCCTATGCGATGAGATTAGCGAGTGTTTGATATTCGAGGCAAGTCGGGAACGTCGAACCTGGAGCCAGTCGGCTGCCATGACCAGCGTGTAGACGACGTAAAAGGCCCATTGCGACCCGGTTCCCTGCTTCTTCTGCCCGGCGGTCTTTGCGGAGGACGTGTCGCCTGCAGACCCTCGCGCGGCCAGGAGTGACCCGCAGACCAGCAATAGCCCAGCGAGGTTCTTTTGGTAGGTATCCAATTCCATTTTCGTCAAAGGTGCCAATTGAGAAACAAAATCCAAAACTTCTTCCGGTGGCCTTTTAATCAGCGGCAAATTTCTCCTTTACAAAGTTTATTTTCACATGGAGCTAGGCGTGGAAGATTGGCAGTTTGGCGCCGGGGCGACCCGCATCTTTTTATCATTTACGAATACGATAAAAAAAGGGGTTCAATTGAATTTTATGGTGGTTTGCTTTTGCAACACTCCAAATGCCAGATTGTCCGAACACCCAATTACCCGGGCCGTTGCGGTGCCTGGTACTTCGTGGTAGCCGTTCAATGGAATGGTGCACTTAATTTACAAGACGGTTATCACGACCGGGATTCCTGAATCGATTTCATTGCCTTCGAAGGTATTTTGGTTTGTTTTCGGGGATTGAAGAAGTCGTTCCTAGGTAGGCGTTCGATAGTCTAGCGTCCGATCTCAAATAATTTGGCGTCTTTGGTTGGTTGCTTCGGTAGTGAACCTGGTAGACTGACTAGGGTGGTTTCAAATGTTGCGAGCTATTTGAGGGACTGACGGACTTGGTGGGACCCGGCATAGCCTGCCATAAATAAGTCGTAGTACTCTCTACTTGAAGACTCAATGTATGAATAGACAACGTCGCAGGACCTGCTTTGGCAAGAGCGTCAGTTCAAGATCAAAACCCCAAATTCCATCTATTTAAGCTTGTCCGATCGTTTTCCAGTCTGTCGCTGGTGTCTCCTTCGGAATGTGGGATCAAATCCGTCGCATGCCTTCAGGGGTACGTGAACCCGTAACTTCCTGGCACTCGGCAGTCGGCTCGAATAGCCGCCAACTCGTTCCGAATTAGGGATCTGGGTCACACTCTGCAGTACGCACGTGTCGACCTAGCGTAAATCCCACCCATTTGGTTAGCTGCCTTTGGGATTTCTTACCTGTTGGGCTACTGGGCGTCGCCAGCTGTTTGAGACAGCCACCAGCCAGGCCCCCCACTCCGCTGCTTGTACCGGTGCTTCGCTGGTGCCCCGGAATAAGGATGGAGCAAAAGGGAGAAGCTTTTTGATGCAGCTGTTTGTCTAAGGGTTCGGCTGTTTACTGCTCGAGACGTATTCGTCATCACCGCGCCTTAACTTGGAACGTTTCTAACCATGTCACAATGGGGTCGACCGCTTATTTACTAGGAAAACTGATGCCTACAATAAATTCATGCCTATCCGCTCTTGTTTGGGTTGAATCCACGTAACGACACAAAGGGGCTGACGACCTTACTCGATATGCAGCTCCACCAGCAACGAAGGTCTCCATCAAACCCGTCGACATCAACAGTCTCCACCATGACGAGACTCGTCCCACACCGAACCATCTTGTTCCCTACCGCTACCCCCCACATTCCCGTTAAACTTCGTATTCCTCCCAGCAGCGGCATCT
>Ga0247774_1001343_pt1 | contig 12449 bp, 8 predicted proteins | sample UWRJL001104B6_FD_179933 | JGI IMG/M metagenome (GOLD analysis project Ga0247774, IMG submission 179933) | Plant litter microbial communities from Arlington Agricultural Research Station in Wisconsin, United States - UWRJ-L001-104B-6 | ecosystem: Environmental > Terrestrial > Plant litter >... | reverse complement strand
CGCAAAACAAGAAATTGCTGAAGGAAAGGCACAGGAAATGAGACTCAATGAGTTATGAAATCTGCCACCCTTCCTGGCTTTTGGGAAAAATACAATTCTCTTGACAGTAGAGTAAAAGAGCAAGCTAGAAAAGCTTATCGTTTCTGGCTGGAAAATCCCTTTCATCGATCTTTACACTTCAAGTGCATCAACCAGGAAGAAAATATCTGGTCTGCGAGAATCACGCGCGGCTATCGAGCAGTGGGGATTTTACAAGGAGATACCGTGACATGGTTTTGGATTGGAAACACGATGATTATGAACGTTTTTTCTAGTAATCAGGCCGGGGCGGGTTTTCGAGATGGTTGGTTTCAGGCAATTATTGTTAGCGAACCCGCCCCTACATCGCCTGGAATCTTGCCTGTTTCACAAGAGTTAAAAACTTACATCCTCTCCAATACCTTAATCCCCAACAACTTTAAACCCAATTTCAAAGTCCTCGCCGTCAAATCGCACAAAATCAACCGCGAAGTCCGCAACGGTTCCTCAGCTTTCAAAACCGGACACTGCTCAAAAAATTGATTGAACTTTTGACTCAATTCAAACAAATACTGACAAATCCGATTCGGCAACAAATCGCCGCCCACAGCATTCACAACTTCATTCAACTGCAATAAATGCTTGGCCAATACCAACTCGGCATCTGATTGCAAAATCACTTTCGCACCAGCATCTAAATTATCAAAATTAATCTCACCTTTGCGGCGAATTCCCTGCACGCGCACGTAAGCATACAGCATATATGGAGCGGTATTTCCTTGCAATGCGAGCATTTTGTCGTAACTAAAAATATAGTTGCTGGCGCGATTTTGACTTAAATCGGCATACTTAACGGCACTCAAACCAACAGTTCGAGATACGTTAGCAATGAATTCCTCAGTTTCTTGTCTTTCTTCGACTTTTAATCTCTCTTCTAAATCTTGGCGCGTGCGGACGATCGCCTCATCGAGCAAATCTTGCAACCGCACTGTGTCCCCAGAACGAGTTTTAAGTTTTTTGCCGTCTTCTCCCAATACCAAACCGAAGGGAATGTGGACAATTTCGACATCTTCAGGAATCCAACCTGCTTTTCTCGCAACTGCAAATACTTGGGCAAAATGGTTTGCTTGTCCCGAATCGGTGACATAAATTAAGCGCTTTGCATTGTCTTTTTGGATGCGGTAGCGCACTGCTGCTAAATCAGTTGTGGCGTAATTGTAGCCACCGTCGGTTTTCTGCACGATTAGCGGCAGCGGTTCGCCTTCTTTGTTGGTGAAACCGTCTACAAAAACGCATTTTGCGCCGTCACTTTCTACTAACAAACCTAGATTGGTTAAATCTTCGACTACTGCGGGCAATAATGGATTGTAAAACGATTCGCCGCGTTCGGTTAATTTGATATCGAGCAAGTCGTAGATTACTTGGAATTCGCGGCGCGATTGATCGCACAGCAATTTCCAAGCGCGGCGGGTGTCTTCTGCGCCTGCTTGCAGTTTTACTACTTCTTGGCGGGCGGTTTCTTTGAAGGTTTCGTCGGTGTCAAAGCGCTGTTTTGCTTGGCGGTAAAATGCGACTAAATCTCCTAAGTCTAGGGCGTCAGCGGTTGTGAGGGCTTCGGGGTGAACTTCGCGCAAGTATGCGATCAGCATTCCGAATTGGGTGCCCCAGTCGCCGATGTGGTTGATTCTGAGTACGTCGTGGCCTTGAAATTCGAGGATGCGGGCGATCGCATCTCCGATGATTGTCGATCGCAAGTGTCCGACGTGCATTTCTTTGGCTATATTCGGGCTCGAAAAGTCGATCGCAATTGTCTGAGGCGTTTTCGCGGGTTCAATCCCCAAACGCGAGTCGGCGGCGATCGCACTAATTTGCGCTTCCAAATAAGCGGGTTTCAGCTTCAAATTGATAAAACCGGGCCCGGCGATTTCTGGGGTTTCGCAGATGTCAGTAATATCTAGGTTTTCGATGATTGTCGAGGCGAGATCCCGCGGCGGCTTTCCTAACTTTTTCCCCAAACTCATCGCTGCGTTGCACTGAAAGTCCCCAAAGTTGGGATTGCTGGCGGCGGCTAGCATCGGATCTGCACCTGCATAACTTTCGCCGAATGCTGCGGTGAATGCTTTTTCAAATTTTGCTTTTAACTGTTGGGCGATCGAGTTCATCTTAAATATTTTGATTGGATGTTTATTTTCAACTTTAGATTAAGCACTTTTTGCCAATAATACTTACTACTTAGGTAATTTCCCCATCGGACCCTCTCCCTCGGACCCTCTCCCTCGGATCCTCGGACCACCTACTAAGAAATTTTGTACTTAGCTTTGAGCTGCTGATGCGAGCAAAATCACTGGCAAGGCTAACACCTAATACATTTTATCACATTTTCGATCGCTACACACATTAAAAAATGTCACATCTAGTCAATGATCTCGATCGCTAGATCATTTGTTAAATCGCTTACATTAAGGTATGTTAAAATTTTTTCAATGCACCCAAAAATCCTACGAAAGGAAGTAGTTATGTTATCTCAACCTATTTTTGGCGATCGCTCTTTGACCCAAGTCTTTTATCAAGCAGTAATCGCTCGCTTCTACAACGGTTTCAGCCTCTCCACCCAAGCACTATTACGAGAGTGTAGCCTTGGCTTCGCTCCTTGTCCCGATGGAGTCAAAACCTTTTTCATCATCGCGCCGAGTCTGGATGCAGCAGAGCAACTAATTGACAAAATGGACAGTATTTTGGAGCGAGTTGCCGAACTCATGGCAGGAGTCGGACAAGTTGCCCTGTGCATAGTTCCCGCCTGCAGCGAGGCAGAGCAATCGGTCGATCTGCAAAACTTAGAAAAAGTTCCCCCGGATTGTCTCGCTTGCAAATTCTTTACTATTATATGTGCCGATGCTGCGACCGATCGATAAAATTGACAGTTAGCAACCAGCAAATCAGCAAGGCTGGGCCCAAGCTGTGCCTGTGCCGGCGCGGCGTAGATTGCCTATTAGTAACAGTCGCTCGAATTATCGGGTAAAGCGTGCAGGTAATTAGATAGCGCAGCAAGGTTGCACTCGCAATCGCAAGTGTTAAACAAGCAGGCAATATATATATCAAATGCCCGCTTCTGAGTCGATCGGATTTTTAACTGCCGGCTCAAACAGCCGTGCATCTACTTTTTACCTCCCCACTAAAAGCCACCAAAAAGCCGCATCAACTCTCCTGGGTGTCTAGCTTCAAAAGACAGCAGCAGAAATTAGGCGGTATCGCTGCAAAATAGAGTTTTGCGAAATATCTGCGGATGTTCACAATAAGCAGAAATATTATCAAAAATAGATAAGATTTGCGCGCGTTGACCTCAGAAACCGGGTTTAGAGGCCCGCGCTTCATATTCGCGGTTCGCTGCGAACTTGACAGAAAATAGGCTGTTTGTGGGCGAGTCACAAGCTATAGACAGAGCAAAGCTCAACTCAAAAAAAGATGAGTTTCCCAGCGACAACCACAGGCAGTGCAGAGCGATCGTATCACAGGCTCATAGAATTTGTTAAAAATTTCAGTTGAAAATTTGAATTATTAAATTTTATGCCTAACATTGGCGATAAAATCTAAGATTGAAATTCTCAAATCTGAAATCAAGACATCATGGTAAAACTGACACCAAACCCCAGCTTTAGTTTAACAATTCGGGTTGCTCTGCCGAACCAGCCGGGAATGCTCGCAAGAGTCACCAGCGCGATCGCATCTGTCGGCGGCAACTTCGGCCAAATCGACTTGATCGAGCAAACCCGCGCCACTACCATTCGCGATATCACCGTCGATGCTTCGAGCACCGAGCACAGTGAAGAAATAGTTCAAGCAGTGAAAGCACTGCCAGATATCAAAGTGATCGACGTGTACGATCGCACTTTCAACTTGCACCGCGGCGGAAAAATCAGCGTAATTAGCAAAATTTCCCTCAAACGCCAGTCGGATTTGGCAATGGCATACACCCCTGGAGTCGGCCGCATTTGCACTGCGATCGCCAATGACCCCCAACAAGTTTATAACCTCACAATCAAAAACAATACTGTTGCCATTGTTACCGACGGTAGCGCAGTTTTGGGACTGGGAAACCTCGGCCCTGCCGCCGCACTGCCAGTCATGGAAGGCAAAGCCATGCTATTTAAAGAATTTGCAGGTATTGACGCCTTTCCTATCTGTTTGAATACCCAAGATACCGAGGAAATTATTCGCACAGTGCAGAATATCGCCCCGGTTTTTGGCGGCGTTAACCTCGAAGATATTTCTTCTCCCCGCTGCTTTGAAATCGAAGCAAGATTGCGGGAAACCTTAGATATTCCGATTTTTCACGACGACCAGCACGGCACTGCGATTGTCAGTTTGGCAGCATTAATTAATGCCTTGAAAATCGTGAAAAAAACAATAGGAGAAGTGTGTATCGTGATTAACGGAGCCGGTGCGGCCGGAGTCGCGATCGCCCGGTTGCTGCGTAAAGCAGGTGCCCAAAACATCATCATGTGCGACTCCAAAGGCGTCCTCTCCCAAGAGCGCACGGATATGAACCCAGAAAAACTAGAATTTGCTGTGCCCTCCAGCGGTACTTTGGAAGATGCGATCGCCGGTGCCGATGTATTTTTAGGGGTCAGTGCGCCCGGAGTGCTCACCCGGTCAATGGTGCGTTCGATGGCCGAAAATCCCATTGTTTTTGCAATGGCAAATCCCATTCCCGAAATTCAGCCAGAATTAATTATCGAAGATGCGGCGATCGTAGCAACCGGACGCAGCGACTACCCGAATCAAATTAACAATGTTTTGGCATTTCCGGGGATATTTCGAGGTGCTTTGGACTGCAAAGCTGCCACGATTACGACCCGTATGTATTTAGAGGCAGCTTATGCGATCGCCTCTTTAGTCAGTCCTTCCCAGCTTGACAAAGAACACATTATACCATCTGTTTTTGACGAAAGAGTTGCCATTGCTGTCGCCGGTGCAGTGCAGTTAGCCGCCCGATCCGAAGGTATTGCCCGCGATTAATTGACGGAAGAAGGAAGAAGGAAGTTCGGCAACGGATTCTGTAACCGATGTAACGGATGTAACGGATGTAAAGGATAGAAGGAAGAAGGTTGGAGGAAGAAGGTTGGAGGGAAGATGCCATGTATAAATTCATGGTCTTTGTACCAGTTTTGTACTTCTTCTTTTGGGAGTTTTCTGGTTTCTTCTCATTCCCCCTTTCCTCCTTACCGTTGATTATTACCCGTTTTTCTTTGCCCATCCTCTCTTTTTCCCTCTCTCGAACCTCAACATCCATCGGTTAAATCCCGATCGCGTGCTCGTTGCCGAACTTCTCTCGAACTCGAACCTCGAATCTCTTCCTTCTTCCCTCCAACCTCAGCATCCATCCGTTACATTTGTTAAATCCCGTAGACTGCTCGTTGCCGAACTTACTTGTTCTCTCTTCCTTAATCAATGATAAAAGTCACAGCAATAAACAAGATAAAAAGATATAATTAAATAATTAAAGTCCAGCTAGGTCAGATGCTTGCGCCAGTTAGACAACTTAAACAAACAGGATTGCCAATAGAAGTTTCAACAGGAGGTAGAACAAAGTACAATCGGACTCGTTTAGGACTACCTAAAACTCATTGGCTGGATGCGACTTGTGTGGGGAACGTAGAAGTGCTGCAAGTTTTCACGGAGCAACCGTTGTTAATTGCAGCTAAAGGATGGGGCAGTCGTCAAATGTGTACAACCAATAAATACGGATTTCCTGTCAAGCACAGAACGCGGTGCAAAACCTTTTTTGGGTTTGGGACTGGCGACATGGTAAGCCCAATTCTTCCCTCAGGGAAGTTTGCAGGCACTCACGCCGGCAGGCTAACAGACGCGAGAAAGCGGAGTTTTTCAAATGAGAACGCCACTCGGCAAGGTTAGTCCAGTGCGTCATAAATACTGCAAATCAATCCACCGCAACGATGGGTATATGTATGCCTTTTCCACCAAGGTCCAATGAATCAGCGATTAGAGGCGTAGGCTCCCGCTGCAACTGCCAATTGTCAGAACTGTGTCCGATCGGGCTGGCATTGTGCCGGACCGACGGGACTTTTCTCGACGTAAATCCAGCTTTTGCAAGTATTATCGGCCGCACAGTTGCAGAAACTCTCCACCTCAACTACTGGGAAATTCAGCTTCCACAGTGCGCGGGCCCAGAAAAATATCTAGAAAGTCAAGCAAAAAATAGCTGCACGGGCCCGTGCGAAGCAGCATACAAACATAAAAACAACCATCTTGTACCCGTGCGAGTTTCCCAGCGGGCAATTGAAACAGAGGGAGAGCGCGCGATTTGGCTGAGTGCTGAAGAAATTTTTAGTCCTGGGCCTGAAAATAGCGAGCCGCTGGAATCAGCGCCGCTGCACTGCAATTCACATCTAGAAAAATTGCTGACAAAGCAGGCTGCCGAACTGGCAAAAACTCAGAAGCTACTCTCCGTAAAAATCGCCGAACTGGAACAGACTCAAGAAAAATTGCGTCTCCAAAGTCAAATTATCGACCAAATTCACGAGTCGGTGATTGCTACAGATATGGACGGCTCGATCGCCATTTGGAATCAAGCCTCTCAAAAGTTATATGGATATCAAGAAACTGAGGCGATCGGACAGCACATTTCTCTAATTTACCCGCCAGAACAGCACGAATTTTTATTAGAGCAAGTCATCAAACCGCTACAAGAAAAAGGCGCTAATGAAATAGAAGTTATAACACGCCGTAAATCGGGAGAAAATTTTTCGTCGCACGTGATACTTTCGCTATTGAAAGACAAGACGGGAGAAGTAGTGGGGATGATTTGCTATTTAACAGATCTCAGCGTTTGCAAAGCTTTAGAACAAGAATTAGCAGAGAGACAAGCACTATTTGATGCCTTTTTAAACGAGGCGCCGGCGGGGCTTTGCATTTTTGACTCCCAACTGCGGTACGTGCAAATCAATCAATTTCTAGCAGAAATAAATTGCCTGAGTCCAGCAGAGCACATAGGCAAGACTGTACGCGAAATATTGCCGAATATTGCTCCAATGGTAGAGCCTTTGTACGAACAAATTTTGAGGACGAAACAACCCCTAATTAACATCGATATGAGCGGTGACAATCCCAGAAAGCCGGGGTTTGTCCGACACGTCACAGGCTCTTATTTTCCCCTGCTCGACAAAAATGGCGAGGCCTTCGGCATCGGTGCAGTCATAATTGACATTAGCGATCGAAAACTTGCAGAAGCTGCACTGCAAAAAAGCGAACAGCTTTACCGCACTATGGCAAGCAACTTTCCTAACGGTGCGGTGATGCTGTTCGATCCAGAAATGCGCTTCACGCTGGTAGAAGGTACAGAATTAGCAGCAGTGGGGCTTTCCAAAGAGTTGATGGAAGGCAAGACAATCTGGGAAGTATTCGAGCCAGATTTTTGCCGTGCTGTAGAGCCAAATTATCGGGCGGCACTAGCAGGAGAAACCGTTGTTACAGAATTTATTTACAGCGATCGCGTCTACCTCGGTTATACTTTGCCAGTCAGAAACGAACGGCAAGAAATTATCGGCGGATTGCTAATGACTCAAAACATTACGGCTCGCCACTTAGCAGAAGAAGCGCTTAGGGAAAGCGAGGAAAAATACAGGTGCATTGTCGAGACAGCAGACGAAGGAATTTGGATGATAGATACGGAGGGTAAAACTACTTTTGTCAACCAAAAAATGGCCGATATGCTCGGCTGTACTCCAGAGGGAATGATCGGACAGTCGCTATTTGCTTTCATGGATGCAGAAGGCATCGCGATCGCACAAGCCAATCTCAACCGCCGCAATCAAGGAATTCGCGAACAGCTCGATTTTAAGTTCCGTCGCCGAGACGGCAGCGAGTTGTGGGCGATGGTTTCTACTAATTCCTTGGCAGACAAACAGGGACGCTATGTGGGCGCTTTGGCAATGGTTGCCGACATTACCGATCGCAAGGAAACAGAAGCCGCCTTGCAGCAGTCGGAAGCCAAATTTCGATCGCTCTACGAATTAACCAGTTTGCCTGTTTTGATGTTATATGACAATGAGATCTGCGATGCCAACACAGCTACCCTAAAACTATTTGGCTGCATTACCCCGCAAGAGTTGTACGGCAAAAATCCAGGCAAACTCTCGCCTCCTTTCCAACCCAACGGCAGAGATTCTTTGAGCTTGGCCCAGGAAATGGTGGCGATCGCCTTTGAGCGGGGAAAGCACCGTTTTGATTGGGTTCACCAGCGCTTAGACGGTACTAATTTTCCCGCAGAAGTGGTGCTGACAGTCATCGAGGTGGGAAATGAAAAAATTATCCAAGCAGCGATCCAAGATTTAACCGATCGCAAACTTGCAGAAGAAACTTTAGTGCGATCGGAACAAGCGCTCAGACAACAAGCTCAGCGAGAACTGCTGCTCAATCAAATTGCCAACCAACTCCGCACTTCTTTAGATTTAGACACAATTGTAGAAACCGCCGTTCAAGAAATTCGCAATCTGATGCACCTAGATTGGTGCATCTTCACTTGGTATCGCCCCAACAGCAATCCTCCGGTTTGGGAGGTAACTTACGAAGCAAAGAATGTAGATTTGCCGAGTATACTCGGCACTTATCCTGTAGACGACAAATCTAGTCTCGCAGTGCGACAGATTTTGCGGCGAGAAATTCTGCGAATTGATGATGTCAGCACTTTTGAAGATGTAGAATTGCGCGAACTTTTCCAGGCTTCAAAACTTCAATCAGTGCTGTCGCTGCCAATTCATACTGCTTCCGGCGAAATAGGCGTGATTAGCTGCTATCAGGTTATGTCCACGCGAAATTGGAGCGAATCGGAAGTCGAACTGATGCAAGCGGTGGTCGCTCAAATTGCGATCGCGATCGACCACGCCGAACTGTACACCCAAACCCGCACAGCGGCCCGATTAGCTCAAGCTCAAACTCAACAGCTAGAACAAACTTTGCACCAACTCCAACGCACCCAAACTCAATTAATTCAAAGTGAAAAAATGTCTAGTTTGGGACAGTTAGTAGCAGGTGTCGCCCACGAAATTAACAACCCGGTTAATTTTATCTATGGCAATCTCAGCTACACCAGCGAATACACTCAAAACTTGCTAAGAATGCTGAAAATTTACCAGCAGGAATACCCGCACCCAAGCGCCAGAATTTTAGATGCAAGAGAAGACTTTGAAATTGATTATCTTATTGAAGATTTACCGAAAATTTTAGCATCTATGAAAGTCGGAGCCGATCGCATCCGCGACATTGTTTTGAGCCTGCGGACTTTCTCAAGACTTGACGAAGCCGAAATGAAACAAGTTGACATTCACGAAAACCTTGAAAGTACGCTGCTGCTTTTGCAAAACCGCCTGAAAAATAAACCCGATTACCCGACAATTAATCTGATTAAAGAATACGGTAATTTGCCTTTAGTTGAATGTTATCCCGGTCAGTTAAATCAAGTATTTATGAATTTGTTGAGCAATGCGCTGGACGCATTGGAAATGGAGATGAACAAATCCGATGGCACCTCCAAAAATCTCGCAATTACGATTCACACCGAAGTAACCGACAATAACAGCGTGGCGATACGGATAGCTGACAGCGGCTCCGGGATGAGCGAAGATGTGAAAAAGCGCTTGTTTGACCCGTTTTTTACTACTAAACCCATTGGCAAAGGAACTGGCTTAGGATTGGCGATTTCGCACTCTATTGTAGTAGAAAAACACGGCGGTAAGCTTTCTTGCAATTCTGTATTGGGAGAAGGTTCGGAATTTGCGATCGAAATTCCTATGCGGCAAAAAATCAATTAAAACCCGTTGTATCGGTATCATATCATCTCGGATCGATCGACCGGACTTGATAGGATTCAAATCCTACCCTTTACCACCAGAGGCACACCACCAGCGGGTGCCATTGTCACACCGCGGCGTACTGGCATAACCGGACTATTTTCTGCAAGTTCTAAAGAGTATCGAGACAGCACTTTCGCCAATACTAACTTCATTTCAAACATTGCAAATGCCGAGCCAATACAGCGGCGGTTCCCTCCCCCAAACGGCAAATATTCGTAAGGCGAAAATTGACGTTCTAGAAAACGTTCTGGTTTAAAACGCTTTGGTTCCGGGTAAATATCCGGTCGGTGGTGAACCAAATAAATACAGGGAGAAAGTACCATTCCTTTGGGAATATTATAACCCATTAACTGCATCGGAGCTTGCACAAGGCGCGGAAATGTAAAAAATAGAACCGGATAAATCCGCAGCGTTTCGCAACATACAGCATTCAAATACGGGAGTTTACTTATTTCAGCCGGGTCGCAATTTTCGACATCAATAGAATTGAGTTCTTGCAGCAGTTTTTCACGAACTTCTGGGATGTAGTGAATCCAATACAATGCCCAGGCTAAAGCTGTGGCTGTAGTTTCGTGTCCTCCGAATAAGATTGTCATTAATTCATCCCGCAATTCAACGTCGCTCATCGGCTGTCCTGCTTCGTCATGAGCTGAAATTAACAAGCTCAGGATGTCTTCGCCCAATGGTTCAGACTGAGTTTTGCGTTCGCGAATTTCTTGATAAAGCAGTTCATCTAAACGCTGTCTTTGTCGCAGAAATCCTCCCCAAGGACTCCAAGCACCTAAATCCTTTTGCAACGCCTTGATAAACAAAAAGGTAGCGTTTAATGGATTGCTAAACAGGCTCAACATATTAATCATTAGTTGCTGAATTTGCTGGTAGCGTTCTCCTTCGCTCAGCCCAAAAACCGCGTGCAAAATTACTTCCAAGGAAATTTGCTGCATAGTTGATTGCGCGATCACCGACTTACCAGGAGTCCAATTATTAATTACTTTTTCGGTGATATTGCGGATGATTTGTCCGTAAGCTTTCATGCGTTCACCGTGAAAAGGTGGCATTAAAAGTTTGCGCTGCTGCAAATGTTGAGCGCCATCTAACAACAATAACGAATTGGGGCCTACTAAAGGTAGCGTTATGTAATTTACCGTACCGGATTTAAAGAGTTTGGAATCGGCTGTAAAAATTTCTTGAATAGCTTGAGGATTGCTAATAATTACTTGGGGCGGAAAGATGCTGGATTGGGCGAGATAAATGTCGCCGTAGCGTTGATAATTACTATCTAAATCATACAGAGGATTTAAAATTCCCCGCACTGTCTGAACTAATTTAGCGTCTTTAGGGCCGTCTAGCAATTTGTTGGTAGCATGATTTTGAGAGTGAGTCTTCTCGGTGGGGATAGTCATTTGTTTTTCTCCTAGTTTTAGGGTTTCACAGGACTAATCAAAGCATAAGTCTTATTTCACAAAACTATCAAATCCCTCAGCTATTGACAAATAGTACGCGGTAGGCATCATAAATTAGTACGGCAATAGTAGGATACAGAGTAACTCCCAGGCCAAAAGCTCGTTCTATCGGCTCTTTGAGATAGCCTATCCAAAAGGCTATTCTTCCGAAAACAAACAAAGTTGCCAAAATTGGAATCAGCTTGATGCTGTAAGTATCTAAAAAGGTAGAAAGGATTAAACTGCCTACAAAAAACAGCACAAATTGTTCTAGAGTGTTGCTCAGATAACGCAAATGAATCCGCATTGCTTCTGATTCGGCATTGGCTAAAGGGTTGATGGCTGGGCTGCTAAATCTACCATTACCAACTGCAACTATGCCGGCAAATAACATCAGTACCGGAAAAATTTGGCAGCGAAGGCTGAAAATTAGGCGCGACTCTGGGGTATTTAATAGAGGTAGGGGCAGCGCTATCACAAAATAACCAATCAGTACAAAAGTAAGGCAGAAGATTAAGGCAAAAATGCCTCCCCAAACAACTTTTTGCTGTTGTGGATTGAAACTGAGTAAATTAATCATTGTTTACAGAAACCAAACCTTATTATAGCTTTTTTATACCTAGAGATTTTACGTAAACCCGATCGCACCTTTGCGTCTCCACACCAGTTGTCGGTAGATATCCGCTATTTTCGTACATTTTCACAGCTTCTTTGAGAATGCTAGCAGTTTCAATCCAGATTTCATCAAAGCCGCGAGCGATAATTTTACTTTCCAATTCTTGCAGTAAAAATTTCCCTAAACCTTGCCCTCTTGCTGCTGGCACAATATACATTTTGCGAATTTCCACAGCATTATTGCCGCGCTCAATCGGATAGTAACCCGCCGTACCGACTATTTTATCCTGCCGTTCAACTACCCAAAATTCGCCGCCTTTATTCTGATAATGCAGTTCTACATCATAGACATCTCGATCTGCCCCGTGAGGTTCACAGTTTAAACCGTACTCTGCTAAAACATCCCTAATTAAATAGAACGCCTCCGCGCGATCGCGCGTTTCCCAGGAACGAATTAAAAAATCGAGATGTTGGGTTTTCATTGGTTGTTGCAACTTAATATTTA